>JQIA01001593.1_pt1 | contig 12157 bp, 9 predicted proteins | sample 811431 | NCBI WGS metagenome assembly JQIA01 (sample SAMN02998118, study PRJNA258478) | marine sediment metagenome | biome: marine; feature: seafloor; material: sediment; isolation source: oil-polluted sediment collected from 3 locations (0.5 km, 0.7 km and 0.9 km)... | place: USA: Gulf of Mexico ... | reverse complement strand
AGGGAACCCGCAAAGAGAATAATGCAGGAGTCATCATTAGGTAATGCTTAGTTTTTTATGTCATTGATGTACGATTCTGTAAAAAAAAGGTCACTTTGTATGGGTTTAAGTATATAATCCGCCTCTTATTTTGTTTTGAATTTTAGGTGATGTATGAGTGTTGATGCCATTGGTTTGTCTGTTGATTTATTAAAAGCAGTGAAGGCGTGTGGTTATAAAAACTTAACGCCCATTCAACAGCAAGCGATTCCTATGATCCGCACAGGGGTTGATCTATTAGCGAGTGCTCAAACGGGCACTGGTAAAACGGCAGCGTTTAGTTTACCCATTCTAGATGCTTTAGCGAAAAGTGCGAATCAAGCGCAAACTATAAAGGCATTAATATTAACGCCAACTAGAGAGCTGGCTGCGCAAGTCGCTGATAACATGAAGGCGTATGCTCAATTTCTTCCTTTAAAAATAGGTGTGGTTTATGGCGGAGGTAAAATGTCATCGCAAACTAGCTTATTAAAACAAGGCGTTGATGTGTTAGTCGCTACGCCAGGACGGTTATTAGAACACCTCAACTTACGCAATGTTGATTTATCACAAGTGCAATTTTTAGTGTTAGATGAAGCTGATCGCATGTTAGATATGGGGTTTCTTAGCGATATAGAAAAATTAACGTTAGCGATTAAACATCACCCTCAAACCGTGTTATTTTCTGCTACTTACTCAAACAAAGTTAATGCGCTAGCTAAACAAATATTGGCAACACCGAAAACGATAGGTGTTGCTAGAAAAAATTCTACTTCAGGTAAAATAAAACAAGCGGTTTACTGGGTAAGTGAAGCTCGTAAACGTGAGCTACTTTCTGAGCTTATAGGTGTTAATAATTGGCAACAGGTGCTTGTGTTTGCAGGTACTAAAGAAAGTGCCAATATTCTTGCTAAAGAATTAAAACTTGATGGTATTAAAGCGGCACTTTGCCATGGAGATAAAACACAAGGCGCTAGAAACAAAGCGTTGTCTGATTTTAAAGAAGGTAAAGTTAGAGTGTTAGTTGCTACTGATGTTGCAGCGCGAGGTTTAGATATTGATAGCTTGGCTTATGTGGTTAATTTTCATTTACCGTTTTTAGCAGAAGATTATGTGCATCGTGTTGGACGTACTGGGCGGGCAGGTAAATCAGGTACTGCTATTTCATTAGTAAGCCCGAAAGATGAACGTTTTTTGGGGAATATAGAAGAGTTAATAGGGCGTAAATTTGAAAAAATTATCGTGCCTGGTTATGAGTTAAATCGTGAAGAAGCATTTGAGTATCAGCAAAGTGTGGATAAACGAACAAGTAAAAATCGTTATCGCGCTAGTCAGGAGAAAAATCAAAGTATAGCTAAAAAAAATGTGAAAAAGCAGTTGGCATCTAAATCGGCAGATAAAAAATATAATGTAAAAATAAAGAAGAAGCGTTAAGTTTTTGACGAGGTAAATGACGACGTTGGCAGTTTAGGGTCAATAATTATTTTTCTAAAGCGGTAAAGTTTTGCCACTTATAGGAACGTGCTAGCCGACATTGCTGCCAACTAGCGTATCGAAAATTAAAAATTTAAAGTGTAAACTAGTTAAGTTTTAGTAAATATAGTTAAACCACCGTTAAGTTTTTTGAGGTGTTTATTTTTTGTCGGTATAGTGCATTATCTGCACGTTCAAACAAGGTTAATTCATTGTCAGCCCTGTTCATAAATGTAGCCCCGAGGCTACAGCCAACTTGGTACTTTGCTAATAAAGCATTTGATTTCAACGCGTTGTTTATTCTATTTTTAACTATATCTAATGTGTCTTCAGTTGCACTTTCAACAATAAGAGCAAACTCATCACCACCAAAGCGAAAAACGCTATCAGAATCACGAATACATTTACGTAAAAGGCAGGAGAATTCTTTTAACACTTGATCGCCAACACTATGGCCAAACGTGTCATTTATTGCTTTGAATTTATTTAAATCACCTAAAACCAAACCAACTTTTGTATGCTGACGATTAGCGTAATGCATAGCGCGAGTCAATTGTTCGTCAAAATAACGACGGTTACCTAATCCAGTTAAACTGTCTTGCATTGCTAACTGCATAGCTTGATGATATTGCAAAGCATTTTTTAAAGGGTAAAGCAATACTTGATGAATACGCTCTAAATTTTTGTAGTGTCGCATATTTATGGGCTTGTTGGCTTCATAACTTAGCGTACCAATAAACTCGTCATTAAGTTTAAGTTCAAATTGGCGTTCATTTTTTGATTTTTGACTTCCTCGCAAAGCTACGCTAACTGATTGATTTTTAAAGTATAAGCCAGAGAAGTTAACGTATTTAGATGCTTCCATAGCGAAAATATTAAGTAATTTATTTAAATCAAGGGTCGTTTGTAATTGTTGCATTAAGCTTGATTTTTCACTTTTATATTCTATAACTTCGGTTGTTAAAGTATTAAAAATATTAAAAGCAGGTGTTTGGCTTTCTAAAATGTTTAACGTTTGCATACTTTACCTCTCTACTAGCGACTAGACTAGTTTCCTAATCAACGTGCTGAAACTTTCTATTTATGAAGTTGCAATTAATATACCAGTGTGAATAAGTATTAATTATGTTAGTTTGTGAGAGAGAAAATAGGGTGAGATAAAGTAGAAGAGCGATATGTGAAGTAGTGCTTATTACTGACTAGTCGATGTGGGATATAAATTAAGAAAATGCTTTATTTGATTTTCTTGTTCCATAGCATCTTCAAAACCTAATTTGATTAACTCAGAACAATAACTTTTTTCAAACAGTAAATAGCTCACAATACTTGATTCAGATTCATTATTTATCCCCATACTGCGTAAAAGCAGGCGTACGGGTAAAGGTAAATCATAATAATACTTCATTGCAATTGCGTTGAAGTCATAACTTGGATTAATGATGAAGCTATCTATGTGTTGTAAATTATCCAAATGTTTTCTGTTGCCTTTAGGTATTAATTTTAATGTTTCATTGATGCGATTCACTCTTTCTAAATCACTATTCATGGTATCTGAAAAAACAGAATCCAATAGGTGACCAGCAATGGTCGCTGCACTGGGTGGATGTGGATTATTTTCATTATTATGTTTAGGTTCTTTGGGCTGATCAACACCAATAATAAAAACACGTTTAGCACCAAGGTGAATAGCAGGGCTAAGAGGAGATAATTGATGAACCGAGCCGTCACCAAAATGCTGTTGCTTTATGTTTATGGATGGGAAAACTAACGGAATGGCGGCAGATGCCATTAAATGTTCACTATTTAACTGCACAGGCTCACCACGTCGCTTGGCTCTTATCCATGGCATGATGTTATCATTTCCTTGGTAAAAGCTAATGGAATCACCCGTGCTATAACTAGATGCAGTAACAGAAACTGCTGATAAATACCCTTGTGAAATGTTATTGTTAATGCGTTTAAAATTAAGTACAGCGTTTAATAATTCTCTAAGTGGTTCGTTATTAAGTAAGCTACGTGGTAATTTATTGGCATAGTCAGCTTGAAAGCTTGCTAACATGCCATTCGCTATATGACCGAAAACACCCTTAGTATCATTATGGTAAATTTTGGCAGTATCAAGATTTTTCCAAATCCATTCTAGTTTTTTTACACCTAAATGAAAACATGAAGCATAACAACCTAAAGCGGTAGTGTTTATTGCACCAGCAGATGTACCTGAAAGTATTGGGAAAGGTGTGCCATGGTTTCTAGGAACAAATTTAGTAATTGCCGAAAGTACACCTACTTGATAAGCCGCGCGAGCACCACCACCTGTGAGTACTAAGGCATTTTTACTGTCTACATAGTTACGCTTTTGGGTCATGGTTATTGTTATTTAATTAACGGTTATATACTTTTAAGTGTATGATGTTTTTTATAATATCGCTAGTTTGATTTGGTAAATCATAAGTAAAAAGCCAGCTAATAAGCTGGCTTTTTAAAGCAATACATACATTATGATAGTATTTTTATAGTATAGGTTGACCTGAATAGAGTAAAACTCAACAAAATAAATAATGAACGTTATTAATGTTTAGCTAAAATTGCATTTCAGGAACATTTTCCGGTACAACTAATTCACCTTCAGTCAGTTTGATTATTTCTTCAACTGACACGCCTGGTGCACGCTCTAATAAATAAAATTTACCGTCTTTAATTTCAATAAAGGCTAAATCAGTTAACACTTTTTTAATACAGCCTTTGCCTGTTAAAGGTAAGGTGCAGTTACTTAGTAATTTAGATACACCGTGTTTTGATGCATGCGTCATGGTGACAATTATATTGTCAGCACCAGCGACTAAATCCATAGCACCGCCCATGCCTTTGATTAATTTTCCTGGGATCATATAAGAAGCAATATTGCCATTTACATCGACTTCAAATGCACCAAGCACGGTTAAATCAACATGACCACCACGGATCATAGCAAATGAGGTTGCTGAATCAAAAAGTGAAGCACCCGTTGCCATAGTAACTGTTTGTTTGCCTGCATTGATTAAATCAGCATCAATTTCCTCATCGGTTGGAAATGGCCCCATACCTAATAAACCATTTTCTGATTGCAACATTACGTCCATATTTTCAGGAATATAGTTAGCAACAAGGGTAGGGATACCTATACCTAAGTTAACGTAATAGCCATCTTGCAATTCTTGGGCAACACGTTGAGCGAGTTGTTCTCTTGATAAAGCCATTGTATTCTCCTAAGCCTTGCGAACAGTACGCTGTTCGATTCGTTTTTCAAATGTGCCTTGAATAAGGCGATTGACATATATACCTGGAGTATGAATTTGATCTGGATCTAATTCACCGGGCTCAACAATCTCTTCAACTTCCACAACGGTAATTTTACCTGCGGTAGCTGCCATTGGATTAAAGTTACGTGCAGTTTTTCTAAAGACTAAATTACCGTATCTATCGGCTTTCCATGCTTTAACAATGGCAAAATCACCAACAATAGATTCTTCTAGTATGTAGTCTCTACCATTGAATGTACGCTCATCTTTGCCTTCTGCTACTGGTGTACCAACACCTGTCGCGGTGTAAAAAGCAGGAATACCAGCACCACCAGCACGCATTTTTTCAGCTAGTGTACCTTGGGGAGTTAACTCTACTTCTAATTCTTCAGCCATCATTTGACGTTCGAATTCCGCATTCTCCCCCACATAAGAGGCGACTATTTTCTTTATTTGACGATCAGGTAATAAAATACCTAAACCAAAGTCATCAACACCACAGTTGTTTGTGACTAAGGTTAAGCCTTTAGTACCTTTACGCTTAATTTCGTTGATTAAGTTTTCGGGAATTCCACACAAGCCAAAACCACCTGCGATAACAGTCATGTTATCTGTTAGTCCAGCCATGGCTTCTTCATAGCTTGATACTACTTTGTCAAATCCTGCCATTATATTCTCCTATTATATTTTTGTAGATTAACATGAGCTTAGTGCAGCTCATGTTAACGTCAATTTATTTAGTGATTTTTTGAGCCAAATAAGCATTTGATACTTTTGAAATAGGCGCTTTCCCCAGTTTTTCACTAATAAACCAACCAGCCTTTAATAGCTTTTCAAAATCTATTGCTGTTTTAATGTGTAAACCGTTAAGCATATAAACGACATCTTCGGTAGCAACATTACCTGATGCGCCTTTAGCATAAGGACAACCACCTAAACCAGCAATAGCCGTATCTACAACGTTTATACCCATTTGAAGTGCTGCGTAAATATTTGCTAATGCTTGCCCGTAAGTATCATGAAAATGAACGGCAAGTTTATCAATAGGTACATGAGCGCTAACAGCAGATAACATTTTAGTGACACTAGCGGGAGTGCCAACACCAACAGTATCGCCAAGCGATATTTCATAACAACCCATGTTGTATAACTTTTTTGCAACCAAGGCTACTTTCTCAGGGTCAATATCTCCTTCATAGGGGCAACCTAAAGCGCAAGATACATAACCGCGTACTTTTACATTAGCTGCTTTTGCTGCTGCCATGATAGGGATAAAACGATCAAGGCTTTCTTCAATAGAGCAGTTAATGTTTTTTTGACTAAAACTTTCTGATGCAGCTCCAAAAATAGCTACTTCATCAGCATTAACAGTCATAGCGCCTTCAAAACCACGCATATTAGGTGTTAATGCAGCATAAGTAACACCTGCTTTTCTATTTAGTTTTTCGAATATTTCTGCTGAAGTGGCCATTTGTGGTACCCACTTTGGAGAAACAAAACTGCCGCTTTCAATGTACGATACACCCGCATTAGCAAGTTGATCAATCAGTGCCATTTTATCTTCGGCACTGATTGGTTGCTTTTCATTTTGTAGCCCATCTCTTGGGCCTACTTCAACTATTTTTACGTGAGTAGGAAGTGCCATTACTTTTCTTCCTCGAGCGTTTCCTCAACAACTTCGTCAGCCGTAAAATCAAGTAACTCAGAGCCACCGTCAACCATTTCGCCTTCAGAAAAGTAAAGGCTGTTGATTGTGCCATTAGAGGGTGCTCGAATCGTGTGCTCCATTTTCATCGCTTCCATAATAACAAGTGGTTGATCTTTTTTAACCGTATCACCAGCTTTTACTAAAACGGCAACCATCGTGCCATTCATTGGTGCCACTAAGCCGCCATGAACATCATCATCACTTGAATCGCCTAAATCAGGCATGATACGCGTGAAGTTAAAGACACCATTTTGGCGGTATAAGCTGATTTCGCTGCCATTATGTGTAATTGTTGCGTTGCTTTGGTAGCCATCAATATTGGTTTGCAAATTGTCACCGTCAAGGCGACCTTGGCAATCAACGGTTCTGCTAGTAACATTGTCACCATCAACCGTTATTAAATAATAACTTCGGTTTGCTTCACGTTTTTGTTCAACAGTGATCGCATATTCAATATTGTTATGCGCAATATTGAAGCTTTGTATATGTGCTTCATTTAAGCGCCATGCATTAGTAGCGCCCCAAGGTGAAGTAGGATCATTACTAACAGCTGCCTTTTCTTTGGCTGTTTTCGCTTCAGATAATACGATTGATAAAGCAGCGATAGGTAGTTCATCAGTAAGATCTTGAGTCGTATTATGGAAAATTAAATCGTTATTTTTTTCAATAAAACCAGTGTCGATGTCTTCATTAATAAAGGGAGGACAGGTTGCTAAATTATAAAGAAAGTCAATATTCGTGGTAACGCCATTAATACGATATTCTGATAATGCTTTAGTTAAGCGTTTTAGCGCTTTTTCACGGTTTTCGTCCCAGACGATTAATTTAGCGATCATTGGATCATAAAACACGCTAACATCGTCACCTTGACGAACACCTGTATCAACACGTACATGTTCACTTTCTAAGGGGGTTTGTAAAAATTCTAGTGTGCCCGTAGCAGGTAAAAAGTCATTGTTAGCATCTTCAGCGTAAATACGTGCTTCAAAAGAGTGACCATTAATGACAAGTTCATCTTGTGTTTTTGGTAAAATTTCGCCAGCAGCAACACGTAATTGCCATTCAACTAAATCTTGACCACTGATCATTTCAGTAACAGGGTGTTCAACTTGTAAGCGAGTATTCATTTCCATAAAGTAGAAAGAACCATCAACATCAAGTAAAAACTCAACAGTACCTGCACCTTGATAACCAATTGCTTGTGCAGATTTTATTGCAGATTCACCCATTGCCGCGCGAAGCTCTTCACTCATACCAAAGGCAGGTGCTTCTTCAATAACTTTTTGGTGACGACGCTGTACTGAACAGTCACGCTCAAATAAGTACACTGCGTTATTATGGTTATCACAAAAAACTTGAATTTCTACATGACGTGGTTGAGTTAAATATTTTTCAACTAGCATGGTGTCATCGCCAAAAGAAGACAATGCTTCACGTTTAGCGGCATCAAAGCCTTCTTGAAATTCAGCTTCACTCCATACTTGGCGCATGCCTTTACCACCACCACCAGCGGTGGCTTTAAGTAAAACAGGGTAGCCCATGTCATCCGCTGCTTTTTTAATGATCTCAGCACTTTGATCGTCACCATGATAACCAGGCACTAAAGGCACATTGGCTTTTTCCATAATGTTTTTAGCCGCAGACTTAGAGCCCATTGCTTCAATAGCGGGTACTGGAGGACCAATAAAAACAATATCTTCTTGTGCACATTGACGACAAAAATCGGCATTTTCAGATAAAAAACCATAGCCAGGGTGTATAGCCTGTGCGCCAGTACGTTTGGCTGCTTCAATGACTTTATTACCTAACAGGTAACTTTCACGAGAAGGCGAGGCTCCTAAATAAATAGCTTCATCTGCCATACTTACATGTAATGAATCAGCATCAGCGTCTGAATAAACAGCAACGGTTAATATACCCATAGCACGGGCAGTTTTTATAACGCGGCAAGCAATTTCACCACGGTTTGCGATAAGAATTTTAGTAAACATGATGATTATCCTTGGCTTGAATTAGTTGGTTGTGTTTGCCATTGTGGCGTACGTTTTTCAAAAAATGCAGTGAGACCTTCTTGGCCTTCTGTTGATACACGCATTGAGGCAATGAGTTCACTGGTTTTTGTAAGTAATGCTTGATCTACTTCTTTATTGTCAACATCAAAAGCGACTTGTTTTGCAGCACGAACCGCTTGCGGGCCATTGGCTAATAAAACTTTAATCATGTCGTTGACACGGGTTGTTAATTCTTCAGGTGCTACTACTTCGCTCACTAAACCAAGTTGTAGGGCTTTGTCGGCAAAGAATCGTTCAGCCGTTAAGAAATAACGGCGACAAGCTTTTAGTCCAATAGCACTGACTACATAGGGGCTAATAGTTGCAGGCGCTAAGCCTACTTTTACTTCGCTTAAACAGAAACTTGCTTTATTACTGGCAATAACAATATCGCAACAGCTAGCTAAACCAACAGCGCCACCAAAAGCAGCACCTTGAATTTTTGCGATAGTTGGTTGAGGTAAGAAGTTTAATGCTTTTAGCATATTGGCGAGAGCATTAGCATCTTTTAAGTTTTCTTCATAAGAATAACTTGCCATACGTTTCATCCAGCCTAAATCACCACCGGCAGAAAAACTTTTTCCATTGGAAGCAAGTACCATTAGATTAATATCATCACGGTTTGCTATTTCGGTAAAAATCTCAAGTAATCGGTTGATGATAATGTCATCAAAGGCATTATGCTTTTCTGGATTATTCAATGTTACAGTTGCAACACCACATGCATCTACATCAAAAAGCACTAACTGATGAGGCGCATTACCTGCGGCAACATTCTTTAATTTAGTATTAGATTCGGTCATTATATATTCACTTTTAGTTTGTAATTAATAAATTGTCGCTATAATTCACTTTTATGTACGACATCTGTACTGGTTAAGTACTCTTTATTACATTCATATAGTTACATTCTAAAAACACCGAACTTAGTCTCTTCAATTTCTTTATTTAAAGATGCTGAAATCGCTAAACCAAGTACTTGGCGTGTATCTGCTGGATCAATAATACCATCATCCCATAAACGTGCTGACGCATAATAAGGGTGACCTTGATACTCGTAATTATCTAGAATAGGTTGTTTAAATTCAGCTTCTTCTTCTGCGCTCCATTCAATACCTTCACGGTTAAATTGATCACGTTTGATTGTAGCAAGTACACCTGCAGCTTGTTCACCACCCATGACTGAAATACGGGCATTTGGCCACATAAATAAGAAACGAGGATCATAAGCTCGGCCACACATTCCGTAATTACCTGCACCAAAAGAACCACCAATTAATACAGTAAATTTAGGTACTTTTGCACACGCTACTGCAGTAACCATTTTGGCGCCATGTTTAGCAATACCATTTTCTTCGTATTGTTTACCAACCATGAAGCCTGTAATGTTTTGTAGGAAAATTAAAGGGATTTTACGTTGTGAGCATAACTCTACAAAATGTGCTGCTTTTTGTGCTGACTCAGCAAATAAAATACCGTTATTTGCTACAATTCCAACAGGGTAACCATGAAGGTGAGCGAAACCACAAACAATAGTTGTGCCAAATAACGCTTTAAATTCATCAAATTCACTGCCATCCACAATACGAGCAATCACTTCACGAACATCATATTGTTGGCGAGAATCTTTAGGAATAACACCATAAATTTCTTTTGTACTATAGTCAGGATCTTGTGAAGGCGTGATCTTGATATTCATTTTCTTTTCAATATTACAATTAGCAACTATTTTACGTGCTAACTCTAGTGCATGGTGATCGTTTTGTGCTAAATGATCAGCAACACCTGAAGTGCGACAGTGTACATCAGCACCCCCTAAATCTTCAGCAGTAACGATTTCACCCGTTGCGGCCTTTACTAAGGGTGGCCCAGCTAAGAAAATAGTACCTTGGTCTTTCACAATAATTGATTCATCAGCTAAAGCGGGAACATAAGCGCCACCGGCAGTACATGAACCCATTACAACGGCAATTTGTGGAATACCCTCTGCTGACATGTTTGCTTGGTTAAAGAAAAAGCGACCAAAATGATTTTTGTCTGGGAATACATCGTCTTGACGAGGTAAATTACCACCACCTGATTCAACTAAATAAACACAAGGAAGGTTATTTTCTTTGGCAATTTCTTGTGCGCGTAGGTGTTTTTTTACTGTTAATGGGTAGTAAGATCCACCTTTCACTGTTGCATCGTTACAAACAATCATGCATTCAGCGCCATTAATACGGCCAACACCAGTGATAATACCTGCAGCGGCGACATTATCTTTACCATAAACATCCCATGCTGCCATTTGAGATAATTCTAAAAATGGTGAGCCAGGATCTAATAATGCATTGATTCTATCACGTGGTAATAACTTACCTTTTGATAGATGGCGGGTACGATATTTCTCGCCACCACCTAATTTTACTTGTTCAAGTTTATCTTTTAGATCATCAACTTGAACTTGCATATGCTCTGCATTTTCAAGGAAGTCAGGACTACGAGGGTTGATTTTAGAAATTATTTTAGCCACGCTGCAATACCTTTTTATTTGTGAATGACGCTGTGTTTTGTAAGTTTTTAGGTTCTAGATTTTAAAGTCTAGAACCTAAGTTTTAAGCAGTAAAGTTATATTGATTCATTAAATAATTCACGACCAATAAGCATACGACGAATTTCTGAAGTACCTGCGCCAATTTCATATAACTTAGCATCACGTAATAAACGACCCGCAGGGAATTCATTAATATAGCCATTACCACCCAATAATTGAATTGTATCAAGTGCCATTTTTGTGGCTAATTCAGCAGAGTATAAAATGATTGCTGCTGCGTCTTTACGAGTAGTTTCACCACGGTCAGCCGCTTGAGCAACCATATAGCAGTAAGATTTTGCCGCATTCATTTGGGTATACATATCAGCAATTTTACCTTGTACTAATTGGAATTCCCCGATTGATTGACCAAATTGTTTACGGTCATGAATATATGGAACAACTAAATCCATACAAGCATCCATGATACCTAAAGGACCACCACATAAAACAGTACGTTCGAAATCTAAACCAGACATTAATACTTTAACGCCTCTACCTTCTTCACCTAATATGTTTTCAGCTGGTACTTCGCAGTCTTGAAAAACAAGTTCACACGTGTTTGAACCGCGCATTCCTAATTTATCTAATTTTTGGTGACGACTGAATCCTGGATAATCGCGTTCAACAATAAATGCAGTGATGCCTTTTGAGCCTGCAGCAGTATCAGTTTTTGCATAAATAACATATACGTTTGCGTCAGGGCCATTAGTGATCCACATTTTATTACCATTTAAAATGTATTTATCACCTTTTTTATCGGCACGTAACTTCATGCTAACAACATCACTACCTGCATTTGGCTCAGACATTGCTAAAGCACCAATGTGCTCACCAGAACAAAGTTTTGGTAAATACTTCATTTTTTGTTCATGTGTTGCATTTTTTTGCAATTGATTTAAACATAAGTTAGTACAAGCAGCATAGCTTAAGCCAACTGAAGCAGAAGCTCGGCTAATTTCTTGTACTGCAACCATATGTTCTAAATAACCTAAATTAGAGCCGCCATATTGTTCATCAACGGTCATACCTAATAAACCAAGGTCGCCAAATT
>JQIA01001591.1_pt1 | contig 12161 bp, 9 predicted proteins | sample 811431 | NCBI WGS metagenome assembly JQIA01 (sample SAMN02998118, study PRJNA258478) | marine sediment metagenome | biome: marine; feature: seafloor; material: sediment; isolation source: oil-polluted sediment collected from 3 locations (0.5 km, 0.7 km and 0.9 km)... | place: USA: Gulf of Mexico ... | reverse complement strand
GTTCTTACAACTTATATATTCCATATCTTTTTCCGAAATATAGGATTTTATATCTTCGGTTAAAGTGGAATCTAATTCTGGAGGTCGCATATTTAACTCTCGGTTTGTTTTATGATTTACCGTTGTTTCCCAAGGTTTAGATTCTCGCATGGCATGACGTAAAGCCGTCATCCAAGCAATATGCCTATAGGTCAAGGTTTTTATTTCTTTTTGGAGAGATTCGATATCCATTGGAGTTTTAACATATTCATTGCTTAGCATATCTTGAACAAACATTCCAAAGGTTCTAGAAGTATTTACAATACCTCCCCAAATTTTTCTAGCTTCCCATATTCTTCCATAGGCAGCGTTATTCTGAAACCCAATTACAAAAGCAACTGCTGTACCTATTAAAGCCAATGGTGTCCATGGTATTTTTAACCAATCTAATTCCAAAAAATAAAAAGCTGCAACCCAAATAGTGATGATAGCTAAAAACAATAAGGTTTCGAAACGGGTCCACCAAACCATTTGAAAGGTGGAATATGTTTTTTTAGTATACATAGTTCAATAGATAAAATTCTAATTATTAAAGACAATTACTTTGGCTTGAAAACAATAGTCTTGATTTTTATAAAAATAGTAAAAACTTTATAATTGAATATAAAAACGTTGCTCAAAACCGCCTATAATTGTTTCACCAGTTCGCTTCGCTCGTATCATTGCACCTGCCTGTCATCAGGCAGAAATTTGTCCACAACGAAATCACAAACAAATCCCTTAGCAGAATAAAAACAATTCCAATATGCCAATGTTTTTTTATTAAAATACTATCTTCGTTGAAATTAACATAATCAATAAATACAATCATGAAAAAAATCCTTTTAATTTTATCCGTCTTAGCAATAACGAATATCACGTATGCACAAGAACATGATGGTGCTGCAAAAGCAGCTACTAGCCTAGAAAGTAAAACCTCTGCAATATCACAATCAAAAGAAGTTCAAGATCAGATAAAAGAACTTTTAGTTAAAAATGAAGACTTAGGAGCAATGGCAATTGGGCATTTAAAATCTGATCCTGAAGCTAAATCTAGCCTAAATAAAATATACAGTAACAATAAAGGTACTGTTAGCAGTATTATGAAATCGGTTATGAGTGATCCTAAACTATCTAATAAAGTGATGGATTGGGTAAATAACAACCCTAAAGTATTAAACAAAGCAATGAGTTTAATTGGAATGTAAAAATTTACATTTTAATTCACATAACTTTTAATTAAAAAAGGTTCAACATAATTGTTGAACCTTTTTTAATACTATAAATTTAAGCTAGAAAAAAATATTAGGACAATTTTGCTTTTACAATTCCTGAAATTGTTTTACCATCTGCCTTACCTCCCAATTTACTATTGGTCATTCCCATTACTTTTCCCATATCTTTCATAGAGCTAGCTCCAGTTTGTGCAATAATTTCTTCTACAATTTTAGTCACTTCTTCCTCACTCATTTGCTCAGGTAAAAATTGCTCAATAACCGCTGATTGTTCCAATTCGGGCTGTGCCAAATCTTCCCGATTTTGTTCGCTAAATATCGTTGCACTTTCCTTGCGTTGCTTTACTAACTTTTGAAGGATTTTAATTTCATCTGCTTCGGTAAGTTCCCCAGAAGAAGCGCTTGTACTTGCTAATAATAGTTCTGATTTAATTGCTCTTAAAGCTGCTAAAGCTCCAGCATCTTTTGCTTTCATTGCAATTTTCATTGCATCCATTACTTGGGTTTGTAGGCTCATAATATTTATTTAAATAGACTGCGAAGATACTTTTTAATGTTCAAAAATCAAGATAAAAAAAAACCCGAAAACAAAATAAAAATTTCATTCTCAGGCTTTTCCGCTTTAAGTGAGGGTTAATCTACATTATCGTGTAAAAAAGAGTTGTTGGTTCTAAAGTCGATATCGTCATCATCACTATTTAATGATATTCTAGAGATGTTTGGATCTTGATTTCCTGCTGCTTCATCCAATTCTATTCCCATTCGTTTATAGGCAGGTTGATTTTCAATATCATCGATATGAGAAGACTTATTTTTAAACTTATAATTAAACTCCTTCATTTGTTTTTTTCGAATTTCAGTACGATCGCTTAATATCTTTGAAATTGGCGTATTAAAAGGATCGTTAGACTCTTTAACTTTAGTTTCTTGAGGTGCTTCTACAGTTCGTTTTTCAAAAACAATTTCCTCTTCTAAAACTTCCTCCGCTTTTGGTTTTGCATTGATAAGTTGATCTTCTACATCTTGATAATCGTCTAGACTGTATCGTACTGTTTCTTTTTTAGATATTTCAGTAATTGGAACCACTTCTACGTGATCTTTCACTTCGATATCTTCGATATTGGTAGTGATGGTTTCAATTTCTTTAAACGAAGTGTCCTCAGAATCTTTATCATTATTAGAAGTCTTTGCTGCTACTTTATGCACAGGATCTACAGGCATATCGAACATTAAAATTTGTTCTTCAGACTCAATGGCATTTACCTCTGTAAAAGCTTCTGTACCTTTTTCTAAGTCCTTCTTATATGAATCTACAATCACAAACTCATTAATATCTATTTCATCAATATTAACTTCTTTAAATTCTGCTAAATGATGAATGTCGATCTCTTCATAACTAACATCGATGTCTTTTAATAATGCAGAAGTTTCAATATAGTCTTCAAAAGGCTTTTTTGGAACCACTTCTATCATTTCCTCTTCTTCATCAAAAAGCGTATGCTTTATAATGGGCTCTTCTTCCTTCTGAATTACTGTTTTTGGAGTTGATGGTATAACATCTTTTGTTTCGCTTGGATTACTTAAAAGCACTTGTTCCGCACGTTGCTCATCCTCCAGAATATGAATTACTTTTTTTGCTTCAGTATTTACAATATCGTTTTGTTGTTCTGCATTAAATCCTGTTGCAATTACGGTTATTGCGATAGATTCTTCTAAAGATTCATCGTCACCAACCCCCATAATAATATTAGCTCCATGACCTGCCTCACTCTGAATATAATCACTAATTTCACCTATTTCATCAATAGTAATTTCTTCAACTCCCGATACAATTAGCAACAATACATTGGTTGCTCCATTAATTTTATTATCGTTAAGCAATGGAGAATCCAACGCTTTTGTAATTGCCTCACTCGCTCTGTTAGCTCCACTTGCAATAGAACTTCCCATGATAGCAGTTCCACTATTTGAAAGTACTGTTTTAGCATCACGTAAATCAATATTTTGAGTATAGTGATGGGTAATCACCTCAGCAATTCCACGAGCAGCAGTTGCTAATACCTCATCCGCTTTTGAAAAACCAGCTTTAAAACCTAGATTCCCATAAACATCACGCAATTTATTATTATTGATAACAATTAATGAATCTACATTATTTCTTAAATTTTCAACTCCCAAATTTGCTTGCTCACAACGCATTTTTCCTTCAAACTGGAAAGGGATAGTTACAATACCAACCGTAAGTACTCCTAATTCTTTTGCCATTTTAGCAATTATAGGTGCGGCACCAGTACCTGTTCCTCCTCCCATTCCCGCAGTGATAAATATCATTTTGGTATTGGTGGCAAGCATGGATTTAATTTCTTCTAAACTCTCTACAGCAGATTGTTCCCCAATTTGTGGATTTGCTCCTGCACCTAATCCTTCGGTTAAGGTAACCCCTAACTGGATTTTTACTGGTACTGAACTGCTTTCAAGGGCTTGAGAATCTGTATTACAAATTACAAAATCAACACCTTTAATCCCTTGACTGAACATGTGATTAATGGCATTACTCCCTCCACCACCTACACCAATGACTTTGATTACATTGGATTTGTTTTTTGGCATGTCGAACGAAATGTTGTCTATTTCTTTTTTACTGCTCATAATAGTTTGTTTTGTGAGGTTGTTGGCATATTTTTTATTCTATTATATTTTTATGATTTCTGATCATTCTGCGTTATCTAAAAAATCTTTAAATTTTTCAGCCCAATTATCAAAAAATCTATTTTTTTTCTTTTTTTCTTTGCGTTCTTCCATTTCCTGAGATACTTCTAGTACTTCATCATTATTATCATCATCTTCGGCATTAAAAGAACTAACATCGGTTTGTATTTCACTGTTATCTAAACTATTTAACACCAAACCTACTGCTGTTGCATACATAGGACTTGTTACTTCGGAATCGCTATCGCCAGCCATATGCTCATTTGGATACCCTACTCGAGTATCCATCCCAGTGATGTATTCTACCAATTGCTTTAAGTGATTCAATTGCGAACCTCCACCAGTAAGCACAATACCTGCTATTAACTTTTTCTTTTGCTCCTCGTGCCCGTAATTTTTTATCTCTAAATACACCTGTTCAATTATTTCAATCACACGTGCATGAATAATTTTTGAAAGGTTTTTTAGGGTTATTTCTTTTGGCTCTCTACCTCTTAACCCAGGAATAGAAACAATTTCGTTGTCTTTATTTTCTCCTGGCCAAGCAGAACCAAATTTTATTTTAAGTAATTCCGCTTGCTTTTCAATAATAGAACAGCCTTCTTTTATATCTTCAGTTATCACATTTCCTCCAAAAGGAATCACAGCGGTATGCCTAATTATTCCGTCTTTAAAAATGGCTAAATCGGTAGTTCCACCACCTATGTCTATTAATGCAACACCCGCCTCTTTTTCTTCTTGTCCCAATACTGCATTTGCAGAAGCTAAGGGTTCAAGAGTAATTCCAGACAAGGCTAAACCTGCACTTTTTACGCATCGTCCAATATTTTTTATAGAAGACACCTGACCTACTACCACATGAAAATTAGCTTCTAATCTTCCGCCATACATTCCAATAGGTTCTGATATCTCGCTTTGTCCATCTACTTTAAATTCTTGTGGAAGTACATGAATTATTTCTTCACCCGGTAGCATTACCAATTTAAAAACTTGGTTGCATAGAGTGTCGATATCCTCTTCTCCTATAACTGTTTCACTATCTTCTCGAGTTATATAGTCACTATGTTGTAAGCTTCTAATATGTTGCCCCGCAATACCCACAATTACTTCGGTAATCTTTTCTCCTGAAGCTGTTTCTGCATCTTGAATGGCTTGTTGAATGGATTGTATGGTTTGGGTAATATTATTTACAACCCCTCTATGAACTCCTAAACTTTTGGTTTTACCAATGCCTAAAATCTCTAACTTCCCATATTCATTATACTTACCAACCATAGCAACGATCTTGGTAGTACCTATATCTAATCCTACAGCTATTTTATTATTATCCATTGGTTTTCCCTTTTGTAGCGACTACTTGGTTGTTAAATTCTAAATTCACTAAACTGTAACTTGAAAGCATTCCTTCTTGTTTTGTTAATTTGTAAAATGCTTTAAACTTCTGAAACTTATTTTCAATAGCAATTGGTTTCCCAAAAAGTATATTAAAATCGTTCTTACGTATTTTCAAGTGGATGGTTTCATCCGATTGAATTTGCAAGCCAATAACACACTCTTTCATAAAATCATCTTCATTAATTTTCAATAACAATTTTGTGATGTCTGTAAAATCATTATTTACATTTCCTGTTACAATTGGAACTCTAGCCGAATATACTGTCGATAGAGGCATCTTTGTCCCTTCTTCATCTATATAAAAATCTGGCGATCCCAAAACTCTAGCTATCGGTTTACGCTGCTCTATTTTCACTCCTAACGAACCATCTATTGTTACAAAAACCTCTGCATTCTTAATCATCGGATTTTTTAACAAACTTTCTTCCATCTTATTCAAAACTAAAGTTTCTTTACCTATGCTCGTAACACTATCGTTATTTTGTATTAACAATTTATTAACCGAATTTTGAGTGATAAAAAGGGCGTTATCATTCTTAAAATCTACTTCAATTTTCGTGAGGTTTCTCACTTCATTACGCTGCTTACTAAAGCTAAATAAAAAGACGATTAAACCCGTTATCACCAAAAATTTTATGACATTCCAATTAATCTTCATCTCCTAAATATTTAGTTATTTTTTCTACCTCAACCCCTATGTCTCCAGCACCTACCAATAGCTTCACCACACTTTTAGAATCTTTCACCGCTTGAGGAAGTGCTTCTTTTGAAACTAATTTTTTATCTGAGATGGTAATTTTATCCAATAACAAAGATGAGTTCACCCCTTTGATTGGTTCTTCCCTAGCAGGGTAAATATCTAAAAGAATCACCTCATTAAATTGGGATAAACTTTTTGCAAAGCCTGTACTAAAATCTCGTGTTCTTGAAAATAAGTGCGGTTGAAAAACAATTAATTTCTCTTTTCCAGGATACATTTCGGTTACTGCCTGAAATAAGGCATCAATCTCTGTAGGATGATGGGCATAATCATCTATTAAAACCAAACTTTCGGTTTTAATTTTATAAGTAAATCTTCTTTTTACACCTTTAAAACTTTGCAACGCTTTGTGCAAGCAATTGGTTGGGGTACCCGCAAGAATTGCCATACCCAAAGCAGTAACTGCATTGAATAAATTATGACGTCCCGGTAAATGAAATTGCAAGCCTTTTATCTCTTCAGATGGTGTTTTTAAATTAAACACATAACTACCATTCTCTATACGAATATTTGTTGCAAAAAAATCGGCATCTTCTGTTGAAGAGACAGTTTTTCCTGCTAGAGAAAGTCCTTTTTTATACAATAACTTTTCATTATTGGGAAGCAGTTTTGAAAAAGCTACAAAAGTTTGTTCCAAATCTGAAGCATCCTCATATATATCTAAATGATCTGCATCCATAGATGTGATGCAGGCAATATCTGGGTGCAATTGTAAAAAAGAACGATCGAATTCATCTGCTTCTACTACCATCAAATCATTTCCTTGACAGATTAAATTGGAGTTATAATTTTCGGAAATCCCGCCCAAAAAAGCGGTTACAGATCTATTACAGTCTGCTAATATATGTCCTAATATTGCAGAGGTTGTAGTTTTTCCATGGGTTCCAGCTACTGCCAAACAAATACTATTTTTAGAAATTTCCCCTAAAAGTTCCGCCCGTTTAAGTATATCGTATTTTTTATTTTCAAACCAAGTAATTATGGTATTGCTTTTAGGAATCGCTGGGGTATAAACCACCAATGTATTTTCTTGATCTTGAATAACAGATGGCAATTTAGAGGTATCATCTTCAAATTGTATAGAAATCCCTTCCTCCATGAGATTTTTAGTAATATCGGACGGTGTTTTATCGTAACCAAAAACTTTCTTTCCCTGAAGATTAAAATAACGTGCTAGAGCACTCATACCTATTCCCCCGATACCGACGAAATATATGTTTTGTATGTTTTCTAATTTATTCATGCATCAAGCTTGATTTCTACTTTCAATTATTAGTTCAATTTCTGCAACAATTTCCTTAGCAGCATTTGGTCTTCCTAAACTTTTAATATTTCTTGATAATTCTAATTGTTTTTCTTCAGAAGAAATTAAGTTGGATAATTCTGTTTCAAAATTCTCTTCTAAGTCACTTTCTTTAATTAATAACGCAGCTTTCTTTTTTGAAATTGCCAAGGCATTTTTAGTTTGATGGTCTTCAGCTACATTTGGCGAGGGAATAAAAAGTACTGGTTTCCCAACCAAGCACAATTCTGAAACCGATAAGGCTCCAGCTCTAGAGATGATAATATCTGCTGCCGCATACACCAAATCCATTCGATTTAAAAAGGCATGAACTTGTACATTTTCTGAACCTTTATCTTTATAAATTTCATAATAAAAACGGCCACATTGCCAAATCACCTGCAACTCTAGTTTTGAAAATATTTCTAAAGAAGCATCGATAAGTTCATTTATTCTTTTTGCCCCTAGACTTCCGCCTAAAACTAAAATTGTTTTCTTGTTTGAGTCTAACTTAAAAAACTCTACCCCTTCTTCTCTTTTAGAATCAATATCGATTAAGTCTTGCCGTACAGGATTTCCCGTAAGCTTAATTTTTTCAAATGGAAAGAATTTTTCCATTCCCTCATAAGCGACACAGATGCTATTCACTTTATTACTAAGCCATTTGTTAGTAATGCCAGCATGAGAATTTTGCTCTTGTATTAAACTAGGAACCCCCTTATTTGAAGCAACTTTAAGTAACGGCGCACTAGCATAGCCACCAGTCCCAATTGCAACATCAGGCTTAAACTTTTTTATTATTTTTCTAGAAGCCAACAAGCTTGATATTAATTTAAAAGGGAACATTAAATTCTTAATAGACAAACTTCGTTGTAGTCCCGAAATCCAAAGACCCTTAATTCGATATCCCGCTTCTGGGACTTTTTCCATTTCCATCCTATCTTTTGCACCTACAAATAAAAATTCAGCATCTGGATACTTTATTTTTAATTCGTTAGCAATTGCAATAGCAGGATAAATATGTCCTCCTGTTCCTCCTCCTGATATGATAAATTTATATGGCTTCACTTAAAATATCTAATGGGTTTTCTTCTTTATCTTCATTTTCTACTACTTCTCTTTTTGCACTAACACTTAATACCATTCCAATAGCCAAACATGTCATCCAAATGGAAGACCCTCCACTACTAATTAAAGGCAATGTTTGTCCAGTAACAGGAAACAATTCTACGGCAACTGCCATATTGATTAATGCTAAAAACACTATTGGCAAACCAACGCCTACTACTAATAATTTTCCGAAAATAGTATTTGCTTTATGCGCAACAATGACAAACCTAAATAGCAATAATAAATACAGAAACATTAAAAACAAAGCGCCTATTAAACCAAATTCTTCTACAATAATCGCATAAATAAAATCGGATGAGGATTGGGGTAAAAAGTTTTTCTGAATACTTTTACCAGGTCCCAAACCCAAAGGACCCCCAGAGGCAATAGCAATTTTAGCTTTCTCTATTTGATAATCTGCCTGAGTTTCTTCATCATCTATAAAATTATCGATTCTACTAATCCAAGTATCTACTCGATTAGGGAATACATCTGGAAAAGCTTTTGCAGTAACAACAAAAAAGGTCAGCATAAAAGCTCCAACTAAAAAGATGATTCCCAAATATTTTTTAGGATAACCGCCAACAAATAACAATATAGACACCATAGTAAATAAGATAGCTGTTGTGGAAAAGTTGGCGGGTAATATAAGTGCCAATATTAAAAATACCGGCAACCAAAGGGGCAAAAGAGTTTCTTTAAAGTTAATTGTTCTGTCTTTTATTCTAGATAAGTAACGAGCTATATAGGTTAATAACACTACGGAGGCAAGTGTAGAGGTTTGAAACGTTACTCCTACAAAAGGAACACGAATCCACCTACTTGCATTAGCACCATTGATAGTTGTTCCTTGACTCATGGTTACAATAAGCAATAAAACAACTATAGGAATTCCAATAATAGATAAGCCTTTAAAATAATGATAGGGTACTTTATGAATTCCGTATAAAATTGCAAATCCTAATAATAAATGCGCGAAGTGTTTTAATAAAAATTTAAATGTATTCCCGTCGCCATACAAATAAGCTAAATTACTACTAGAGCTATATACTGGTAAGAATGAAAATAGTGCCAACAAGGTAACAACTGCCCAAATAGTTTTGTCTCCTTTTATATGTTGATATAATTTATTCATTCTTTTTTTATGTTATAAATTTCTAACTGCCTCTTTAAATTGGCGCCCACGATCTTCATAATCTTCAAATAGATCGAAACTAGCACAGGCTGGAGATAATAATACCGAATCCCCTTTTTTAGACAATCGATACGCAACTTGAACTGCATCTTGCATAGAATGAGTTTCCACCATAATATCAACCACATTTCCAAAGGCGTTTATTATTTTTTGGTTGTCTAATCCAAGACAAATAATTGCTTTTACCTTTTCATTAACCAATGAAAACAACTCACTATAATCATTGCCTTTATCCACTCCTCCCACAATCCAAACAGTTTGAGTTTCCATACTATCTAAAGCATAATAGGTAGCATTTACATTAGTCCCCTTAGAGTCGTTGATGTACCTTACATTATTGATTTTAAGTACATTTTCTAAACGGTGCTCCACCCCTTGAAAATTTTCTAAACTTCTTCTAATGGTCTCTTTCCTAATATTTAACAACTTGGAAGCTGTTGAAGCCGCCATAGCGTTTTTAATATTGTGCTGTCCTTGTAATCCTAATTTTGCGATTGGCATAGTAAATTTGGTGTTATCTATTGTTATTATTATTGTTTTATTTTTTATATATGCACCTTTTTCTAATTGTTCTTTTACTGAAAAAGGCAGTAATTGAGGTTTTATAGTATGCTTAGAAAGCCATTCTTTAATCTCTTCATCGTCTGCATCGTAAATAAAATAATCCTCAGTAGTTTGATTCATTGTTATTCTAAACTTTGAATCGATATACTTTGAGTAATCATTATTATATCTATCCAAATGATCTGGAGAAAGGTTGGTTAATATTGAAATATGCGGTGCAAAATCTTTAATACCGTCCAACTGAAAACTACTTAACTCTAATACATAGTTTTCATTATCATTAGTTGCCACTTCCTTTGCAAAACTGTCTCCAATATTCCCTACTAAAGCAACTTGTAATCCTCCGTCTTTTAAAAGTTGATATACCATAGTTGCAACGGTAGTTTTTCCGTTACTCCCTGTAATTCCTATAATATTTGCATCGGTAAATTTTGAAGCAAATTCAATTTCAGAAATCACATTAATCCCCTTTTCTTTTAGCTTTACAATAATGCTAATAGCATCTGGAATTCCAGGGCTTTTCATTACTATATCTGCTGAAAGAATTTTGGTTTCAGAATGACCATTTTCTTCCCATAAAATCTCATGATGTAAAAGAACTTGTTTGTACTTATCTTTTATTTTTCCGAAGTCTGAAACAAAAACTTCAAACCCTTCTTTTTGTCCTAAAAGGGCTGTTCCAATTCCGCTTTCACCGGCTCCTAGAACGACTAATTTTTTCATTATCTAATTTTCAATGTTGCAATGGTTAGTATTGCCAGAAATATTCCGACAATCCAAAACCTAGTTACAATCTTACTTTCGTGAAATCCTTTTATTTGATAATGATGATGAAGGGGTGACATCCTAAATATTCGTCTTCCTTCTCCATATTTTTTTTTGGTATATTTAAACCAACCTACCTGCATTACCACCGATAGATTTTCCATTAAAAAAATACCGCATAGAATAGGAATCAACCATTCTTTTCTTATCGCTATGGCAATCACAGCAATAATCCCACCTATAGTTAAACTCCCTGTGTCTCCCATAAAAACTTGTGCCGGATACGTGTTATACCATAAAAAACCTATGAGTGCTCCTACAAACGACATAATAAAAATGGTAAGTTCTCCTGTATTTGGGATGTACATGATATTTAGATAATCTGAAAATATCACATTCCCCGATACCCAGGCAAAAATCGCCAGAGTTACTCCTATTATTGCTGAAGTACCAGCAGCGAGTCCATCGATACCATCTGTGAGATTAGCACCATTAGATACCGCAGTAATAATAAAAATCACAATGGGTATAAAGATGAGCCATACATATTTTTTTGCATCTTCTCCAGCCCAACTTATAAGGCTTTCGTAGTTGAATTCATTTTTTTTGACAAATGGTATTGTCGTTAACAGGGTTTTCTCTTCGGGATAAAATTCTGGAATATGACTCTGAGTTATATTTTCTATGTTATCTGAAGGACTTATCTTTTGTCTTTTCACGGTAATGTCTTGATGAAAAAACATAGTTGCCCCAACAATAATTCCTAATCCAACTTGCCCAATTACTTTAAATTTTCCTGATAGGCCATCCTTATTACCTCTGGTTATTTTTAAATAATCATCTATAAATCCGATGGCTCCCATCCAAATTGTGGTCACCAACAGAAGTATTACATAAATATTTTCGAGTTTTGCGAAAAGTAGAACTGGAATTACCGTTGCCAATATAATGATGATTCCTCCCATGGTAGGAGTTCCCGCTTTTTCATTTTGCCCCTGTAAACCTAAATCCCTAACTGTTTCTCCTATTTGTTGTTTTCGTAAATAATTGATTATTTTCTTCCCATAAACCGTAGCGATTAATAAAGAGAAAAGCACAGCTAGCCCTGCCCTGAACGTTATGAACTGA
>JQIA01001590.1_pt1 | contig 12171 bp, 6 predicted proteins | sample 811431 | NCBI WGS metagenome assembly JQIA01 (sample SAMN02998118, study PRJNA258478) | marine sediment metagenome | biome: marine; feature: seafloor; material: sediment; isolation source: oil-polluted sediment collected from 3 locations (0.5 km, 0.7 km and 0.9 km)... | place: USA: Gulf of Mexico ... | reverse complement strand
GCTACCGCTGCCAATAATACAGCAACCGATACCACTAACGTCGCTACCACCGGCGTATGAGTGGTAGCAGATACCTGACCCAGCCAGGCGGGCAACCAGCCTTTATGGGCCAGCCCATACAGCACTCTGGCGGACATAATAATCTGAATCAAAGCGCCATTCACCACTGCAAACAGGCTGATCACGGTGATCCATAAAACCGAATCACCATTGCCTGCAGTCTTATAGATCAACGATAAGGGTGCTTCGCTGGTTGCCAGTTCTTGAGGATGTACCACCAGTACTGCAACAAGGCTCACAATGACGTATATCAGCGTGGAAACAATCAAGGAAATAATAATCGCGAGGGGCATATTGCGCCGTGGCTGCTTCACCTCTTCGGCGATATTGACCATATCTTCAAAACCGATATAAGCGTAAAAAGCCAAAAACGCACCACTAAAAATTGCGATGATACCCACATGACTAAAACTTGCCTCCGCCAGTTGATATGAGTCTACAGCCGAGCCTAGGTGATCTCGTCCAGCCCACACAACCAGCGCTAACCCCAATATCTCAACCAGAGTAAGCACCGCCGCAATAGTCACTGATTGCAGAATCCCCCAGGCTGCAATCGAAAACAGCGCGATCACTAATAACACCAGCCCAAGACTGGATGAAACAGGAATCAATTCATTAAGGTAACCGATAAAACCGTGAGCGATAGCCGCTGCAGATATGCAACCCGCGACTACCAACAGCAAACCAACAATGGTCGCTAGCGAGCGAAGACCAAAGCCTTCAAAAATATAAACCGATTCACCTGCACTAACTGGATAGCGAGCGCTTAACTCTGCATAGCTAAAGGCCGATGCTGCAACAATTAGCGAAGCGATAACAAAGGAGAGTGGTGCCCAAAAACCCGCAATACCGGCTACCTTGCCCACCAGCACATAAATACCAGCGCCGAGGATATTGCCAAGGCCATAAAAAATCAGCAGGGGTAATGAGATTGATCTAATCAGGGAAGGCTGTGAAGTCATAGTGTCAAAAGGTCTTTTAAAGTTCGTAATTTATAGAGTCTTACTTTCGCTTCATTATTTTTTGATAACGGCTGTCAACTTATCCTGTGCTAATCCCGTTGGTAAAGCCAGGTATCAAAAAACCGCCTGAACGATCATTTTAACCCGCTCTCGCCAACCAACAGGTATTACAAAATGAAAAACCCTCCATTTACAATAAAATCGAGATGGTCCAAATCTTTTTCCAGCATTGGCCGATTCACCGCTGCAACACTCGTAGCGGCATCATTAACCCTTGGGCTGACCGGCTGCGCAGCGGGCACTTCAAGCGAAAGTGATGAGGGCAATCTGTCCGTATCCCTTACCGATGCACCGGGAGATTTCAGTATCTATGCCGTCGATGTGAGCGCGATAAGCCTGACAAAAGCCAACGGTGTCACGATTGAAACACTTCCTCTCACAACAACCGTTGATTTCGCTCAATATATTGATATGACCGAGTTTTTGACCGCAGGCACCGTGCCGTCGGGACGATACACTTCTGGCAGCATTACGATCGATTTCAGCGGCGCAACGATTCAGGTCGAAGATGATGATGGAGAGACCGTCGCCGTAACGCTATTTGTTGATACCAATGGGAATCCGATCAGCTCGCTGGAGGTCGCCATTAATCTGGATGATCAAGGTGCGCTGACAATCGCACCGGGAATACCTTCTCACCTATCGCTGGATTTTGACTTGAAAACATCAAATTCAGTTGATTTCAGTGATCCGGATAATCCGGTGCTAACTATTGATCCGGTATTAATTGCCGAAGTGAATATCGAGCGGGATAAACCCCACCGGATTCGAGGCCCACTAAAAAGCGTTGATCTAGAAGAAAGCAGCTATACGGTAATTTTACGACCGTTTTTCCATAAGCAATCGAACGATACTCGATTCGGGCAACTCGATGTAATTACCGATGCGGATACCGTGTTCGATATTGATGGCAGCAGCTTTGTAGGTGCCGATGGCATTGAACAAATGGCAACGCTGAACGAGCTTACCGCCACCCGTGCAATCGGAAATTTCAAACTCAATCCGCGCCGATTTATCGCTACTCAGGTATTAGCAGGTAGCAGTGTTGAGGGCGGAAACGATGATGTTGTACGCGGTACAGTCACCGCACGGGAAAACAATACACTGACAATACAGGGCGCAACGCTTATTCGTACCGACGGTAGTTTCTCGTTTAATAAATCGATAGCTGTGTTACTTGCTGATTCAACCGAAGTGAAAAAACAGCGCTCGACCGAGCAACATCAAATCAGCGAAATATCGGTTGGGCAACGTATAGCAGTGTTCGGGGTGATGACCGATTTAAGCGAGGACAATATGGTGCTGGATGCTTCCAATGGCACCGCGCGCCTGATGCTGACCTCGATTCGTGGTCAAGTGCTGGATAGCCTGAACCCCGCAGAACCGGAGTTAGCGATCAATCTAAATTCAATTAATCATCGTCGGGTATCGTTGTTTGATTTTACTGGCACCGGCACAGAAAGCAGCGATGATGCGAACCCGGAATATTATCAGCTTGAAACAGGATCAATGGATATCAATTCATTTTCGAGCGGAACAGCCACGCTAGCTCGGGGGTTTATCGCACCCTTTGGATCAGCGCCAAAAGACTTTGAAGTCCGAACATTGGTAAATTTTCAAGCCTTACCCGCAAACCTGATAGTGATGTGGCGCCCACCGGTTGAAGGTGCATTTGCGACACTCGACTCGACTGGATTTACACTTAATCTCAGTGAAAGCGAAAAATTCCACCATTTAAGCCAGGGCGGTGTACGAACCGATCTCACCACACTTGCTGAGCCAGTTACGATACAGCCTGGCAGTGAAACCACCGGCGTATACGCAATAACAGAGCCTGGAAAGCCGCGCACGGTTCACACTGATTTTGAAGCTTTTGTAACGGATTTGATGAGTCGATTGGAGAATGGAGCCACGACCAGAAAGGTACATGTTCACGGTAATTATGATGAAGAGAATAACCAACTTGTGAGCGGTCGAATCTGGGTTGACCTTAGGTAGTCTGCTCTATATTCACCACCCTCTGGATCACTCACCAAGGGGTATTGAACGGGTCGCTTACGGCCCGTGTTTTTTATTCGATTACGAAGTCAACTTTGGACCATTCAAGCAATGCTGCAGCGGGCATAGGTCTGGCGATAAAATATCCCTGTGCATAATCACAACCAGATTCGAGCAAAATATCCCATATCTGTTTGGACTCGATACCTTCGGCTACAACCTTCATATTTAGCTCGTGCCCTAACATAATGCAGGTTTTTGCTATAGCGCACGCCTCATTGTCATTTACCATATCCATCACGAAACTACGGTCAATTTTGAGTTCTGTAAATGGCACCCGATGCAGGTGAGAAAGTGACGAATAACCGGTGCCGAAATCATCGATGGAAAGATCAAACCCTTTCATGCGTAATCGCGTAAGAATATCCAGGGACGTAACCAACTCGCCCATCAACGTACTCTCTGTTATTTCGAGCGTGAGCGCTGACGGATCACATTGATATTCGTCCATCAAACTCATTAACTGCTCAGGTAGCCCGAGACTGGTAATGTTATCAGCGGATATATTGATAGACAGGTGCGGCATTAGCCCTTCAGCTATCCAGCTTAAGCGGTCTTGAAGCACCATTTTTAATACGCTTTCTGTCAGCTTCCCCATCAGACCATTTTTCTCTGCCACAGGAATAAACATATCGGGAAAGATCAGCCCTTTCTCAGGATGCTGCCATCTAACCAGTGCCTCAACGCCAACCATAGCGGATGTTTTCATATCCAGTTGAGGCTGATAATGCAGTAACAGCTGATCTTCACGTATCGCAGCCTCTACTTCACTGCCTGAGGGTAGCCGTCTTTCTTCGGTTCCACGTGGAGTCTGATGTGATCTAAATGCAGCAAACTTTTTAAGTAGTAGTCGTTGTAAGCTAGGGATTTGAATCGGTTTGGTAAGCGTGCCAATTACATCTAATGCGTGGGCGCGAGCGAGTTGTTCTGCGGCGTGTAATACACCACGGTCTTGCCCACTGATTAATACAAGCGCTACAGAAATTTGATTTGCAGATAGTGCACGAATCACCTCAATACCATCAAACCCCGGCATATTAAGATCTAGAATAACCACATCTTCGGGTTTGATATCGTGAGATAAAAACTCGATGGCATGTATATAGCTGTGGGTTTTAAAACCAACCAATTCAGCCGCTGTTGAAAGCATTCCTGCTATCAGCGGGTCGTCATCAACTATGATAATTTCAGTGGTCAAATTTTTATCTCGGGATCATTTGTGGTTTGCGTTGTCCGTACGATTACAGCTGCGTTGCCAAAATTCACGCAAATATCGATATCATTTTTATTACATTATTCAAAGTATAGTCATCATTTTAGCCCTACACACAACAATCTATTGATTGCTCGCAAAACCCAGCCTAGTGGTTTTTCGTGCTATTTAACGTGTTGGTGCGCCTATGTATCGATGAATATGCCCGATCCGGCCGGAGCACGCGTCAAACTTATCGATTTACCTCCCACTCAACAGTTCACGCATCCGTAGAAATAAAGACCGCGATTCAACCGGTTTCACCAGCAAGTTTTTTTGTAAATCAATATCAAGCATATCCGGGAGATAATCACCGGTATAACCACTGACCAACTGAATTTTCACATCAGGGAATTGCAGCTTAATTTCTCGTGCCAACTGATAGCCATCCATTTCTGGCATAATCACATCGCTGATCACCAGATCAACCTGTATATTTTTAAGCAATTCTAATGCTTCATCGCCCGAAGCAACACTGAGCGCAACATAACCTTTTGCAGATAGAATCGCTTGTGTTACTTCTCTGATGGCGGGCTCATCATCAACAATCAATATGGTTTCGCTACCTCTAAAATCGATCTCTTCGTTGGCTGTTGAGATCTGTGTATCGGTGCTATTAGATAAGTGACGTGGAAAATACATCTCGAACCGGCTCCCCAGTGATGGCGTCGAATCAACTCTAATCACACCGTGGCAACGTTGCATAAATCCGTATACCTGACTTAGCCCTAGCCCTGTTCCTTGCTCGCCCTTGGTAGTAAAAAACGGGTCGAATATCCGCGAACTTACATCAGCATTCATGCCTGCACCCGTATCGTCCACAACAAGCTGTATATATTGGCCAACGGGAACGCCTAACTCGTTTGCATCGACATTATTTAGGTTTACGTTACCTGTTGTAAGTTTCAATTCACCCACGCCATCCATTGCGTGCATCGCGTTAATAGAAAGGTTTAGTAGCACGTCTTCCAACTCACCCTTATCTACCCAAACCGGCCATAAGGCATCATCCAATTCCAAAACCAACGCTATACGCGGGGTTAAGGTTTTTCCTAACATCTCTTTCTCGTCCAAGAGAAATTCATTGATATGAACGGCTTCAGGTTCGGTGGCTTTGGTTTTTGAAAATGCCAATAGTTTGTTAGTTAGGCTTGCTCCTCTTTGGCCTGCTTTTTGAATTTGTTCTGTATATCGACACAGATCTGGCTCCAGTGGTTTTTCCAGCATGAGCTCAACGTACCCCAAAATCACGCCCAACATATTGTTGTAATCATGAGCAATACCACCGGTAAGCTTACCGAGTGCTTCCATTTTCTGGGCTTGCTGAAGCTGGAGTTCGTGTTGTTCAATTTCCGTTACATCAAGACACGAGCCTACGAAACGTCGCATACCAGTATTGGAAACCGGTAATTCCGCAACGGATAAACGCATTGAAAATGTATCACCACTTTTTCGTTTGGCAATAACCACTCGATTGAAGCCGATAATTCTTGCGGTATTTGTAGCCATATAGCGCTGTAGATAACTATCATGCTGTGTTCGATCAGGCTCATCCATCAGCATCGAAATATTCTGACCCAGTACTTCTTCTGCATCATATCCAAACAAATTTTCTGAGGGCTGATTAAAAGAGAGAACCGTACCTTTCTGGTCGATGGTGATAATGCCATCCACAACATGGTTGAGGATTTGATGCTGCTCGACCTCCTGAGTTCTTAGTTCCCTCTCTATCCTCTGCTGCTCCGAGATATCATTAACCACGGAAACAGCGCCTATCATTCCCCCAGACTCATCCGTAATCGAAGTGCTTTGCCAATGGCAATAGAGTTTTTCACCTGTTTTAGTAAACGCTTCGAGAACAAACGATTCAGCACCTGTCATAGCTTGCATTGCTTCACGCTGCTCTTTGGCATACGCAAACAAATGCGCGGGAATAATGAATTCTTTCGCTCTGCGCCCCAATGCTTCCGCTTTACTGAAACCAAATAATTTTTCCGCAGCAGGGTTCCAGTCCACTATCCTCATATCCGCATCCCACTCAATAACTGCTTGTGGATTTTGATCTCGATAAAGCCGCATATGCTGTTCAGAGTTACGCATGGCCTGTTCAAGATTGTGCCGTTCGGTAATATCAGTCGAGATACCTCCAACCGCATAGACTTCGTTATTTTTATCAAACAGCGGGTATTTGATTGAGAAAAAATGATGAACCTCACCTTCTTGTGAAAACGTTTCAATATATTCGTGAGGTACCTTGGTCTCTACAATCTCTTCTTCATGGGCCAGATGTTGATCTGCACTTTCCATATCCATAATATCGTAGCTGTTCTGCCCAACGATATTCTCAACTGGTAGCCCTAAAACATCCCCAAGGTTTTTATTAGCTAACAGGAACTTACCCTCGAGGTCTCGGGTATAGATGATAGCCGGTGCGTGGTCGATAATTGCCTGCAAGTGGTTCTTTGATTCCTCCAGTTGTGTAATTAATTGCATTTCAGCTGTAATATCTGTCGACAAACCACAAGTGGCGTAAATATTTTCATCCAGATCATAAAGAGGGAATTTGGTAGTCAGGTAGCGTCGTATCCCCTCCACACCTTCTGCTTCATTTGTCCAGGTCAATGTACTGCCGGTCTCTGCGACTTTATTATCTTCGCCCTGGTAATACCCTGCTTCATCCTTACCAAACAAATCAAAATCCGTTTTCCCAACAATCGCTTCGTTACTCACCCCAAAAGCAATTTCAAAGGATCTATTTACATCAATAAATTTCCCATCCAGATCTTTTACATACAGCAATGGAGGCATATTGCTCATTACTGCCTCCAACATCTGATTTCTTTCATGTACTTTTTGTTGAAGGCGGAAAAATTCCGTAACATCTCTGAATACCAGTATTACCCCAACCACGTCACCTAATTCGTTTTTTATGGGTGCCGCGCTATCTGAAACCTGATATTCAGTACCGTCGCGGGACAGCAACAAAGTATTTCTTTTCAGATTAACTACCCGCGCCGTAGCAAGTACTTCTTCAACCGGGTTGACCAGGGGCTTTCGCGTGAAGCTATGCACAATAGGAAATACTTCTTCCAATAAGCGCCCTTTCGCCTCATCAAAATTCCAGGCGGTAAGGTTTTCCGCTATTGGGTTCATTCGTATAATGCGTGCCTCGGTATCCGTGACAATGACCGCATCACCGATGCTGTCCAGCATTAAAGATAACCCCTGTTCGCGAAGCGCTATTCTCTCTACCGCAGAGGTTAGTTCTTGCTGTTTTCGCTCAATAAATCGATTTGACCGACCACTAAAAAACTGGAAAAACCCCAATTCTTTTTTATCGCTTTCTTGATTCTTAGGCTCCACTCCTCTTACAGAGATATCGTCAACCAGTTGACTTAAAGCAGCTAAACTCCTGGTGTGAAGTAAGTACGCGATAATCGCAAAAAGTATCGCTCCTAATAACAGCGGGAAAAGAGTGGGAAGAAATCGGCCCAATAGCCCTGAACGCGCTTGTCTCTCAACCCATGCGAGATCAACTTTCTTTACCAAAAAGCCAATATTTGATTGCTCGGGGTATGAACTATAGGACTCAAATACAATTGGCTGAAACAGTACCCAACAGTCCATTTCATCCAATCGTAATGTTCGATACTGCTGGGTTCGTTGCGCTTCATCTAATAAAGTTTGATAACCGGTACCCACTAATCCGGGAAACAGCTCTTCGAAGATTTTTCCACGATCAGCATAAGCTGTGCTGGCCAGGACAATATGATCGCTACCCATCACAACCGCTTTCAATGTCGATGGTTCTATACTCATCACGGCAACTTCTTCCTGAAGTTGCTCAAACTCATTTTTTTGCAGCAAATACTCTAGAATGCCTTGAAATTGCATGGCATCAGAAATTTCTTCTCTGAATAGTTCATTACGTAAATCCTGCTCTAATTGCTGGTAATTTACATACAAAGCCAAAAATGTTTGTAACATTAAGACCAGAAAAACCACACTGACAGCGACGACAAAAGCCGGCAATCGAATATTCATAAATTTCTTCATTATTGGTATTGCTCCTGCAGAAACAAGGAACGAAGCTCAATCGCTTCGGGCTTAATTCCTTGCTTTATCATCGACCCATATAGTTTGGTTGCGGTGTTTAGTAACTCAGGTTCTGCTTTTTGTTGATATCCGAGCAGTTGATCATTTTGCTGTTTAGCGGGAAGAATTAATTCTTCAAATGAGGCGAGCACCTCTGTAGGTTTTAGTCCTAAGCGTGAAGACATCATTGCAGCAGCCTCATTCGCGTGGTTTCCAAAGTAATTCAGCGCTTTGTACCAGCCCTTCTGGATGTTACTCGCGGATTCAGGGTGGTCCTTCAGAAACTGTTCCCGAATCACCAATACATCAACTATTTCAGCTGGGATCTCGGTGCTGTCAAACAAAACATTACCCAAACGTTTTTTCAGTGCTGTTTTTATTGGCTCAAAAGTAACTACCGCATCAACCCATCCTTGTTCAAAAGCATGGTGGTGTTTATCAATAGTAAGAGGGATTATTTCAACTTGATCGATAGTCATGTTGTTAAGTTCAAGTGCACGGCTCAACATAAAAATGCCAAGTGCGGAATTTTCAACACCCACTTTTTTACCGACTAAATCAGCCATTTCATTGATTTCAGGTCGACCAATAATCGCATCAGCCCCTGTGGAAATATCCATCACTAATATAATGCGTGGATTATATCCCTGACTTAATAGCAATATGGTTTCATCTAGCGAAAGAGCGGCGGCATCAATCACGCCATTGCGATATGCACGCATCACCTGTGACGCAGAAGAAAATTCGACCAGCCGAACTTCCTGATCGGAGAAATAATCAAGCTCGCGAGCTAAATAGAGCGGTTCATATCCAGGCCAAATATTGGTGCCAATTCGTAACTGCTCATTGCAATGCAATTGAGGCGTACACGAAAATACCGACAGCGCTGCCAGCACCACGCCAACCAATCGGATTAACCCGTTTAGTTTTCCCCGACTAGCTATTTCATTCAAAACAATCGCCAAACCGATCTCCCCAATAAAAAGTCGCGGCACTTCTTTTGTCATTCAATAAGTAGCTTAGCATTGCATTTTTAACGCTTAGTTGGAATCCCTACACGACTATTTGTAACGGCCATGTAATTGATTTGTATCAGTAATTTGTTGAATATAAAAAAACATAGAGTGCACGGTCTATATTATTGGGTGTACCGAAAGGGAGAAAACGGAAGTGCCTCAAGAAAAGTCTGATTTGAGACCAAGGAGAAAATTCGAGCGAAAAAAAGGGCCACGTTAAAAACGTGACCCTAAAACAATTAGCCTAAGCTAGAATTTGGCTCCTCGACCTGGGCTCGAACCAGGGACCCAATGATTAACAGTCATTTGCTCTACCAACTGAGCTATCGAGGAAGATATTGAGGGCGCAGATTCTAAAGCTGTTTAAACCTCAGGTCAAGAACCGCTTTAAATAGTTTTGATTATTATGCGATAAGCTTTCCCAATTGCTGCCAGGGGTAGCCCCTGACACGACCTTATCCGCCGATCATTTTCATTACAGTGGTTTCACCTGTAAAAACAAGGTCTTGTTTATCTTTCATCGCCCCCCCAAGAACTTGGTGCATCGCCTCCAATCCACTCGCTCTCTCTAACAGCAACAGGTCTGCAATGTAGTGTCGTCGGGAGCTGCTAAGGCAACCATAAATAAAACCCGCTGATGATAGCCTTAGACGGCTACAGGTACGGCAAAAGGGCTTACTCTCATTAGCAATAATTCCGAATTCGCCTTTTCCCGGTATCTGAAATCGAACTGCAGTGGAGTCTACCGGTGCATGGGTTGGTGCATAATCGTACTGTGTTGAAATTTGATCTAGCAGGGATTTCATCGACCAAAATTCTTGCCTGTATTCGTCTCCGCTAGCCAGATGACCCATTTTCATCAGTTCGATGTAACGCAATTCGATGCCACGCTCCAAACAATATTCCAGCATCGGCACAACTTGGTCAGTATTATGTTGCTTCAGCGGCACCATGTTGATCTTCAGCTTAACACCCGCTTCAACGGCTTTGTCGATGCCACGAAGCACCGTATCCAGATCGCCCCCACGGCAAATCTCCTTGAACCGGATCGGATCAAGGGTATCCAGACTGACGTTGATGCGGTTAACCCCTGCATCCAGTAAAGCCGGTAGCTTTTGTTCGAGGAATTGACCGTTGGTTGTCAAACAAAGTTCAGGGATATTGAGCGATTTTAATCCCTCAAGAAAGGCTTCGAGCTTGTTTGAAATGAGCGGTTCACCGCCGGTAATACGCAGTTGTTCAATTCCTGCTGATTCGACGATTAAACTGATCGCCTGAATAAATTGCTCAACACTCATTTCGTGCTTCGCTTTAAGTAATTTTTTCCCGTCGGGCACACAATATTGGCAGGCGTAGTTACAGGCAGCGGTTAGGCTGACCCGTAATTTGCGGTACTGACGGTTGTAGGGGTCTTGATACATGGCGTTATGATACCAGCGTAGTGCAATGCCATAAACCACATCGCATCAACAAGCTCATCACAGCGATAGCTGTTCCTGAATTTGTCGAGGTATATCCAGCGTCGTTGTCGGGAAGGCTACATCTGCATCGTTGCTATGAATCACGTCTAATACCTTCAACAGTACATCCTGCTTAATTTCATGAAAGCGCACCCAATCGGTAGTTTTGGTAAAGGTGTAGATAAAAAAATCGACGGTTGAGTCTGAGAACTTATTGAAATTCACAATAAGCGTTCTGTCGGTATCGATTTCCGGATGAGCTTTTAGCATTTCCCTTACCTGCTCCACAATGATGCCAACTTGCCGAGTATCTTGATAACGCAGCCCGAAGGTTTCCTTAATACGCCGGTTAGTCATGCGTGAGGGGTTTTCCAGCGCGATTGTCGCAAAAATCGAATTGGGGATATAAAGCGGCCGTTTGTCGAAAGTGCGTATTCGGGTTAAACGCCAGCCAATATCTTCTACCGTGCCTTCAATTTCGCGGTCCGGCGAGCGAATCCAGTCACCTACTTTAAAGGGGCGATCAAGATAGATCATCAGCCCACCAAAAAAATTGGAGAGCAGGTCTTTCGCTGCAAAACCTATAGCGATGCCACCAATCCCACCAAAAGCCAATACGCCGGAAATGCTGTAACCGAGGGTCTGAATAATCACCAATAAAGAGGTGATCACCACGGAAGCACGTAGCAGCTTACCGAGCGCGGATGCTGTGGTTTCATCCAGCGGTTTAACCATTCGCTCGGGATCCATCAGATGCAATTCTGCCTGGCGGATAAACCGGACGATAAACCAGGTAATAATGGCAATGACCGCCATTTCACGAAACGGCTGAACATTTTCGAAAATACTTGTGCTTGAGCTGCCCTCAATTACTTCTATCGCAATACTCAAACCAACCACCCAAACCATCCAGCGTAGTGGTTGCCGCGCAGCCTCTAGAATTGCATCATCCCAGAGGTTAGCGGTTTTTTGCAGCTGCAGGGTCATGCGATCAATAAAACGTCGAATAAAAAAGTTAGCCAGACTGGTGAGAAAAATCACCCCGAAAACTTGGTAGATCCAGAAGTTTTCATTTTCCGAAAGATGACTAAAGAACGACGTTAAATCACTGTATTCCATACGTTAGAGCTCAATATTTTCGATGTTTTTTAATGCGCTTTTCCAGCGGGGGCTAGCTTTTAAACTCTCAAAATCCAACGGTTGCTTGC
>JQIA01001589.1_pt1 | contig 12187 bp, 10 predicted proteins | sample 811431 | NCBI WGS metagenome assembly JQIA01 (sample SAMN02998118, study PRJNA258478) | marine sediment metagenome | biome: marine; feature: seafloor; material: sediment; isolation source: oil-polluted sediment collected from 3 locations (0.5 km, 0.7 km and 0.9 km)... | place: USA: Gulf of Mexico ... | reverse complement strand
GAATTTGATTCTACTGTTGGAAGTGATCCAGATGCATTAGAGAAAGCTGTTACTCAAGAGATTAAAAATAATATAGATAATAATAACCCCCCGACTGATGATACTACCGGTGTAACGGGTGCTGCTGGTTAACCCCCGACTAATGATACTGTGGGTCCTGTCTAACCGGTAGAATGAAGAATAAGTGAAGGGTTGGCGTTTGCTATCAACCCTTCACTTATTCTTCATTCTTCATTTCTAATCACACCTCTCAACCTCACTGGGATCCATCGAATGTAGATACGGGGAATATGATTTTAGAGTTAGACTTTTTGTAAGCCGGATTCTATTTTCCAAAGTCTTCTACTCGAAAAAGCATTTCTTCGACCATTATCCTGAGTCCAGGCTTGTCATAAATATTGAATTGAAGCATTATCTGCTTCTGCTTCGTCCACAGCTTGTCACTGAGCATGTATAGGGGCATTGGAAGCACGTCTTTTATTTGTGTGAGAGCTGTAAGTTTATGAGCTTGCACCTGTTTTTCAATGGCTTACGATCAAACGTCAACAGACCCTAGGAAAGTGATGGTATCATGACCCAAGAAAATAAAAGTTTTAGCCTTAAGGCATTTATCGTTCTTTCATGGCGGCATAAATGGCCTGTGTTGGGGCTTACCTCATTATTTGCGATTACTTCAGTTTTTATTGTCCTTTCGTTGCCTGATCATTACAAAGCTGAGGTATTACTGACTCCCTCTGAAGACCAACAAGGGGGCGGATTGTCTGGATTAGCCAGTCAGTTTGGCGGACTGGCGTCTCTAGCGGGTATTAACTTAGGCGGCAAAGGTACTGACAATACTTTGCTGGCACTGAATAAGCTTACATCTCGACAATTCATCATGGCATTTATTGAACGTCATAAACTATTGGTACCACTCATGGCAGGTAAAGAATGGGATCGTAATACCCAGCTATTGATTATTGATCAGGGCAGCTATGATGTTGCTAACAAAAAATGGATCAGGCAGGTACGCTACCCTAAGCAGGTTAAGCCAAGCTTGCTTGAAGCGTATGTTGAATTTCGTGAGCTATTAACGTTAAAAACGGATAAGAAAGCGGGCACAGTCTCGCTGGAGTTGGAATTTTACTCACCCATACTTGCGCAGCAATGGTTGAGTTTGTTGGTGGCAGATTTGAATCACTATATGCAAGAAGCCGATCGCCAAAAATCACAAAAAAGTATTGATTATCTCAAAGCACAAATTGAAGTGACTCAAGTGGCTGAATTACGCAGTGTGTTTTATCAATTGGTGCAAGAACAAACTAAAAAAGCGATGTTGGCTGCGTCAAGAGATGAATTTATGTTTGAAACCATTGATGCTGCCGTTGTACCTGAGCAGAAAAGTAAACCTTTCAGAGCCTTAATTTGTGTGATAATCACTCTTCTCGGGGGGGGCATTTCTTTGTTTATTGTGCATATTCGTCAAGCATTTTTAGTTACTGTAGCAAGACTGTGATCTTTTGGATGCTGGCTTTGTGTTAATAGATTTTGTCTAAACTGTGATGAATTACGTATTGTCACCTAAGTTGATTATCGCCTATATCCTAGTGGTCAGTGTTATTATGGATATTGCTTTTGGTGTGCTTGAATATTATGGCCTGTCTTTTATTCGTCTAAGCTTAGTTTATCGTGTGAGCATATTACTGGTGTTTTTTGTGGTATTGATGCGTCAGGCCGATGCTGAGGCTTGGTACGTCAAATCAATTTTACTGCTATGGCTTTTGAGCATGTCGGTATGGATTGTGGTGCAAGGTGATTTACCGATTATTCTTGACGTGATTTTTTTCCTCAAAACCTTATTTCCCTTATGCATTGCTTTTATTGTTTCAAGTGCATTGCAACGGGCTTATCTGGCGGGCGACAATATTGAAGAGTCGGTGCTGTCTGGGATCGTGGCCTATGGCATTATTGCCAGCATTTCTATTATATTCTCATTTCTCACTGGGTTAGGTCGAAATACCTACGGGGGGTGGGCCTTTGGTATTAAGTCTTTTTTCACTGGTGGTAACGATATTGGTTTGACGATGTTGGTATCATTAGTTTTTGCTTGGGTATTTTTATGGCGCAAAGTTAGCTTCATTCATCTTGTTTTGGTATTGATATTGATATTTAGTATTCCTTTGATTGGTTCCAGGGCATCGTGGGCTGGTGGGGCCGGTGTCACTGTGGCTTTTGCCTTGGCTTTTTTACTGTTTAAGCGCAAGGGGGGGGCTAACACCACTATGGTCAGAGTATTGATATTAAGCGTGGCATTGGTGCTTACGGTTTATGCGGCTAAATTTGTTGACGATAACATTGAAGATATTGCGTTTAATATCAGGCAGGTGAACGAACTAATGGAGGGGGTTTCTCCGCGAGTAAAGTTGCAACACGCAGGCAGTGCGGTTTTGGAACAGCGATCCCCTGTGCTGGATGCGTTTGGTCAGGGCACCAGTTTTTTTTATAAGGTATATAATCAATATTACTTGGGGTTAAAGTTGCCAGAAGGCACAGAACACTATAAAGCGGTAGAACAAGATCTGCTTGATTTATTTGGTATGTATGGGTATTTATTAGGTAGCGCATTCTTACTCTATCATATTTATTATTGGGTAGCAGCATTAAGGAACTTTATGGTACGACAAGGTATACTATGTTTTGGGTATTTTTTCGCCCTATCGTTATTTTTGTTCCACGGTTTATTGGCTGGACACGCGATGTCAAGCCCTCAAGTAGGCACGTTGATAGGCAGTATCTATGGGCTGATGCGATTTAGGCGCTGGCGACTTAATACGGTTGCGGCTCAATGAACTTGTTAGTGATTTCTAATATGGCGCCAAGCCCACACAATCCGGCATTTGGTTCCTTTGTTAAAAATCAGGTGGATCAACTGCAGCAAAATAAGCAGTTTGAGTATTTAGAGTTTGTTCGAAACGTATCGAGTAAAAAAGGCTGGCGAGCCCTAACGGGAAAATATATTGGCCTGTTATTAGCCTTGTTTAAGCAGGCTGTTTTTAGCAAAAAACGCTTTGATATAATTCATGTGCACTATTTTTACCCCACTATATGGTACGCTATTATTTATAAATATTTGCGTAACCCTGGGGTTAAAATCATAGTCACTTTTCATGGAAGTGATATTTATTGCTATTCCAATCCATCCAGTTCCTATACGTTTGCCACTCGTTTTATTGACCATGCCATTTTTGTTAGTGATACGCTTAAGCAGCAGTTTTATCGCCAGGATTTACCATCGTCGGTACTTAGTGCCGGCATATTGGATAGCTATCAAGCTCAAAGGGCGGATAAGTCCTTTGATTTGATTATGGTGGGGAGCTTAAATGCCAATAAAGGCACTGAGCGATTAATCGAATTGCTAAAAGTGATTAAAACTCCGCTGAATATTGCCTTAATTGGTGATGGTGAACTTGGTGATAAAGCGCGGGCTTATACTTCTGATATTCATCAACTCCATTGCTTTGGCACTTGTTTACCTGCACAGATTATTGGTCAATTAAATCAAAGTAAATATTTATTGAATCTGTCGGTTTATGAAGGATTTGGACTGTCTATGAGCGAAGGTATGGCCTGTGGCATTCCTGTGATAGCTACCGATACAGATGGCTCCAAGGTACAGGTTAAAGGGGGGTACAACGGTTTTGTGATTGATAATAATGAGGCTGAGTTTATGGTCAGTGCTCGGCGTGTAATCGCAGATTGTATGCAAAACTATGAGAGTGATAATTACCGTCGGTTGGCAAGGAATGCCTTAACTAGTGTTGAAAAATATAAAATGTCTCGGGTGGTTGTTGAGCTTATCAAGATTTACCAACAGTTGCAGCCGGCGACGCATTGACCATGGCATTTGTACGCAATTTTATTAAACGTTACAAAAGTTATCTCGTGGTCATACTATTTACCATACTGGGGCATGGGCTGGGATTTAGTCGTGAAATATCGATTGCTTATTTGTTTGGGGCTTCGTCGATTAGTGATGGCCTGCTGGTGGGGTTGGCACCTGCCACCTTGTTTTTGGGGATGCTAGGGGTCGGTTATGCTAATGCGGTGATGGCCAGAATAAAATCACTGGATAACCATCGGCAGATAATCGAATCATTTCACCCGATGGTGATTGCAGCAGGTTTTAGTACCGTAGTGTTCTTTTTCTTTAATGAGGCCATTATTGGCTTTACCGCGCCAGGATTAACCGGTCAAGGGTTGTTATTGGCCGTTGAAATAGTGCAATTTTCTGCCATTGCGGCAGGTGTGGCCATTATCTATTTCTGGTTTCGTGGCATACGTTATCTTGAGGGCCAATTCTTAAGAGTATCGTTGTCAGAGTTAATGCCCAATATCGGCATACTTATTGGTATTTTATTGTTATATCAGCTGTTTGGCGTCAGAGGTATTGCAATAGGTATTACGCTGGGATATATCCTTCAGCTGGTGGTGGTTTTTGATTCTAAAAGAATTGAGTTAAAGGGGTTTGGTTCTGATACCTTGCTTTCAGCGGATGCTAAAATTATTTATAAAAATACTTTTTATTCGGCATTAGGGATGTCTGGGGTTATTATTAGTTTATTTGTTGACCGTTATTTTGCCTCGCAGCTGGCAGAGGGGACGGTGGCGTCGATTAATTTTGGTTATAAAGTGATGACCTTGCCGTTATATACCGTGGTATTTGCGATTGTTACCGTTATGTTCCCCAAGTTGATTGCTTTAAGAGATAATACAGTCGATTTTAAGCGAGCAAAGATAAAAACTAGTGTGATATTGGTGATTTTTTCACTGTTCAGTTCGTTGATTTTTATTATGTTCAGTGCGCCGATTATTTCTCTATTATTTCAATACGGTCAGTTTGATCAGTCGGATGTGGCCACTACTGCTCCCTTATTGAGTATTTATGCTGCTGGGTTGGTGGCTCATGCGCTGGTATTGTTTCATAGTAAAGTCTGTTTTTCTGTTGAAAATTTTAAAACTCCACTGATTGCTGGCACCTGTGGCGCATTGGTTAATTTTGTATTAGATGTGGTGTTGGTGAATGTTTATGGTGCCAATGGCTTGGCAGCGGCATCGACCGTTGCTGCTTTTGTTAATGCGAGTATTGTGGTGTTTGCCCAGAAAAAGCCAGCTCTAGCGGTTTAAATAAGAAGTTATTCGATGAGAGGTTTATACCTGAATACAGACAAACAAGCGTTGGCCGACAGCATAGCGTTTTTCAGTGATTATAATCATCATTTGACTGAAAAATTTGCGGGTCATGATATTGAGCTGGTCTATAGCAAGTTTGAATGGCGCGATGAGTTACCAAAAGTGATTATCGATGTTGCCCAGCGGGTCTATTGCGCGGGTTGGTTTCTTTATCGGGGGAAACGTAATAACCTCAAACAACTGGCTGAAGATTATGTTCGCGATGGTCTGCAAGTCTTTAATCGCATCGACTTGGGTTCGTTCGTTATTGCCATTTTTAATGATGCTGAGGTTCAAGTGGTGGCTGATGTAGTGGGTTTGTCCACGCATTATGCCAGGACCTGTGACCAGTTACTGCAAGTTGCCCCAGGGGTAAAAGCTTTTACCCCTGCTGGTGAGTCTAATCCATTGCTGGTTGAAGCGCGGAAAGCTCAGGGGCATCTGTTTGGGAATTACACCATTTACGACGATATTCGCCGTCTGGAGCCGGGCAGTGCAACCCAGAAAAGTGGTGCCACACAACGCTATTATCAGCCTTGTTTTGATTCACCAGCCGAACAATTAACAGAAGTGCCGCAAATCATCTCGCAAGTGATGGAATACTGGCCGCTTGAAGAGCGGGTGCTGGCCATTAGTGGCGGGTTGGATTCTCGTTTGGCTTTGTCCTTTCAGCGCTTTGGTTTTGGTTATACTTATGGCCCTGAAAAATCAGGGGATCACCCGGTTGCCCGCCAATATGCCGACTGCTTTAGTCGTTATCACGAGTTTGATTTTGCCGAACCAACCTTATTACCAGAAGAACAATTGATTTGTGACAGCTTCTTTTATGGTGTGTCCAGTTGGGTGCCTCGGCTATTAACGGCTTATAAATATAGTAATACCCAGGCGGGTGATGCCAAGGCATTATTCGACGGATATATTGGTAATATATTTCAGCGCGGTAATTATCTTAAGTTTCGGGGAGTGTTGGGCAATTTTCTTAAATTATTTCCAGTTTTTTATACGCTGGGGCTTTCTGCGGAAACGATATTGCGCCGCCGTTATGTTGCCTTAAGCGAGCCCGCGTTAGCTTTGTTATTGGAAGACTTTCGGACCAGAACCGTTGACTTAGCGGCCGATGATTATCAAAAAGTGGCCTATTACGAGTTATTTTATGGCAGAGGGGGCCGTTATGTGGTCAATGGGGGCAATATCACCGCAGGGCAAATGTTTACTACTATCCCTATTTTTCTATATAAACCTGCATTTAAAATTTTTATGTCACAAGATTTTACTGATTCAGTACGTTATAAGTTATTGAGAAAAATTTGGCAAAAGACACCGAAACGCTTTCGTGAGGTAACATCAGATGCGGGGGGGCGGTCCAATGACGCCTTATTGGATCATTCCTCTGAAAAATATATTTTATCGGGCGTTAGTACATTACGTGCCAGGGTTTGCTACTTATGCAGCAGGATCGAAAAATACAAGCACAGTAGAATCAACTTTGTGACATCAACTCAGCGACATGTGGGTAGGCACGTTACTTAGGGTTGAGCCGAAAAAAAGCGCGTTTTGGTTTGATGAACTTGGCTTACAATATCAAACGAGTGCGTTTTTACACAACGCTCGATGTTATACGTTGCAGGGTAAATGTGTCTTGAAACAGGCAAAACACTAGAAATACATAAAATGATCTAAATATGACCTGAAAATCGACTTTCAACGTTATTTTTTTGAATAAAAATGAAAATTTAGCGATTAGATATTAAAGTCCGATATTTACATTGTCATGCAAAGCTCTCCTGATGTTATTGTTCCAAATAGAATGTGTGATGGGTTGTTGGATGTGGCTGAAAAGGTATATACGCGGAATTTATTTGGTATTGATTAAGTTAACAGCATAAATAATTTATAGAAAGGCGTTGAAATGTTGAATTTTGCATTGGTTGGGTGCGGTCGAATCGCTAAAAGACATTCGGAATTATTAGGTAATGATCAAATTAAAGGAGCTAAATTGGTAGCTGTTTGTGACTTGATTGTTGAAAAGGCAAAGGTGATAGGGAGTCAATTTTGTGTGCCTTTTTACACAGATATGCATAATATGATGACAAGTGAAAACGTGGATGTCGTAGTTGTCCTTACAGAGTCAGGTGCACATGCAGCCAATGTTGTTGAGCTATCAAAATATGGAAAATCGATTGTCGTAGAAAAGCCTATGGCGCTTACGCTGAATGATGCTGACGCAATGATTGAAGCATGTGAATCAAATAAATGTCGTTTATTTGTTGTAAAACAAAATAGGTTTAATGTCCCTGTTCAAAAGTTAATGGAAGCTATAGAGGCGGACAGGTTTGGAAAGTTAGTTCTAGGTACTATACGTGTAAGGTGGTGTAGGCCACAAGCTTACTACGATCAAGATGAATGGAGGGGTACCTGGGCGCAAGATGGCGGAGTGTTAACAAATCAGGCAAGTCATCACATTGATTTATTAGAGTGGGCTATGGGTGATGTGGAAAGTGTGTTTGCAAGAAGTGCAACGGCTTTAGTTAATATCGAGGCGGAAGATACGGCGGTAGTAACTGTTAAGTTTAAAAATGGTGCATTAGGGGTTATAGAGGCGACGACAGCGGCTAGACCAAAAGACTTGGAAGGTTCAATATCGGTGTTAGGCGAAACTGGAGCAGTTGAGATTGGAGGGTTTGCCGTAAATGAAATGAAAACGTGGAGTTTTGTGGAGGCGGTTGAGGGTGATGATAGGGTACTCGAGGAGTATTCGGTGAATCCGCCGAATGTCTATGGCTTTGGTCATCAGGCATATTATGAGCACATGGTAAAATGTATCAATAATAATGAGGTTGCACTAGTTGACGGGCTTAAAGGTAGAAAGAGTCTCGAATTGATTTCTGCTATTTACGAGTCAATAGAGACAGGAAAAGAGGTCTTTCTTAGATTCAAACCAAAAAAATGTAAGCTTGGATTGTGAGTAAAATAGCTGGATCTTCAGTGGTTCACCCGAATGTAGAGTTGGGTGACAATGTTACTATCGAAGACTTTTGTGTCATAGGTGTACCGCTGTCGTCAAATGAAAAGGCTATAACAAAAATTGGTAACAATGCGGTTATTAGAGCGGGTACCATTATATATGCGGGGAATACAATAGGGGATAACTTCCAGACTGGTAATAAAGCGAATATCAGAGAGTGTAATGATATTGGTAATAATGTAAGTGTAGGTACCCTGACGGTAATAGAGCACCACGTGGTTATTGAAGATGGAGTTCGTATACATACACAAGTCTTTATCCCTGAGTACTCTGTATTAAAAAAAGAAGCTTGGATAGGCCCTAATGTGGTTCTTACTAATGCAAAATATCCTCGTTCACCTAATATCAAAGATGAGCTTTTAGGGCCAACAATAGAAGAGAACGCAAAAATAGGTGCAAATTCAACATTACTGCCTGGTGTTACCATTGGTAAAAATTCATTAGTAGGCGCAGCAAGTTTAGTGACAAAGAATGTCCCTGAAAATATTGTGGTGTGTGGCCATCCAGCAAAATATGTAAGAAAAATAGATTATTAATTATGGCAAAGAGTAATGATTAAATTTTTAGATCTTTCAAGTCAATATTTAACAATGAAAGAAGAGATTGATTCGGTGGTTTTAAAAACTATTGAGGAGTCAGCGTTTATTGGTGGAGAAAGAGTCAAGGTTTTCGAAAGAAATTTTGCATCCTTTCAGCAGTCTGAGTATTGTATTGGCGTGGGTAATGGGACTGATGCGTTAGAGGTGTCTTTGGAAGCTTTAAATTTGCCAAAGGGGAGCGAGGTTATAATCCCTGCAAATAGTTTTATTGCCAGTTCAGAATCGGTGACTAGGTCTGGCTTGTCGGTGGTTTTTTGTGATAGCGATAGTGATAACTATACGATGTCTATCAAAAGCCTTAAATCAAAAATAACTGAAAAAACAAGTGCTATAATGGCTGTGCATCTTTATGGCCATGCTTGTGATATGGATGCTATTTTAGCGACCGCGAAGGATAATAAGTTAAAAGTTATTGAGGATTGCGCGCAGGCGCATGGTGCTGAATACAAGGGGAAGCGAGTCGGTGCTATTGGCGATATAGGGACATTCAGTTTTTATCCAGGGAAAAATCTAGGGGCATATGGGGATGGTGGCGCAATTGTCACAAATTCAGCTCATTTAGAAGAGAAGGCTAGGATGATTGCGAATCATGGCCGTAAAGCTAAGTATGATCACTCTTTTGAAGGGAGAAATTCAAGGCTAGATGCTCTTCAGGCAGCGGTTTTGACAGTGAAGTTAAAATATTTAGAGTCGTGGACGGAAAAAAGAATCGCTATCGCTGATAAATATTTACAAGAGTTGGAGGGTATAAAAGAAATAACTTTACCTAAAAAAGAAGAATGGGCTAGACAGGTTTACCATTTATTTGTAATTCGCGTTCAAAATAGAGATGAGATTAAGAAAAAATTAATGGATTTAGGCGTGCAAACTGGTGTTCACTACCCGATTGCGTTACCAAAATTAGATGCATATAGTTATCTTGACACTGATACCGGTGCTTTAAATGCTTGTAAACAGGATGAATTACTACTTAGCTTGCCCATAGGCGAACATTTATCAATGGAAGATGTGGTAACCGTGGTTGATTCAGTGAAGAAGTGTTTCTAATCTAGGTATGTACTTGAATGTTTGATAATACCCTTAAAAAAAATGTACTTATGGTTGTTCATTCGTATTATCTTGACGATACCCGAGTGAGGAGAGAGGCGGAGGCGTTAGTTTCTTCTGGCTATAGTGTTGATGTTATTTGTTTGAATAAGGGAGGGGAGCCTAAGTTAGAAACATCAAAATCGGTCAATATTCATAGGTGTAGCATTGGCCGCTCAAAAAATCGTGGTAAGTTTAATTACATCAAAGAATACATCGAATTTTTTTTACTGTCGTTTATTAAGTCGACGGCCTTGGCTTGTAAGAAAAAATACGCTGTATTTTTTGCGCATAATATGCCTAATTTTTTAGTGTTTAGCGGTTTAATGGTAAAGCTAAGAGGAGGGCTGCTCGTGCTTGATATGCATGACTCTATGCCAGAGTTGTATCAAGATATGTTTTCGTTAAAAGATGGGCCTTTGCTTAAATTGTTGAAATTTGAAGAACGCTTAAGTGTAAAATTAGCTGATAAGTGCATGACAGCCAATATTCCAATTGCAAATATACTTTCTGAGAGAAATCGGTGTGATTTTTTTGTTGTTCATAATACGCCTGATCTAACTGTTTTAAGAGTATGTGAAAAAATAAAGAATAAAAGATTTAAGTTGTTCCATCATGGCAATATACATCAGCGCTATGGATTAGATAGAGTGTTACCGACGATTAAATCATTAAATAGTAACGGTTTTATTTATGAGTTAGAGGTTCATGGTCGTGGACCATGGTACGAGCAAGTAAAAAGCTTGGCGAAAGAGTTAACGGTTCAAGAGTATTGTGTTTTCAACCCTGGCTTCCAACCTCAGGATATAGGTGGTTATTTAGCTGGAGCTGATGTTGGCTTAGTGTTGAATCATCAGAATGATTTAACTGATTTGCTGCTGCCCGTTAAGATGCTTGAATATATAGCCTGCAAAATACCGGTTATATGCCCTAGAAGTAAAGCGATTGAAGCTTACTTTGATGATAAGTCTGTCTATTATTTTGATAATATAAAAGAGTTGGAACAATTAATTATTGACGTCTCGTCCAATGGCACCGAAGCAAAAAGCATAGCCGATAACGCCTATAACGTTTATAAAAAAATCGCATGGCAAAAAGAGAAAGAGAAGTTTCTTGAATTTGTTGAAAAAATATAAGCATTATCTTCTCATCTTTTGATTAGCTATTCTTGGTTTTGGCAGTGAATAGCGTTTGCACGTGAATTTATCAGTGAAATCGTAGAGAGGGTAAATAATAATAGGCTTTCGGTTGTTTGAGCTTATTTAGAATAACTGTTTTGAGGGTTTAGTATAAATTATTAGAAATAGGAGGGTAGCATGAAAGACGGTATATTTGTTCATGATACTGCAGAGGGGGATCGCTCTATTCAGCCGAGCTAAGGGTGAATTAAAATATTCTACAGGTTTATGATTTTCCCGCTTCCATTAAGGTTACAGTGCCGGAAATGAATTAAATTGACTGCGTATAAGGGGCAAATCTCTCCTCCTCCATTTAATTTTCAAGTGTCTATTTCTAATTTTCTGGTTTTTCCTAATTATTATATCCTCTTTCGCTGATCATAAATAAGTCTGTTTTTAATTATATGCCTCGCTTATCTTAGTCCTTAGTATTATTTTGTTGAAGTAGGGGTAACCCCTTGAATTAAATCTAGTTAGTGTTAGTCTTAACATTATAAGGTTTATATGCCTTTTAGTGATTAGTAAATAATTGCAAGTTCTGGTTAATGGAATGTGACAAAATGGAACTATATGTTATCTTTATTAGTAACACACTTAAAAGCGAGGTGAAGGGTTGTGTCTGAAATTTCAAGTGAAAAATATACGATAAGACCCGCACACGACATTCTGTATGTTTCTTTAAAAGGCTCATTAGCTCCCGATGACACGCTTCGATTTCTTTCGGATTATAAAAAACAGGTGGGCAAATATTTTGCGCAAGAATGGGCTTGTGTAACCCAGCTTTCGGAATTGGAAATGCTTATAGAAGAGGGGTTTCAAATTGAAACCTTTAAAGCCCTGAATACTTGGAGCTATATAAAGGGGATGGGAGCTATGGCAATTATTGTTGGTAACGATAATAGGGACCACCTTTTGTATCAATTTGAAGAAATTCTACAAGGTAAACTACCTTTTCAAACGGGCGTATTTAAAAGTAATGATGAGGCGGATACTTGGTTGCGCTTACGCGGTTTTAAAGCCAAACTACTAGCAGAGGAATTTGGCTTGGTGCAGTTTGGTTCATGAAATTGATTTTTATTGCTAAGAGTTGA
>JQIA01001588.1_pt1 | contig 12190 bp, 9 predicted proteins | sample 811431 | NCBI WGS metagenome assembly JQIA01 (sample SAMN02998118, study PRJNA258478) | marine sediment metagenome | biome: marine; feature: seafloor; material: sediment; isolation source: oil-polluted sediment collected from 3 locations (0.5 km, 0.7 km and 0.9 km)... | place: USA: Gulf of Mexico ... | reverse complement strand
TTCTTCTGCTTTCTCAGGGGTGTTAATTCGGTTACTGGTCACCACAGGAATATTAACTTCTTTCCTGAATTTTTTAGTAACCCAGGTAAATGCAGCACGAGGCACTGAAGTCACAATGCTAGGTACGCGAGCTTCATGCCAGCCAATACCGGTATTAATAATTGTAGCGCCCGCTGCTTCTATCGCTTTACCTAACTGAACGACTTCTTCCCAGGTATGGCCTTCTTCAACCAGATCAATCATTGAAAGACGGTAGATAATAATAAAATCATCCCCTACCTCTTTGCGTACTTTTTTCACCACTTCAACAGGTAAGCGCATACGGTTTTCAAAACTACCGCCCCATTCGTCAGTCCGTTTATTGGTTCGTGTACACAGGAACTGATTAATGAAGTAACCCTCAGACCCCATTATCTCAACACCGTCATAGCCCGCTCTTCTGGCCAGTTTGGCACAACGGCCATACGCGTCAATTTGACGTTGAACCCCTTTAGAACTCAGCATTCTAGGCTTAAATGGGCTAATCGGTGACTTAACCGCACTCGCAGACACCGCTAAAGGCTGATAAGCATATCGCCCTGCATGCAGAATTTGCATGGCGATTTTACCGCCTTCTTTATGAACGGCACTGGTTATCTTACGGTGCCAAGGCAAAACCAAAGGCTGCGTTAAATTAGATGATAAAGGAGCCAGCGCGCCTTCAAGATTAGGTGCAAAGCCACCGGTTACGATAAGGCCTACACCGCCTTTAGCACGTTCTGCAAAATAAGCCGCTAATTTATCGTAATTCCAAAGACGATCTTCCAGACCCGTGTGCATAGAACCCATAATGACGCGGTTTTTTAACTGGGTAAAACCCAAATCGAGGGGTTCAAATAATTTTGGGTATGGATGGCTCATTGGATTTCTCCTGAAAAATAGAGGGATTATAAAAATAGGGGTTATTTAATACGCAATCATTAAGCAGAACGCAAGCGAAAGTACAGCGAAATATGCATTCCCACGGTAGACTGTGGGAACGAGGCCTAATCAATGAAGACTATAAACATCTTCCCCTTGCAACAGGGTCAAGACCACCTTAGCCTGTTTAATCACTTCAGGTGATTGCGTCATGATTTCCCTATCCAATACCACCAAATCAGCTGATTTACCTACTTCTATCGAGCCCGTGACTGACGCCAAACCCAGTGCTTTAGCGGCATTTATAGTATAAGCATCTACGGCAACACGCACATTCGGGAGCCCCTTCTCTTTTAACTTAACCGCATTAGCAATGCCAGCCAAAGGGTTAATAGGGTTCACATTCCAGTCACTACTGAGCGTTACATTGGCACCGGCATCATAAACCTGACGTATCGGCATTAGTTGATGAGCACGCGCTCCTCCAATGAGAGGAACAGCCCAACTATGGTCTGCATTGCCAAGATAGTCAGAACCTACCTGAAAGTCAGCATCAACATTAAGCGCTTTAAAGCGAGACACATCGCGCGGGTCAATCATTTCCAGATGCGTCATGTTGTAATGCTGTTGTGAACCGGCTTTTCTCACGGCTTCAATGGCATCTAAGGTTTCACGAACACCGCCATCACCAATCGCATGAATATGAGCGCCATAGCCAATATTATCCAGCGCCTTGAGCCATGACGTCATTTGCTTCAAGGGAATATAGTTAATACCGTAGGGCGACGCTGGAAAATAAGTGAAGGTATAAGGGCTCAGCGTTTTTGCCGTGCCATTGACGAGAATGCCATCACTGTACATTTTGGCTTGATCAATAATTAATAATGCGTTTTTATCACTGCTTTGAATACGCTTTAAAAAATCTAGTTGAACACGCTGACTTAAATGAGGGTAAATCCAAGGCCGCACAGATACACGCGCCGTTAGCTCACCATCCGCTTCGACCGCTTTCCACACATCATACCAACCTCGTTTCCAGTACAAACGGCCATCACCCACCGTGGTAATTCCATAGCGAGCGGCTTCTTGAAGGCCGTTCAACAGTCCGTCATAACTTTGAGAAAATTTATTCTCCAAGCTATTCCATGCATGCTCCATGACAATGTCTCCGGCATTATCCACCAAAATACCCAGCAATTGCCCTGTTTCAGCGTCTTTCATAATTTTTCCGCCCTGAGGGTCTGGCGTATCGGCGGTAATACCCACTAATTCTAACGCCACCGAGTTAACCCACATGGAATGCGAAGTCTGCTCCATGATAATCACCGGACGATCTTTAAAAACGCGGTCGATAATCTCAAGCGGTGTAAATTCTTCCTCATCACTCAAGGTTAAACTAATCGTGTGCCCCCAACCAATAACCCATTGATTGGGCTCCGCATTTTTCAGGCATTTTTGGAAGTAAGGAATTTGCTCAGATGGCATGGCTTCCGGCGATAACTCACAGTTACCACCCGCCTCTGAAGCGGCTTCAAAAATATGATTGTGATTGTCGATAAACCCCGGTAGCACCTGCTTACCCTTCAAATCTATGATCTCGGTATTATCACCTACCCATTTGTCCACTGCAGAAGAGCGACCCACAGACAGTATTTTTCCATTTTTAACCGCTATATATTCCGCTAAAGGTTGTTTAGGGTTAGCCGTATATACTTTGGCATTGCTCAACACGAAGTCGGCTGTTGCTTGTTTATTGACAACTTGCTCAGTAGCGTAAGCTTGTATCACGAATAGGTTCACACAGACCATTAATGCAGATAAACGACTTAAAGCATTCATGCACATCTCCTAATAAAAGAGGATTAATGTTATTTACTAAAGATAGCTCATTAGTGCCATTGGGGATCAAAATTTAAAGGACGAATCTTTGTAGACCTCTTCACCCGCAAGCAGCGTTTGAAGTACTTTGGTTTGCTTGATCATGTTAACGTCAATCTCAAACAGATTTTGATCAAGAACGACTATATCAGCGTCTTTACCCACCTCTATGGAACCCACTTCATTTTCTTGGCGCATAACGTAAGCCGCATGGATGGTATAAGAGGCAATAGCCTGTTCCAGTGATAAGTTTTGCGGAGCTCGGGTGACTGCATTTTGTAAACCAATAAACGGGTTGAACGGGCTGACACTCCAGTCACTACTTAGGGTTACTCTTGCGCCTGCCTCATTCAAACTCTTAATAGGCACCAAATTATCAGCTTTTTCGGTTCCGATATACTCCGCCATTTCGCCCCAGTGCTCAGGGTGAGTGAAATCACCCGCAACCTGACAATCTGCGGTCACATCGAGTCCGGCAAAACGCGGGTAATCGCTAGGATTGAGGATTTCAACATGGGTTAAGCGATGACGCCCCTTGTTGTTGCGAGAAGTACTACCAGACGCTTCGATGGCGTTTAACGCTTCATGAATACCACGCTCACCAATGGCGTGAATATGAAAATCAAACCCGATGGGTTCCAGTTGCGTAATGTAGTGCTCCATTCGCTGTTCCGTGAAATAGTTTAATCCTCGATTACCCGGAATACCCAGCATGTCAAACTCATAAGGCGTATGCATCGCCGCCGTGGTATTGGAGGGAATACCGTCACTATAAAGCTTGATTTGATTGATCCGTAACAGGTTATTATCATCGTTGCTGTAAAGTGACTTCAAGGTAGCAATTTGAGTCGCATCATCGTCTTCAGGGTAAGCCCATAAGCCAAGCACCACGCGTGCGGTCAATTCATTATCTTGCTCAACCCGTTGCCATGTAAGGTGATGATCCCGCTTCCAGTATGCTCGGGCATCGGCAATAGAAGTGATGCCATTTTTCGCCAGTTCAGGCAGGGTGTAGTTCACCAGACCGTCATAATCGTTCTGCACTCGTGCGGGGGTTGGTGCCATGGCGATATCCATCACGATGTTACCCGCATTGTCGACCAGAATACCATTAGGCTCCCCGGTCAGTTCATCTCTCATAATCACGCCTCCGATAGGGTTAATAGAGGCTTTATCAATCCCTGCCAGCTCAAGCGCTTTCGAGTTAACCCACATAGAATGAGACGTCTGCTCCATGATAATGACAGGCCGGTCGGCAACGGCATCACCAAGAATATCAACGGGGTTTCGCTTAGCTTCCAATAAACTATTAATGTCGTGGCCATACCCTACTAGCCATTCGGTATCCGGGAAATTCTTCGCCGCCTGACGAATCACTGAGATGTAGTTTTCAGGATTCGTTTCATCTATATCAAGCGCAAAGTGATTGTTGTCAGAACCCGATTCTAAAGGGTGAATATGCACATCGTGAAAACCAGGCATAACCATCTTCCCACCCAAATCAATGGTCTGTGCACCGGCTACCTCATATTCAGTCACATCGGCATTGCCGCCAACAAACTTAATGACGCCATCTTCAATGACAATGGCCTCAGCCCAAGGTTGCTTCGAATTAACGGTATAGACAGCGCCATTTTTGTAAATGGTCACATTCTGAGTCGTCTCTTTTGTTTCAGTGCTCTCTGCTAATTCTTCTAAATTACAGCCAGCCAGGCCAAAAGATGCCGCGGCTACAGCGCATATTAGCGCTTTTTTAGCCATTCTCTGAGCGTGTTTTGTCGTGTATGTACTCATGGTATTGTTCTCACTTGCCAGATTCATGAATTTGAGGAATTCATCAGTAACGCCTCAACATATATTGGCAAGGTAACAAAGCCTAAGTAACAGGAAGGTAACAGAGGTATATATTAAAATAGGACAGGATTAATATAGATATACATGGACAAGAAAGTCTGTCCACTAACTTTAGCTAAACATGTGGTTGGGTAATAAAGTTTCACCCTAGATTGTCTTGATTTTCCGCTTTGCAGTCCTTCAGTACTGGAGATATCGGTTTGTTTCAAAAACTGCTACAGCCAAGAGCAGTCATTAAGGATCTTTGAGGTAAGTAATTTTTACACCATCTCTTATTTTCTCAAAAACTCAAGTGTCTATCGATAGTATTATGGCCGTAAAGAAACACCCTATTTCTGATAAGTGATTATTAGCAGCTCTAAAAGTGAAACGTAAATAATAGTTTAGCTTTTAAGCTGCTCCAACTCCTTTGTTAATTGGCGCATGTCGGTATAAATTTCGTTTCTGCCCCCCAAATAGATAAAGAGAACTGTATTGAAAGCCGTGTTCTTTTAGTATTATCTACCACGAAGAGCAAAATTGAATACTGACCCCTTTGGATGTAAGCATGAACCAACAAGAGCAGGCTGAGAATCAACTACAGGAATTCAGCAAGAAAATCGACTTTTATACGGCAGAATATACTATCGAGATTCTGGCTCTAAAAGTAGCCAATAAAGATTTCGTTGTGCCTGACTATCAGCGTGAGTTTACCTGGGAGCCAAAGCGAAAATATCGCTTTATCGAGTCTTTGCTAATGGGGCTCCCCATCCCGTTTGTGTTCTTATGGATGAATGGAGAGACAGGACAGCTGGAGATCGTTGATGGCTCGCAACGGCTGAGAACCCTTGAGGAGTACATGAGCAATCGATTGAGATTGGAAGGCCTGGAACGGCTTAACCTGCTCAATGGCACCAAATTTGAAGATTTGACTCTTGCCCGCCAGCGTAAACTCAAAAACCTGTCGATCAGGGCGATGGTGCTATCGGACAAAACTGATCTGGAAGCCCGTATTGACCTGTTTGAGCGAATTAATACGGGCAGTAAAGTGGCTAACCCTGCAGAAGTACGCCGAGGAGCACTGCGTGGTCCCTTCATGGACTTCATCATAGATGTGGCAAAGAATGAACAATTTACTCGGCTGGCAACAGTTACCTCAAGCCAGAAAGCTACCCGAGAGCGAGAAGAGCTGGCGCTGCGCTTCTTCGCTTATAGTGATGGGCTTGAAGAATATAGGGACCGGGTAACGCAATTCTTGTTCACCTACACGGGAAAGATGAATGAAGCTTTCGACACCGACCCATCGTTAGCTGATGTATATCGCCAGCGGCTAGCCACCGTACTGAACTTTGTTGAGCAATCGTTTTCCTTGGGCTTCAGAAAGTCTGCAGGGGCAAAAACCACGCCGCGAGCTCGCTTTGAATCAATTGCCATAGGTGTTCATGAGGCCTTAAAGGCCAACCCCGGCCTTGCTGTCACCAAAGAGCGAACAGACTCCATAGTTACCAACCAGAACTTTTTGAAGAAAGTCACTTCCGATGGTGCAAATGTCAAAAGCAAATTGGTTGGTAGAATTGAAGTGATGAAAGACGCACTGTTAGAGGGGGCCTAGCGTGCAATTGGTTAGAGATACATATAGCGAGCGAGTTAGTGATATTGAGGCGCACTTTGAACTAGTCAAGAATATTAGCGATGCGATCGGTAGTGGCGGGGCCAGATTTTCGATAGATGGCGGCCATTACTCCGTTACAACTCAACAGCAAAAAATCCTGTTTTCCAGCACCTACTTGCAGCTATATAACTTAGTGGAATCTACGGTAAACCAGCTAATGAGCGCAGTGAGTCGGCACAGCCAAAATGGGATCAGTGGCGACCTCACTAAGCTGTCAGATAAGGTCCGTGATTTATATTTGAAGCATATGCTACCACCAGAAGCCAACCTGACTCCAGAAAAACGCCTTGAACATGCAATAAAGCTATTACATCAAGCCGTTGGCTCTGAGCCGGTTGAGATCATCATCCCGCGTGGTGGTGGTAACTGGGATTCTAAAGCGATTGGCAGCCTCAATAATCGTATCGGAGTCGAGTTGACTCTGCCTACAGCAACGAGGGAAAAACTCCACCGGCCCTTTCGCAATGACCAAGGACCATTAAGGTACATCAAAGATGTTCGCAATGACCTTGGCCATGGCAGCATCTCGTTTGCCGATTGCGGAACCGGGCACTCGTACAGCGAATTCCGCACCCTTATCGACATAGTGAAAGAGTACCTTGAGCTCTTAATGGATGCTTACGAACAGTATATTAATAACCAGCAATATCTAGTTGGAACAGCTTGATGGTAAGGCTTTTACGCTAGAGAAGTCCAAATGCTCTGGCCTACTACTTCACCAAGCCGTACAGGAACAGCATTCCCGATCATCTTGGCCAAGGCACCGAGAGAGCGCCTTTCCCCTTGCGAGGCAAACTGATAGGTCTCAGGAAATGATTGCAGCATGGCCGCTTCTCGCAAGCTAATAGCGCGATTTTGCTCCGGGTGTCCAAAGCGGCCGTTGCCATAACCATTGCACTGCGTAGTGATGGTTGGGGAGGGCTCATCCCATGTCATTCTGCCGTAAACACTCGGAAAGGTTTTACCACTGTCTTTGCGGTGACAATTGGCCCGCAGTTCCTCCGGCCAATCCAGCCAGGAGCCTCCAGGTTTCGATGCCTGGATGCGCTTCAAGTTAATGGGGGTCAAAATAGAGGCACGATGAAGTGGATCATCGCTATGAGACTGACCAGCAGCCAAGGCCGGTAGGTCAGCGATCACATCCGCCACAGTTAGGTACTGTTCAGGCGCATGGGACGGCTTAGGCAGATGAATCTCTTCTCCTTTGGATGCCAACAGTACTAGTCGCTTACGTGTTTGCGCCATACCATAGTCTGGACAGAAAACTACCTGGTAGTCGTATTGATAACCTGCGTAGTCCAACTGTTGAAGGAAAGTATCAAATACAGGCTGGCCAACAAGCCCGGGCACGTTTTCCATAGTTACGAAGTCTGGCTGAATCTCGGTGACCAAACGACCAAAACTATTTAGTAGTCCCCAGCGGTTATCATTTTGGCCTGCTGTATTAGTGGTTCTGGAGTACGTGGAGAAAGGTTGGCAAGGAGCGCAGCCCGCAAGCAAAGTGAAGTCTGCTTCATGCAGGTGCGTCTCTACTTCTTCTTTTCGAAGCTCGGTAACGTCATGATTGAAAAATTTGGCTTGATTGTTGTGCTCATAGGCAAACCGGCAAGACTCTTCGACATCGTAACCTGCTACAACATCAATGCCCGCCTGCTGTAGCCCGTAAGTTAACCCACCGGCCCCGCAGAACAGATCCACAGCTTTTATTATTGGTTGTTCTAACACTACACCTCCCACAAAAACCGTGATTTTAACCTCAAGTGAAAAACAATTCATCTCTAGCATCTCATAAAAAATGAATTACATCGATGTTTTTCTGCGTTGATTTCGCCTTGCTACCATCAAGACTATACATTTGTAGCTAATAAACGAACTCTCAATCTTCTAGACCATTCATGGGCGATTCTGACATCTACTCGTTGAATTACGCTTTGAAGTATTTGGGGTAAAAACTCCGAACATCAACTCAAATACCTACCACGCTCAATATCCGCAATAGGTGAAAGCAGGAGTAGTGCCGCTGGAGCGTTCAGAGTATCCAAAGGGCGAAATCATGACAATGGTTGCCCGTCTACAAAAGGGGTTTGCTTATACTAGGCAGCCTTTTTTAATTAATGAGCTGGTTTTTTTGTCTGAGTACAAAATAGAGTACGATCAAACATGATACTCACCGAAAAAAATTGTTCATTGCGGTCAACCTTCAACAACCAGCCTTTATGAGTACAAAGGTTCTCAACCAGATAAAGCCCCACGCCATAACCGTAGTCTTCATTCGTTAATGAGTTTGAGGCAGGTTCTGTGGCAACTAAATTGTTAACGGTTATCTGCCGACTATCGGCCATTATCTTAATCGTGCCGTACTCACTATATTGGAAAGCGTTCCTAATCAGGTTACCAATCACCATTTCGAGAAGTGTTTTTTCAACTCTAAAAACGAGGTCTTGAGAAATATCGATAACCACGTCTACTGACTTTCGTTGAAGCAAATAAGTATTCATTGAGACAATGTGTTGAACCAGACCATGAATAGGTACATCTTCTTTAGCCAACGGCCTCTCTTTACCCGTCCACATCCACAATAAGCATTCGGTTATTGAGAGCATGTTGTTATTGGCCCGCCTCATACGTTCTAGCTTTTTACGGTGACCGCTATCAAGCCCGTCGGATTTCTTTTCCAACAGATCCAGTGCGGCCTTGGTAACCGCCAGAGGGGTTCTCAACTCATGACTCAATGAGCGTAAAAAGCTTTTCTCACGTTGATTATGATTTTCAAGGGTGGTGACAGCGGTATTCAAGCAGTCAGCAACGGCATTCAATTCCGTAAATTTCAATTGAGATGCGCTTAATAAAACACGCGTTTTCTCCTCTGGGACTATAGAGGTGGCCCATTTTTCAAGGACACGAACGGGAGTAACCATTGACCATGCAAGATTTTTTACTAAAAAAATAACAATCACAAGCGTGCTTATAGCTAAAAGAATCAGCAACTCGGGTATGTTTATGCCTACATCATAGACATCGTCAGTCTCGCTATAAGTATGTGAAATATAGAAAAACTGCCCTGTTTCAGGGTGTTGATAAGGCAACAAATAGACAACATCCCCGAGAATTTCATGACTTAAAAGCTCACCTTCCTGATGTAGCTCAGCAGGGAAAACGGATGCAAATACCTCGGGTAAGCCCGATCTTTCAAGGTAGTAATGCGTATCCTTATTTGGCTCAATAGGAAGGTCTCCCGTCTGACGTAGCGAATCCAATACCCTATCGGCTTCCAAGCTCAAAAAATAATGTGTGGTGTCGTAGGTTCCCCATTGATAAACCTGGTTTATCGTTAACGAATAAATAACGATCAGTGTCGTTATCAAAATTGCAACGCAAATACCAATATAGCGACCGATGCTAACGGTGGATTTCATTTTCAGACCTCAGTACGATGCCGGCACCGCGAATGGTATGTAATAACGGAGGTTCATTGTCGCCGTCTACCATTTGTCGCAAACGGTAAATTTGCATTTTCAGGGCGTCTTTCGAGGGTGGTTCATCGTCCCAAACCAACGATTCTAATAGCTGCCTGGGCACCACTTTGGGGCTTTCACGCATTAGATACTCAAGTAGTTTCCATTCGATAGGGCTGAGAGAGAGTTCGCGATCATTGCGAGCGGCCTTGCGTGTGGTGGTATTCAAAGAGAGATCCGCTACCTGTAGTAAACTGGCAGGGTTGGAATAACGTCGAGATAGTGCTTGTATACGGGCAAGCAACTCCTGCAGTTCAAAGGGCTTCACCATATAATCATCAGCGCCCTGATCAAACCCGGAAAGTTTGTCTTCCAGAGTATCTCGGGCCGTCAACATAAGGCAAGGTGTTGCAATGCCCAACTGCCTGATATTAGAGCAGAGGGTTAAACCATCCATGCGAGGCATCATAATATCCAGAATAATCACATCGTACTGGTTTTTCCTTATCAGCTCTAAACCCATCACGCCGTTGTAGGCCAAATCACATTCAATAGATTCTGATTCTAAATATTCCAGAACCAGCTCAGCCAAATCGAGGTTATCTTCTACTAAAAGAACGAGCATTTCATTTTATCCACAAACAAGTTTAATGGTTAATCTAAGCGCTCCATATCGTCATCACTGGATTTCCGCTTTTTTAGTTTTTCGGTTTCTTCTTTCTCAAGTGATTCTTTAGCCTCATCTCTCTCTCTATACAGCCGTTCTTCGGCAGCAGCAGGCGCGGAAGACTCTGCGCCTTGAGAATCCATTTCCTGTTCATGCACTGCTTCAGTATCAGTAGACGAACAACCTGTAATCAATAACGAAAATGTAAATGCTATTGCAATGAATATGGTCTTAAAATTTTCTATCACACTTAACCTCTCTTTTGATGTTCTCACAAGCCCAGCTAAATTCTTTGCTCTCGCTGATAGCCGGGTAACCCTGAGGGCTATATGCCAAGTCTTCAAAATATGCATTAGATGCGACCAACAAATTAAAAAAACGATCACAATAAGCTTTCGACTTTAATAACGAAGCAAAACGTAAGCCATTTCTAGCCACAACCCACAGATAAGGCTCCTGCTCCAGCACTCGCTCACTCTGCGTCAAAAAGTCAGAGTTAATCAAGTAGTCTAACACTTGATCATCCCCCTCTCGTTGCTCTGGGGCCACTGCATTTAAATAACAGGCAAGAATATTCTGTCTTAGCTTATAGAGAATAAACTCACTAATGGACTTATCTTCAGTGGCATGGTTATGCTGCTCAAGTAATGTTATCGCTTGTTGATAATGCTGAATAGCCTGCGCCTGATTAGCAAGCATACTCTCTAATTTACCCAAACTGCGTAACTCAGCCAAACTATCAAAATAGGTATTAGCTGTTAGCCAGTGTAATCGGGCTGTTCTAAGTATCGAACGACAAGGTTCAATAAGCTGAGCATTAAGAAATACTTGCAGGTCGACAATATCACGTTCAGTCGTCGGATGTTTCGCACAGGCCAGCATATTGTTATACACCCTCATCAAGGCATCAATATCCGCAGGAAAAGGGGATGGGAAATCACGTTTATGGAGGGTTTCAATGAGTTGCTGAGTATGACTGATTGAGCGTTTATGGGGTTGTCGATAGTGAGACTTTAACGTCTTCTCATCCATCCCACCGGGGTAGATTAAATCTAGTTCAGACAAGAATTTATCCCACGTCCAACCTTGGTTTTTTAATCGATGAATTTTACTGTAGAGGTTCGGCATTTAAGAATCATAACCTGAATTCAGGTCTGAGTTACTACAATTCATGGCAGACCTATTAATTAAAAAACGCCTGATACTGTTTTGGGGTAAGCGCCAAACGTTTCTTGAAGTTACGTTGAAAGTGACTTTGATCAGCAAAACCTAACACACTGGCGGTATCAACGATGCTTCCTCCCTCTTGGAGGAGTGACTTGGATTTTTTAATTCGCTGATCTAGCTGAAAGGCATGGGGTGACTGTCCATACGCCTGCTTAAAACTACGAATCAAATGATAACGGCTCAAACCCGTGTGAGCTGAAAATTCATCCAACGATATATTGGTGTCTAATTGATCCATTATCAATTCTTTGGCCCTCTTCATACGAGAAAGATCCGGTGTTACGACCTCTTTACCCAGAGAAAAACCCGCTAAAAAACGTTGTTCTAAAAACTGAACCAACTGGCACTCTGCCGCCAATGCATTAGTTTCCGAAATCAGACTATCAAACAACCCACCAAAAGAGTGATAGGTTCGCAGGTCACTTTCATAGAGATTAGGGAACGGCAGGTAATCTTCTCCATGAGAGTCCAGCATATCCTGTTGTAACTGGCCCATCCAATCAGACGCAACAAACAACATTCGATATGACCAATTGCCCGCTTTTGGGTTACATGAGT
>JQIA01001587.1_pt1 | contig 12198 bp, 13 predicted proteins | sample 811431 | NCBI WGS metagenome assembly JQIA01 (sample SAMN02998118, study PRJNA258478) | marine sediment metagenome | biome: marine; feature: seafloor; material: sediment; isolation source: oil-polluted sediment collected from 3 locations (0.5 km, 0.7 km and 0.9 km)... | place: USA: Gulf of Mexico ... | reverse complement strand
ATTGATTGCCTTAAATTGCTCGCTTTATTAAGATGACAAAATAACATTTATAGAAAAACTAAGATATGCAATACAACACTGTTCTCGATGTAAAAGGCTTAAACTGCCCTTTACCACTTTTAAAACTCAAGCAGCAACTAGCTAAGGCGAATAATGGCGATGTTATTCAGGTCTTAGCGACAGACCCTGCTGCTCACTTGGATATAGGCGTTTTTATTGATAAATCGACGCATCAGATGCTATTACACGAACGTGATGATGACATTCAGACCTTTTATATTAAGGCTCTCATCTAAAAAGTACTCAACATAAAAAAGGCGCTCAAATGAGCGCCTTTTTTATTATTGTTATGTTATTCACCTGTATCAAAATCTTGCTGGGGTTCAATAAACTTCTCGTAACCTTTCAGCATGTAATTCCAATAAAACAACGGTAACCCCGTCGCTTTTACGTGCCACATAATCGTTGATTCAGCATTCGGCTCTGCAAGAAATGGCAAGCTAGGCGTCACTTTACCACCATAAATAAACTCAGCCATAATCACTTTGCCACGTGCGGTTACCAATGGGCATGAAGCATACCCGTCATAGCTTTCTTCTAGCGCCAGCCCTGCTATTAGGTTCTTAATATTTTGCACCACCGTTGGTGCTTGCTTACGTACGGCAGCAGCCGTTTTTGAATTGGGCGTAGAACCCGCGTCCCCCAATGCAAAAATATTAGGGTACTTAATATGTTGCAAGGTGTGCTGATGCACCTCTACATAACCTGCCGCATTTGAAATAGTTGAGCCATGGAGGAAAGCCGGTGGCGTTTGATGCGGGGTAACATGCAACATATCAAAGTGAACCTCTTTGGTGTCACCTTTATGCTCACCATCAACAATTTCAAACGTTGCCTTCTTCGCCTCACCATCTACTTTGATAAGTTTATGCAGTAAGTCCTTGTGAATACCATAGCCATCGGCCACTTTAACCAAAGCCTTTGCAAAGTAAGGTATACCAAACATCGCAGGGACTGGGCTTGTAAAATGAATATCACAGCTATCTAAAATACCTTGCCGCCTTAAATGATCTGCTGCCAAATAAGCAATTTTTTGAGGCGCACCGGGACATTTAAATGGTAAAGGAGCTTGTGTGAAATAGGCCGTATCTCCCGCTTTAATATTTTGAATACTCTGCCAAGTATACTCAACAAACTCAGGGGAATAATTAGAACAAACACCATTTTTACCAAGCGCCTCTCTAACGCCCTCAATCGCATCCCAATCGAGCACTAAACCCGGACAAACAACCAAGTAATCAAAACTTACTTTATCACCATTCGACAACGTCACTTGCTGGCTATCAGGATCAACATGACTAGCCGTCTGTTGAATCCACGTAACACCTTTAGGAATAACGTTACTCATTGGCCGACGTGTTTTATCTAAACTCACACAACCACCACCCACCAAAGTAAACTCCGGTTGGTAATAATGAGTCTGAGCAGAATCAATGATCGCAATATCTAGCTGCTGACCATCAGAATGCAACATTAAGCTAGCGGCTACTGTAACCCCTGCAGCCCCCCCACCGATAATCAAAATTTGATGATGTTTTTCCAACACAGTAACGACTCCTTGTTTAAATATAGCTAGCAATAAAGATTAAAACTATACCTTTTAAAACAACAAGGTAACAGTAGCAAACAAACGTTTCTTAAACCGAATACCGCTTGTAATACTCCCGCTAATTACTTTATGGAATATAGATATTACCCGGACGACTTATATTCTAAACCCACCATGCCGCTTAAGCTGACGTTGATCTTGCAACCAAAAACCAATAGCAACACCTAGCGCAAGAAATATAGCCAACAGTAATAATGCCAGTAAAGCCGTCAAATAACTCGACTCCTGCTCATCAACAGGCTCTTTCTCAAGCGAGATACCCGCACCCAACGGCTGTGGCAAGGAATTTGTCTTCAACTCAGTATTAACCGCGCCTTGCTGCTGATCACCTACCACAGAAGCAGGTGACTTAACCTGTGTATCAGCCTTCTTTTTGCTTTCAAGCAAGCTTTTCTCTGCAAGATCCAACTTAGCTTGTAACTTCCGATACTTACTTTGTAATGCTAGCAAACGAACTTTTGCCGGCTTATCATCCGATAAAAAACGTTTCTCTACCCAGCCAACCTTACCATCAACTAGCTGTACTTTTATAAAGCTACCTTTTTCACCTATTAGCTCTACTGGAGTACCACTGGGAAGTAGCTTAACCGGTTTTTGCTCACTACTCGCCGTTTCATACATTCCTGCCAACAACCTATCTGTGATATGTGCCGAAAAGACGACTGTTGGGCAAAAAAGTAATAAAAAAAGTATCTTTTTAATCATATTAAGCGGTAATACCACTATGTCGTAATAACGCATCAATACTCGGTTTCCGACCTCTAAAGGCAGTAAATAAGGATAAGGCATCATCACTGCCTCCTTTTTCTAAAATTGAATGCATAAATAAACGCCCCGTATGCTCATCAAACACGCCTTTTTCTTCAAATAACGAAAAAGCATCGCTAGATAGAACCTCAGCCCATTTATAACTGTAGTAACCTGCGCCGTATCCACCAGCAAATATATGCGAAAAACCATTTGGGAAACGATTAAATACCGGCGTTTTCACTACGCTCACTTCATCTCTCACCTGTTGCAAAATAGGGTAAATTTTTGCACCACTATCAGCGTTATATTCAAGGTGCACACGAAAATCAAACAGTGAAAATTCAAGTTGCCTGACCATTTGCATTCCCGACTGAAAATTCTTTGCCGCCAGCATCTTATCGAACATGTCCATCGGTAATGGCTCACCTGTTTTGTAGTGACCAGAAATAAGTGACATCACTTCTGGCTGCCAACACCAGTTTTCCATAAATTGACTCGGTAACTCTACGGCATCCCATTCGACACCATGAATACCCGAAACACTGAGGTAATCAACCAGTGTCAACATATGGTGCAAGCCATGCCCAAACTCATGAAACAATGTTTCAACCTCACCATGTGTGAGTAAAGAAGGGTCGTCACCAATCGGTGGTGTGAAGTTACACACCAAATACGCCACTGGCGTTTGCACACCCTCTGCTTTTTTAAAACGAGTCACACATTCATCCATCCAAGCACCACCGCGCTTATGTGGACGAGCATATAAGTCGATATAGAAGCGCCCTCGCTGGACACCAGATTCATCACTTATTTCAAAAAACTGAACCTCTTTATGCCATGTATCAACATCCTTTATTTCTGAAATTTTAATACCAAAGAGTTTTTCTACCACTGAAAACATTCCTGATAGCACGCGATTTGCAGGAAAGTAGGGTTTCACTTGTTCTTGAGAAAACTGGTAACGAGCTTCACGTAATTTCTCAGCATAATAGCCAATATCCCAAGCCTCTAGCTCACCATCATGTCCCTGCTCTTTTGCAAAGTTGCTCAGTTCAGCAAAGTCTTGCTTTGCCATAGGTAATGATTTCTCCGCTAACTGCTGTAAAAAATCCAATACATCTTGCGGCGTGTCTGCCATTTTTGTTGCTAATGACAAGTCGGCATAACTATTAAAGCCAAGTAGCTGCGACTTTTCATGCCTTAAGGCAACAATCTCATCCATAATATTAGCGTTATCCCACGACTCAGCATTATCAGCTTGATCTGAAGCACGCGTAACAAACGCACGGTGTATTTCATAGCGCAGTTCACGATTTCCTGCATACGACATCACTGCCATATAGCAAGGAAACTCCAACGTTAACATCCAACCCGCCTGATCTTTTTCTTGTGCCGTTTGACGCAATAAACTCATTGCCGATTCTGGCAAACCAACGAGTTGGGGCTCATCATCAACTAACTTACTCCACGCATTCGTGGCATCCATTAAGTTTTCTTCGAACTGGTTGGTTAATGTCGATAGTTGCTGCGATATTTCCATATACCGTTGTTTCTTATCATCCGGCAAAGCCACACCTGATAGCTCAAAATCACGCAGCGCATTATCAATCGTTTTTTTCTGTGCAACGGCTAAATTAGCAAATTCGGCCCCCTCTTTTATGGATCGATAAGCCTGATAAAGTCCTTTGTTTTGCCCCATTTCAGTTGAGTATTCACTAAGCTTTGGCAAACAATTTGAATAGGCATCACGCCATAATTCATTATTCATCACTGAATTTAAATGACCCACTGGAGACCAAGCTCGGCTTAATTTATCATCCATTTCCTCCATTGGCTGAATTAAATTAGCCCATGAGTACTCCACTTGATTAGCCAATAACGACGCTGTTTTTTGCCGACCTTCGGCAAGGAGGTGATCTATTGCTGGTTCAATATGCTCAGCCTTAATCGCTGAAAACGGAGGGAGTAGGAAATCGTCTAGTAGTGGGTTTTGCATCAGTTTAAACCAGTTAAATCAAAGCCCCTATCTTCGCACGCTTCATGCTTGCTATCCAAGCCTGTTAAAAACATTCGCTCAGGAAAACCCTGCTAAAATCGAATATTTAAGCCCCAAATAGCCGCTACACCACCGACAAAGAACATCAACAAGGCGAAATATGATTTGTACTGAAAGTGCCTCATCAGTTCAGCCTCAGGCTTTGTCGAAATCAAAAATGGCTTACGCCCTGTTATTGGTTTCTCAATGATGCTATCCACTGCCTGACCTAAGTCAATAGTCACTGTTTCGTTAACTTCTTTCTTAGCGAGGAGTACCGCCTCACTCCACTCTTCGGCATCTATATGGCCATCTTTATTTTTATCAAACCGCCTTAAAATGCCTTGAGGGTTTCTTTTCCAGCTACGCAATAAGGCCGACAACGATTCATGCTTTGTCGGTAACTCCATCGCACTATAACTTTTAAAGTGCCCCAATATATACAAAGGATCATCATGGTGAATTCTTTGTTCGCTATAGCGATAACGCCGACCTATCAAGAAACCCCTTGAGCTAAATCCCCTAGGCCCAGCACTAGGGTAAGGTGTACTGCCATACCACGTATCAGACACCGAATAAATCACCTCAGCATCATCAGGGTCCACCAAGGCCTTGCCCGTCAGCCCTTGTAGAGAAAAAATACCGTCACTCACCCCTTCTTCATAAACATGCCACGTCGTTTTACTACGCCCACGTACAAAACGTGATTGCTTCTCCTCAACCTTGTAGCGGTACCAAACACAGGCTGCTTTAGTTAATGGCGCAATAATAGGTTCACCGGGTAACATTTTCGCCACACCAGAAAACTCGTTATACCCTTGTGCTGCCGAACGAATAAGCGCTGTTGGCGTATCTTGCATCACTCGATACCGCCAAAGGTACCGAAAGAAAAGATACAAACCAAACAGAGCTGCCAAACAAACTAAGGCAAAATACACCCAAAACTCATCTGCTGGTAAAGCCGCAATAGCAACAGACAATTCTTTCATCATTCAAACAATGCCTTAATGTTTACATCCTTAATCTCAGCATCTTCAAATTCCAATAATTCAAAGTCTTTAAAGTTAAAAAACCGTGCAATTAAAAGGTCAGGGAATTGCTCAATACGTACATTATTGATATTCACGCTTTCATTATAAAACTCACGCCGATCTGCAATATTGTTTTCTAACTGGCTAATCCGTTTTTGCAACGTTTGAAAAGACTCATTAGCCTTAAGCTCTGGATACGCCTCAGCAACCGCAAACAAATTCATCAAACCTTGCCGCATTTGTGTCTCTGCTTGCCCTAGTGCGCCAACATTAGATTTGCCTAAAGCGCTGGAAACACCCGAGCGCGCTAACATCACCTTCTCTAAGGTTTCTTGCTCATGCTTCATATATTGCTGACAAGTCGCTACTAATTTAGGTAGCTCATCGTGGCGCTGCTTAAGCAATACATCAATATTTGACCACGCCTTTGACACGCTATGCTTCAAACTAACCAAGCTGTTGTACAACGCTATGCCATAACCCGCGACAACAACAATCACAGCGAGCACAATAAATCCTGATACACTCATATTCTCTCCCTTTAAAATCACTTTCTAGAGTATAGAACAGGAACCTCAATATGCCCCCCAAATCTTTTGATGATAAAACGCCTACCCTTAGCCCATCCACCTTTGTTCATTCAACGGCCGTTGTTATTGGCGACGTAGAGCTTGCTAGCGATGTCTCTATTTGGCCGTTAGCAGTTGTACGTGGGGATATTCATAGCATTAAAATTGGTGCACGCTCGAATGTACAAGATGGCAGCGTGTTACATGTTACCCATGCCAGTGATTTTAACCCCGGTGGCTACCCTTTAATCATCGGTGAAGATGTAACGGTTGGGCATAATGTCACCTTACACGGTTGCCGTATTGGTAATAAATGCCTCATTGGTATGGGGGCTATCGTTATGGATGGTGCCATTGTCAACGACAAGGTCATGATCGGTGCCGGCAGCTTAGTACCACCGGGGAAAATCCTTGAAAGCGGCTTCCTCTATGTCGGATCACCGGTAAAAAAAGCCCGCCCAATTAATGAAAAAGAAGAAGCATTTTTAAGCTATTCACCTCAAAACTATGTTCGTCTTAAAAATAAATATCTGGCCGAACAACAATAGTGAATAAACTAAACTAAGCTTAAAAACGTAACCTAAAAACAGCCTCTTTCAATGAATGAATTTGCCTTTGCTCGTCAGCCTATACTGAATGGATCATTACAGCTATATGCTTACGAGTTTCTATACCGTCCTACGGATGATGCGGATAACAGAAAACACTCTATTACTAGCGAAGTTCTTGCCTCATCAATCATTGATTTAGGTTTGGATCAAGCCAGTAATAATACCTTAGCTTTTATCAATATGTCTTATGACGACATAATGAGCCCCCATGTAGAAGCCTTACCCGCAGATAAGCTTATTTTAGAGTTGCTCGAAGACATAAAACCTAACAATGAGCTTGTTACTCGCGTAAAAAGCTTATCGGATCAGGGCTACCGATTTGCATTAGATGACTTTGTTTACAGCCCCGATTGGGACCCCCTTATTGAACTTGCCGAGATTATTAAGTTTGACTTAACCGTCACTTCTTTTGAAGAAAACAAGGCGCTAATCAATACACTGAAAAACAAGAACATTGAGTTCCTAGCCGAGAAAGTTGAAACATACGCCGACTATGAAGCTTATAAGAATATTGGGTGTTCGCTCTTTCAGGGTTATTTCTTTTGTAAGCCAGAGGTAATTAAAGGAACTGCACTCAATGCAAATCATCTATCAAAAACAAAGCTATTGTCTCTTATTAACCAAGCTAACACCTCTTTTGCTGAACTTGAAACGACCATAGAGCAAGACCCTAATCTAACGTACCTACTACTCAAATATTTAAATTCAGCACAATTTTCTTTTTCAAATCCTATCGAGTCAATTAAGCAAGCGATTGTAATATTAGGCTTAGATAATATTAAACGATGGGCAACTTTAGTCACCTTACGCAGTATGTCTTCCAAACCAACAGAACTACTTAGGGTTGCTTTAGTTCGCGCTCGATTAGCCGAACTACTCGCTATTGATAACAAGCAAGCTAATAGTAGCGGGTTCTTTCTTAGTGGTCTGCTATCAGTACTTGATGCATTACTCGATACACCATTAAAAACCATCCTTCAGTCGATGCCTCTTGACTCAGAAATCAGTCAAGGCTTATTAACTCATGAAGGAGCAATTGGTGAGACTCTCGACTTAATTACTCAATACGAGGCAACTCAGAAAGACAGCAACAATGAAATTTCTGAAAACTACCTTTCCGCATGCCAATGGGCCGATCAAATCATGGGGTCACTACAAGGCTAAAAAAAGCCTATGAAAGACACCCCCAAAGCTCTTACATTAATTTAACTTTCTTCACTCTTAAGCTGGTTTAACACTTTGTTACTATCAGGCATCACTCCACGCCAAAGCTGAAAGGCATGAGCCGCTTGTTCAACCAACATGCCTAAACCGTCCACCGATAGTGATGCTCCTTGCTGCTGCCCCCATTTCATAAACGCGGTTGGTTCCTTGCTATACGCAAGGTCATAACAAACAGCTCCCTCGGCAAGCAGCTTATCAACTAATGGGGGTAAATCACCACTCAGGCTTGCAGAGGTTGCGTTAATAAGCAAATCAAACTGTTGCCCAAGCAACCCTTCATAAGTAGACGCATGGATGCGTCCAATAGGGGTAAACAACTCTTCCATTAACTGGGCTTTGGCTTCCGTTCTATTTGCCAAATAAAGCGCCGATGGTTGCGCTTCCAACAACGGTCCTAAAATACCTCTTGCTGCACCGCCAGCACCTAAAACAAGAATCCGCATTCCCTTCAACGATAAGCCTAGGTTTTTAGACAAGTCTGTTAACAAGCCAATGCCATCAGTGTTATCACCCAATAAAGAACCATCAGGCATCAGTTTCAAGGTATTAACAGCCCCACTAAACTTAGCTCGTTCAGTAAGCTGATCGGCCTTTTCAAACGCAAGTTCTTTTAGTGGCACCGTACAGTTTAACCCCTTACCCGCTGATTGAAAAAAATCGGCTAATGCCTGGTCAAAATTTTGTGGCTGCACCTCAATTGCGCTATAGCTTAACGTTTGCTCCGTTTGCTCCGCAAACTGGCTATGAATAGAAGGCGACATACTGTGCCCAATTGGAAATCCTACCACTGCATATTTATCCATCAATCTGCCCTAACTATTTTTTAACCATACGGCAACGTCTTTCGCAAAGTAAGTTAACACTGCACCCGCACCCGCACGTTTAAATGCCAACAAAGCTTCCATAACAACAGCCTTTTCCTCTAGCCAGCCATTTTGTACCGCCGCTTTAATCATTGCATACTCACCGCTCACTTGATAAGCAAAAACAGGCACATCAAATTCATCACTCACGCGACGAATAATATCTAGATAGGGCATACCGGGTTTAACCATTACCATATCAGCGCCCTCCTCAATATCTAAAGCGACCTCAACCAGTGCTTCATCGCTGTTAGCACAATCCATTTGATAGCTATATTTATTACCACTGCCTAATTGTGCAGCTGAACCAACAGCATCTCTAAACGGACCATAAAAACTTGAAGCATACTTAGCAGAGTAAGCCAGAATTTTTGTATTAGTGTAGCCAGCCACCTCTAAGGCTTCTCTTATCGCAGCCACTCGCCCATCCATCATATCTGATGGCGCAACAATATCCGCACCGGCTTCGGCATGAGATAATGCTTGCCTCACTAATACATCAACCGTTTCATCATTCAACACATAACCCGTCTCATCAATCAGGCCATCCTGCCCATGAGAAGTAAAGGGGTCAAGCGCCACATCAGTAATCACACCCAGTTCAGGCAACGCTTCTTTTAATGCTCTTACTGCTCGCTGCGCTAAACCTTCTGGGTTCCAAGATTCTTCTGCTAACGCTGTTTTCGCCACTGACTCTGTTACAGGAAAAAGTGCGATGGCAGGAATACCTAAATCATAAATAATACGAGCTTCCTCCAGCAATAAGTCAATACTTAGGCGCTCAACACCCGGCATGGACTCAATAGTTTGCCGCTGACTCACACCATCAATAACAAAAACGGGATAAATCAAATCATCCACCGTCAGTGTATTTTCTCTCATTAAGCGACGACTAAAATCACTTGAGCGCATGCGCCTCATTCTTGTAGAAAGAACTTCATTTGATATATTTGCACTCATACTGTGAACCTTTTCACGCTATAATATTAGAGGCTCTATTTTAACCATTTAAACCTTAGCAGGTTATAGATTTATTAAAATGACTCGCTATACTTGGCATACATTGGCTAAAAATAGCGGCTGTATCTTCCATATGATTAAACTTATTACTCTACTTATTTCTAGCGTCTTGCTACTTTCAAGCGCCTACGCATCTGAAACTAGCATCTATAAAAAATCAGCTGCAATATCTTTAGATGAAGCATTTAATTCTGTTTATTTAGAGTTGGAAGAGCGTAATTTTTATGTCGTTTTTGAGGCTAATATTGGTAACAATATTTCACGCTTTAAAGAGAAATGGGGAGATGAATACAACCAAAACAAGCTTGGAGGTATTCGCAGCATGGTTTTTTGCAACGGCTGGTTTGCCAATAAAGTAAGCAATTTAGACCCAGACATGCTTGCTCTATGCCCTTTACGGCTCACTGTTATCGAACATTCAGGACAATCACATATATTGTTTGTTAAACCCAGTATTGTTGGTAAAGAAAGCCCCGCATTAAATGTATTAAACACTATTGAACAAACTGTAATAGAAGCCATTAATGCTGCAATGGAATAGCAGCCAAAAAATCTATTAGAGTCATAAATATAAAAACAGGATGATAAAATGAATACAATGAAAAGGCTTTTAAGCGCCTCCTTACTCGCTCTATTAATAAGTGCTCCATTATCCGTTTCGGCTTCTGAGCTAAATCCGCCTCAACAAATCATTCAAGAGACCTCAGATCTTTTATACTGCATCATCCAGTCGGATAAAGAAAAATTAAATGACCGTGAATTCATTTTCCAACTCGTGCACGATGTTGTCGAACCTCGTGTTGATTTAAATAAAATTTCCCGATTAGTACTTGGTAAATATTGGCGAAAAGCCTCCAAACATCAAAAAATTCAATTCCAAAAAGAGTTCAAAGGTTTATTAGTTAACACTTATGCAACGGCATTTAATGAATTTGAAGATTGGACGGTTAAGTTCTTGCCGATGTCTTTCGATGTTAAAAAGAAACGAGCCATTGTTAAAACAGAAATAATATTACCATCACGCCCACCTATCGCCATCAATTACCGAATGGCACGAAACAAAGCAGGGGATTGGAAAGCTTACGACATTATTATTGAAGGCATCAGCATGGTAACCAATTACAAAGGTAGCTTTGCTAAAAGCATTAAAAGGAATGGCGGCCTAGGGCACGTAATTCAGCAACTAGCTGATAAAAACAAACGTTCCGAAGCTGAGGCTAATAAACCTGCTATTGAAACTGCCAGCAAGGGTTCATAACTAGGGTGAAGCTTGACTCAACCAGTCCGTCGGCTTTAGAAAAACCTCATACAACTGGCTTTCTGCCGACCCTGGGCTTGGAGACCAGTTGTACCGCCAGCTCACTTTTGGTGGTAATGACATTAAAATAGATTCAGTACGCCCACCTGTTTGCAGGCCAAACAACGTACCACGATCGTACACCAAGTTAAATTCCACATAGCGACCACGGCGATACAATTGAAAATCTTTTTCCGTGTCGGTATAAGCAAGACTCTTACGACGCTCAACAATAGGCTGATAGGCAGGAATATAGTGGTCGCCCACACTTTTGACTAAATTAAAGCAGTGTTCAAACCCGCCCTCATTCAAGTCATCAAAGAATAAACCACCAATACCTCGCGGCTCATTACGATGCTTTAAATAAAAGTAATCATCACACCATTTTTTATATTGCAGATAAACATCCTCACCAAAGGGGTCACAAGCCTGTTTTGCTTGCTGATGCCAATGCACTGCATCTTCAACAAAGCCATAGTAGGGGGTCAGATCAAAACCACCTCCAAACCACCATATTGGCTCCTCACCCTCTTTTTCTGCAATAAAAAAGCGTACATTAGCGTGTGAGGTTGGCACATAGGGGTTATGTGGGTGAATCACCAGTGAAACACCCATCGCCTCAAAACGACGGCCAGCCAATTCAGGTCTATGCTGTGTTGCTGAGGCAGGCATAGAATCACCACGTACATGTGAAAAGTTCACCCCGGCCTGTTCAAACACTAAACCATTTTCCAGCACCCTAGTTCGGCCACCGCCTGTGTCATGCCCACGATCCCACGCATCTTCAACAAAAACATCCACCCCATCTAGTCCTTCAATAGAGGTGCAAATAGAGTCTTGTAAGCCGAGGAAATAATCTTTAACTTTTTGTATATTCGAAGATGCCACAATAATCCCTAACGTAATCTTTTGCCTGACAAGGCATCTATAATTTGACTTGGTTGACTGGCCTTACCCACTTGCCCATTTATCGTATACACGCCCTGCCCTGCAAATTTTAACCGCGTATGATGAGCTACACTCAACGCCTGATGGCCCGATATATTCGCGCTGGTCGACACCAGCGGCATTTGCGCTAACTCACAAAGCTCTTTTGCCAACGCGTGTTTAACGATGCGAACGGCTATTG
>JQIA01001586.1_pt1 | contig 12200 bp, 10 predicted proteins | sample 811431 | NCBI WGS metagenome assembly JQIA01 (sample SAMN02998118, study PRJNA258478) | marine sediment metagenome | biome: marine; feature: seafloor; material: sediment; isolation source: oil-polluted sediment collected from 3 locations (0.5 km, 0.7 km and 0.9 km)... | place: USA: Gulf of Mexico ... | reverse complement strand
ATATGATATTGTATTATTTATATCAAGTAAATTAAATATCTCCAAACTTAGCCACATTTCCTCGAAAGAATTAAGCCATTTAACTTTTTCAAAAGTTTTTTCTTGACTAATCAAAACTTTCGAAAATCCAATATCGACACGCTTATATGGTTTCATTCTAAAAACTTTATCATATCTATCATCTATAGGTGCAGAAAATGGTAAACTACTTCCATAATGTAAACTTAAATTCATTTTATATGATGGATTCATTGGAAGATAATCCTGGAAATACAAACTGAAATTTAATATTTGGTCTGTTGGTCTTGAATAATATCCAGGTTCAATTAATTCATTATCTGCATTTAAATAACTATCTCCATTAATATCTTCTTTTGTTTGCATCAATGATAAACTTGCCCACGATTCAATTCCTTTAACAAATTCTCCATTAATCTTAAAATCAATTCCATATGCATAACCTTTTGCAATATTTTCTCCAGAGTATTCTAGATGTACATTATCAATTTTATATGGAATTAAATCACTTAGAATCTTGTAATAAATCTCAGTAGTTAACTTAAAAGGACGACTCCAAGCTTGAAAAATGTAGTCATTCCCTAACACAAAATGAATCGATTTTTGTGATTTAATATCTGAATTAATAATACCTGCTGGATTTCTCATTTCCTTATAAAAAGGAGGCTGATAGTATAAGCCAGATGCAAACCTAAACAGCATTTTTCTTTTCCACTCGGGCTGATAAGACATTGATAATCTTGGAGTAATTATAAATTCATTATTAAAATCCCAATAATTTGCTCGTAATCCTATATTTAGATTGAAATCAGCATTTTTGATAAATTTTCTGTTGTAAGTATTTTGAATATATGCCGTAATTCTATTCGATTGGATTTTATTATTTGACCTAGTTACACCGCTTAACTCAATAGTTTCTTCATTATCAGGCAAGGAAAATCCTGCAGAATCTAACATCTCCCACTCATTAATATGATCTTCAATTTGCTCGTAATTATATTTGGCGCCCCAACGTAATTTATTGCTTCGTGAGTAATACCCTCCTTTAAATGATACAGAATAAACCGATGATGTTAAAAAGTTTCTGGCATGATTTAAAAAAGTTCCAACACCAATATTCATTATGCTATCACCATATGTGTCTGATCCAATTGTATTATCTAATTCGTTAAGATAATATTGACCTTGGATATCATACGTTTCTTCTTCAATTGATTGAAATCCTGAAAATACAAGTTTAAATGTTAGATTCTCATTCGGATTAAAGTTCGTTGTAAAAGCACCTAGAAAAGTCTCAAAATAATCTACTTCCTTACCATCGTAATATATTTTTAAATTTAATGCTTCATTAAAAGTTCCAAAAGAAGTTTCTCTATTTTCTGGTTTAAATCGATAACTATTGGAAGAATAATATCCCAGCAAATCAAAATCAATTACTTTGTTAAGTTTATAGGTTAGATAAGACTGAAAATCGTAAAAATTAGGATTGTAATCACCTTTTGTTTCAAGCGTGTTCAATACGTATTGTGAAGTTTTATATCTAAATCCGGTATTATAAGTGAATTTCCCATTATTAGAAATATCCTCAAATTGGACTGTACCACCTAATAAGCTTAAAGAGACAGTACCTGAAAACTCTGTTGGTTTATTATATCTAATATCTAAAACCGACGACATTTTATCACCAAAACGAGATTCAAATCCTCCCGATGAAAAACTTATAGATGAAACCATATCTGAATTCAGAAAACTTAAACCCTCTTGTTGTCCGGAGCGAATAAGTAAAGGTCTGTATATTTCAATATCATTTACATAAACTAAATTCTCATCAAAATTACCGCCACGAACCGAATACTGTGAACTTAATTCTGAATTTGATGAAACGCCAGGTAATGTCTTAATTAAGGACTCTAAATTTCCTGAAATATCCGGATTTAATCTAATATGCTTAGCTTCAATCTTCATCATATTGCTTTCTGGAGATAATTCACCAACAATAGAAACTTCGCCAATATCACTAACAGCTTGATGTAAAACAATATTAAAATCAGATATTATATCCTTACTAGAATTTACAATAAAACTTTGGTCTTTATATCCGATACAAGAAACCTGAATTTTCACATCCTTATCGGCTGGAATCTTCAGAATAAAGTTGCCATTTCTTTCAGAAATAACTCCAGTGTTATTTGATATATTTCTAATATGAGCAAATTCAACATAAGTGCCGTTAATATCCTCAACACTACCTTGCAATGAAACAATACTTTGAGCACCTAAATTAAATGCAATAAATACGGTTAATATAAATGTTGAAAATAACTTCATTAATGGTTCTTTGTGTCTTAGCTATAAACAGTAAAAAAGAGAATTTATTTTACTATTTATAAGAAAGTCAAAACTAATTCATTTAGCTTAGATTATAAAAAATTCATAACTTTATTTCCCTTATAACTTAATATATCCTTAATCATGATTGAACAGATAGAATTTACCTTGCCATCCTATAATCGAGGTTATCATATTATAACGAATAAGATACTTACCCAAATTGGTGAGTTTCCTGAAAAGGGCTTAATTAATATCTTTATTAAACATACATCAGCAGCGTTAACAATAAATGAAAATGCTGATCCTTCAGTTTTGACTGATTTTGAAAATTTCACTAATAAATTAATTCCAGATGGAGACAGTTCATTTTCTCATTTAATGGAAGGGCCAGACGATATGGCTGCTCATATAAAATCATCAACTTACGGACAGTCATTAACTATTCCTATTTCCAAATCCCGTTTAAATCTGGGAACATGGCAAGGTATATATCTGTGTGAATTTCGAAATAATGGTGGAAATAGAAAGCTTGTTATAACAATTTATTACTAAACCTAATGTAAAACTTAAGGTTTAGAATTACAATTTAAAAATTCAAATACTATTTCGATTTTCAAATCAAAGATGATTTTTGCACCTAGTGTTTTTGTCTGATATTCAATGATATATAGTCAGGCATCTATTCGTATAGCAAAATTACAATTTGTAACTTAATGTATGTTTTTAGTATGAATATGTTATTAAAAACATTCTTTTTTTTGACAATTTGTAAAATATTTACTACGTTTGCTTAACTTTAGAAATCATAAATATTTTTATACTCAAAAAATAAAAAAACATATAAAATGCAGAAACTATTATTACTAGGAGATGAGGCTATTGCTCAAGGAGCATTGGATGGTGGCATTTCTGGGATTTACGCTTATCCAGGAACTCCTTCTACTGAAATTACGGAATATGTGCAAGCTTCCAAATTTGCAAAAGAAAACAATATTCATAGCGACTGGTCAGTAAATGAAAAAACAGCAATGGAATCTGGCCTTGGTATGTCTTATGCTGGGAAACGTTCTATGGTTTGTATGAAGCACGTTGGATTAAATGTTGCAGCAGATGCTTTTATTAATTCATCAATTACAGGTGTTAATGGAGGATTAATTGTTGTTTCTGCTGATGATCCATCAATGCATTCATCACAAAATGAGCAAGACTCAAGATTTTACGGAAACTTTGCAATGATTCCTATGTTAGAGCCTGTTAACCAACAAGAAGCTTATGAAATGGCTTATTATGGTTATGAATTATCTGAAAAATATAAACTACCTGTTTTATTAAGAGTGACAACAAGATTAGCGCATTCTCGCGCAGGCGTTGAAACTTTAGATCAAAAACCACAAAACGATGTTTCTTTGCCTTCTAACTTAACTCAATTTGTATTGCTACCTTCTATTGCTCGCAAGCAATATAAAACATTATTAAGCAATCAGAGATCGATAGAAGAAGCTTCTGAAGAATCAATTTTTAATAAATATATTGATGGATCTGATAAAAAGTTAGGAATTATTACAACTGGTATTGCCTATAATTACTTAATGGAAAATTTTCAGGATACTGAACTAAATCATCCTGTATTAAAAATTGGACAATATCCAATTCCAAGAAAGCAAGTGAACAAAATGCTTAAGGAGTGTGATAAAGTTCTTGTTATTGAAGAAGGATATCCAATTGTAGAAGAAATGCTTAAAGGTTATCAAGAAGCAGGAACGCCTATTATTGGGCGTTTAGATGGCACTTTACCTCGCGATGGTGAGTTAAATCCAAACTTGGTGGCTAATGCTTTAGGATTAGAAACCGTTTTAGATGGTACAATTCCTGATATAGTTAAAAATCGTCCCCCATCAATGTGTGTTGGTTGTGGTCATATTGATGCTTATGATGCCTTAAATAAAGCTTTAATACCTTACGGCGTTGGAAGAGTATTTTCTGATATTGGTTGTTATACTTTAGGCGCATTACCACCTTACAATGCAGTTAATTCATGTGTTGATATGGGTGCTTCTATTACAATGGCTAAAGGAGCTGCTGATGCTGGAATGGTTGGTGTTGTTGCTGTAATTGGTGATTCTACATTCACTCATTCAGGAATAACGGGTTTAATTGACTGTGTCTCTGAAAACACTCCAGTAACGATTATCATTTCTGACAATTTTACTACAGGTATGACAGGAGGACAAGATTCAAAAGCTCTTGGAAAGATAGAAGATATTTGTAAAGGTGTTGGTGTTCTTGAAGAACATATTCGTGTTTTCACACCATTGAAAAAGAACATGGAAGAAATGGTTCAGATTATGAAGGAAGAACTAGATTACAAAGGTGTTTCAGTAATTATTCCTCGTCGCCAATGTGTGCAAACGATGAAAAACAAAAAACTTGCAGAGCAATTAATAAATCTAAATTTAAAATAATCTACAGTAGTAAAAATATAAACTAAAATTATGAAAACAGATATAATAATAGCTGGTGTAGGTGGTCAAGGAATCTTATCGATAGCCGCAACAATTGGAATGTCAGCATTACATAATAATTTACATTTAAAACAAGCTGAGGTTCATGGAATGAGTCAGCGTGGTGGTGCTGTTCAATCTAATTTGAGAATCTCTGATAAACCAATTGCATCTGATTTAATTCCTATGGGTGGAGCAGATATAATTCTATCAGTTGAACCAATGGAATCCTTAAGATATTTACCTTATTTGAAAAAAGGTGGATGGTTAGTTACAAATACAACTCCATTTATTAATATAAATAATTACCCTGAAGTGGAAGAAATTCTAGCGGAAATTAAAATACAAAAAAATCACATTGCTTTAGACGCTGATACTATTGCTGCTGAATTTGGCTCGAAAAGATCATCAAATATTGTAATGCTTGGTGCAGCAACTCCATTTTTTGATATTTCGTTTGAAAGTTTTGAAGAAGGAATTCGCCAAATATTTGCTCGAAAGGGAGAAAAAATAATTAATGTAAACCTTCAAGCACTTAGAGCAGGAAGAGATTTTACAGAGAAAAACAGATAAACTACTTTTTTCAAAAAAATATCTAAACTGCCTCCTTCAATGAAGTGAGGCAGTTTTTTTATATATTAATTCTTATCTTAACCAAAACTTTATTTATTATTAATTATGAGTATTGAACTGTATCAAGTTAAGAGTAAATCAGATTTAAAAGAATTTATTTATTTACCTGAAAAGATCCATAAAAATCACAACAACTGGTTATATCCATTATATTCTGATGATAAAATATTTTTCAATCCTAAAAAGAATAGAGCTTTTAATTATTGTGATACAATGCTTGTTCTTGCGAAAAGAAATGGTAAAGTAGTTGGTAGAATAATGGGGATTATTAATCACCGATATAATAAAATCAATAATGAAAACTTTGGGAGATTTTGTTTCATGGAAACTTTTGAGGATAAAGAAGTTTTTCACGAATTAATTTCTTTTGTTGAAAATTGGGCCAAAAATAAAGGAATGGAAAAATTAGTAGGTCCATTTGGGTTTTCAGATGAAGACCCTCAGGGTTTCTTAATAGAAGGTTTTGATGAGCCAACTGTAATGATTACCAACTGCAGTTTTCCTTACATGGCTCAAATGATCGAAGAAGAAGGGTTTTCTAAGAAAATGGATTTTGTACAATACAAAATTAATACACCTAATGAAGTTCCAGCTTTATATGAAAGAGTAGCTCAACGACCTATGAGTAATGGCTATAAAATTGTTGAATTCACTAAACGTAAACAATTAAAACCTTTTATACGACCCGTACTTGGTTTAACAAATGATACTTATACCGAGATTTTTGGATATGTTCCTTTTAGTGAAGAGGAAATGGATGATTTCGCAAAACGTTATATCCCGATATTAGATCCTAAATTTATTAAGGTAATTACAAACAAAGAAGATAAAGTAGTTGCATATGTTATTGGAATGCCAAATATTAGCGAAGGTATTAATAAAGCAAAAGGTCGAATGTTTCCATTCGGATTTATAAAAATCCTTAGATCAATGAAAAAAACAAATCAGCTTGATTTGTTACTAGGAGCAGTAAAAGATGATTTGAGGAATATTGGTTTAGACACAATGTTAGCAAATGCCATGTTAAAATCGGCCAAAGATCGTGGCCTTATTTTAATTGATAGTCATGTTGTAATGGAAACAAATACAAAAATGCGCGCCGAAGTTGAGAAGCTTGGAGCAAAAATTTATAAACGATATAGGATTTTTCAAAAAGACTTATAAAAAAGAGATTCCCAAAAAATCCACTTTCTGTCATCCTCAACTTGATTGAGGATCTCATAATTTCTTGAATTACTTTCAATTAAGAGATTCCCTTTTTCAAGGGAATGACATTTTTAGGACTTTTTGGGTATCCCTTTTTAACTTATAATAAATATTACTTCTTAATTATTTCCACCCAAGATTAAAGGCAAACCATCTTTTCCACTTCCAATAACTATTACTTTTGAATTAGGTGATTCTGACAACTTAATTGTAGCTTCAATACCACGCATTTTAAGTAATGCAGGAGTTAAACTATTATTGATAATTTTATTCGCTTTTGATTCTCCTTCTGCAGCAATTATTTTTCGTTGGGCTTCCTGAGTTTCCTTTTGAAGTTTATACTGCATTGCTTCCGCTACTTGTCGCTGTTCCTCTTTACTATCAATTGCCATTCTGATTTTTTCTGGTAATTGGATAGAACGAATTAAAAGCGTTTTCATTTTTACATTATTTTTTTGAAGGTTAACCGAAGTTTCTAATACTATACTCTCCTCAACCTCAGCTCTTTTAGTCGAATATATTTCTTCGGCCTCATAACTACCAAATATTTTTCTAGCTGCAGATCTTACTTCAGGTACTACCAATCTTTCCTTATAATCACCAGAGAAATTTTCGTATAACTCCCCAATATTGGCTCTTATTGGAACATATCTTACCGTTACATCAACAATTATTGAAAGACCTCTTTTATCTAATACATCCATACGCTCCTCTACAATTTGCTCTTTCATATCATAGACTAAAAGTCTATTCCAAGGAGCTATAACATGTAATCCTGGTCCAAAAATTTTATCTTTAATCAAACCGTTTTTCACTAATGGCTTAAAAATTACTGCAGCTTCAGTTGGTTCAAGTATTTTAAACATTCGTCCGCCAAGAATTAACAAGAAAACGAATATAATACCGAGCACTATAGCTAGTGTTGAAATTGATTTTTTCATAATATAGTTTTTAATGTGTTAATTTTTCAAGTGATTAAAGGTAAAACATTAAAAGTATATATAAAAACTTACACAAATAGCTTTTATTTAAATGTGAAAAATTTTAGGTTATCAACAGGCAAGTACTAAAAATATTACGGTTATGTTGATCTTTCTTTATTGCGCTTTTCATTTATTTTAAATAGTTTTGAATTCCTTAATTTAGAAGAGAGATATTTATTATGAAGTTTGAAGAATCGGAATTAGTTATAAATCAAGATGGTAGTATTTTTCACTTACACTTATTCCCAGAAGATATTGCAGACGATATTATCTTAGTTGGTGATCCAGGAAGAGTAGAAACCGTTGCATCGTTTTTTGACAGTATTGAGTTTAAAAAACAAAATAGAGAATTCTGTACTATTACTGGAACATACAATAAAAAAAGAATAAGTGTTGTTTCAACTGGAATTGGAACAGATAATATTGACATTGTGGTTAACGAACTGGATGCCATAGCAAATATCAATTTAAAAACGCGAACAGAAAATAAAGAACATCGATCTTTAAATTTTATACGAATTGGAACTTCTGGATCTTTGCAGAAAGATGTTGCAGTTGACTCCTTTTTAATGAGTGTAAGATCAATCGGATTTGATGGCTTACTTAATTTTTATGCAAATAGGGATTCAATTTCTGATTTAGAATTTGAAGAAGCATTTAAAAATCATGTGAGTTGGGGAAAATTACTCCCTTCACCATATGTGGTTGATGCTTCTAAGGAATTAGTAAATAAAATTGCCACTGATAAAATGACTAAAGGAATTACTATTTCTGCTTCTGGATTTTATGGACCACAAGGTAGGCAATTACGTTTACCAATACTTGATGTAAATATTAACGATAAAATTGAGGCATTTGAATTTAAGAACCAGAAAATTACAAATTACGAAATGGAAAGTTCTGCAATATTTGGACTTTCTAGATTATTAGGTCACAATGCAGTAACCATATGTGCAATTATTGCCAATAGAAGATCAAAAGAATATAGTAAAGATTACAAGCCATTGATTAAGGAACTTATACAAATAGTTTTAGAGAAGTTAACAAGGTAGATAATAAATAGATTATTGAACAAGGAACAAGGATTTTAGAATATAGAAGTAAAAATGAATAAATTTGACCTAGAAGAACGATTAATTAATTTTTCTGTACTAATTATTGAAATTACAAATGAAATGCCAAATAGCAAAGCAGGAAATCATTTGTCTGGTCAGTTAATTCGTTCTGGAACTTCACCTGCTTTAAATTATGGGGAGGCACAAAGTGGAGAATCCCGAAAAGATTTTATACATAAAATAAAAATTGCACTAAAAGAACTAAGAGAAAGTTTCGTGTGTTTAAAAATTATATTCAGAGCTAAATTATTTAAATCTGAACAAAAGATGCAATTAGCTATGAATGAAAATAATGAATTAATATCCATATTTATTAAAAGTGCTGAAACAGCTCAAAACAATTTAAGAAAAGTTCAAAAATCATAAATCGTTAATGGATATTCTTAGTTCAAAATGATTGAAATAAAATGTTAGTAGATAAAAACATCCAAGCTTTACTAAAATTATTAGATGACCCTAATGATGAGGTGTATAGTTATGTTTCGAAAAATATACTTAAACAGGGTGAATTAATAATTCCTGAGCTAGAAAAAACCTGGGAAAAGTCACTTAATGCTATTTTACAAGAAAGAATTGAAAATTTAATTCAAGAGATTCAATTCTCTTCTACCCAGAAACAACTGGGTGAATGGAAAAATGAAGGTGCTACGGATTTATTAAAAGCTGCTTTTTTAATTTCAAAACATCAGTATCCTGACCTAAATTATAATGAGATCTTAAAATCATTTAACAAACTAAAACAAGATGCATGGCTTGAAATAAACAAAAATCAAACTGCTCTTGAAAAGACTCGAATATTAAATCATATTTTATTTCAGGTATATGAATTCTCAGGTAATAGTTCTAACTTTTTTGCACCACAAAATTCATATATAAATCATGTATTGGAATCTAAAAAAGGTAATCCAATAACTTTAGGGATTTTATACATTGCTCTTGCTGTTGATTTAAAAATACCTATTTATGGAGTTAGTATGCCTCGAAATTTTATTCTTGCATACATCGATGAGCATAATACCTACGAAATGGATGATCCAGAAATCTTATTTTATATTAATCCATTTAATGAAGGTAAAGTTCTAGGCGAAAGAGAAATCGATTATTTCTTAAAACAACAAAAGATTGATCCCAAGAAAAAATACTATCTACCTTGTTCAAATATTGAAATTATTAAGAAGTTAATTTTAAATTTAATATATTCGTATGAGAAGCTAGGATATCCGGAAAAAGTTAATGATTTGAGGATCTTATATGATATACTAAACTGAATTTAGGCATAAGGTTAATGGTATAAGGAATAAGGCATGAATACTGCAGTTAAATTAAAAGTAAGACAATGTAAATGGGGGACTTTAGGAAATTAAATGTTTGGCAGGAATCAATTGAATTATGTGAAGAAATATACGAAATAACTTCAAATGAAAAATATTCTAAAGACTTTGAATTACGAGGACAAACTAGAAAATCTTCGGTTAGTATTCCAAGTAATATTGCTGAAGGAGATGAGTCTGGAACTGTTAAACAGAGCATTCGATATTTCAATATTGCAAAAGGTTCTTGTGCCGAATTGTTAACTCAACTAATAATTGCAAATAAAATTGATTACGTTAATAATGAAGATTTTCAGAGATTAGAAGAAAAATGCAACAAAACATCAGCAATGCTCTTTAATCTTATCAAGATAAGAACTAAATTTGTGAAAAATTAAAAAAAATAGGCATTGGCATTTGTTATTAAACCTTAATCCATACGCCATAAACCATAAACCGTGTAAAATGACAACTGAAAAAAGAAACGACGAAATAGATTTAATTGAATTATTCCAGAAAATGGGAAATGGACTAATAAATTTAGCAAATAAATTTCTCAACGTGCTTTACACAATCTTCTTGTTTTTAATTAGAAGATCTATACTTATAGGTGCTATAATTATTATTACACTTGCATTTGGTTATTTTCAATATAAAACATCTCCGCGCTATTATTCTTCTAGCCTAGAGGCCTATTCAAATGCCATGTCAAGTATTGATATGATTAATTATGTGAATAATATTAATAAATTATTCTTAGAAGACAATAATGAAGGTTTGCAATCTAAATTAGGTTTAGATCCATTATTATTAGAAAAAATTAAAGGAGCTAAAGCATTTAAAGTAATTGACATAAATAAGGATGGAATAACAGATCTTGTAGATTATCATGATAGATATTTAACTTCAGACAGTGTTGTTTCACATAGTCGTTTTGTTATTAAAGTTGAGGTTTATAGTCAAACTGTATTCCCATTAATACAAACAAAAATTCTCAATTACATTGACCAGAATCAATATATCAAAGATCGAAATACTTTACGAAAAGAGCAACTTAGTGCACTGATACAAAAGTTAGACAATGAAATATCATCTTTAGATAGTTTGAAGAAAAGTGAATACTTTACCAAAGAAAACAGAACAAAAACACAGGCTGGGCAAATCTTGGTTATGAATGAAACTGAAACACAGCTTTATCATGGTCAAATAATGACACTATATAGAGAAAAGCAAGGCTTTGAAGAAACCTTAACACTTAGGACAGATCCAATAACCGTTATTCAGGATTTCTCAAGTTTATCTGTAATTGAAAACAATTTAATGTCATATTTCAAATTTTGGGGTATTTTAGGACTAGTATTAAGTATATTACTCAGTATTTTTATTGAGAATCTTAAAGGAATAAAAAGAATTATTTCGGATTCGAGGAAGAAGTAATTTCTTTCGGTTTATTATCTTCTTTATAATAAACAAACCATAAAAAGCTATACCAAAAAGCAAAGAAAATAACCCCAGCAAGTCGTTCAAGCATAGATTCAAATAAAAAATTTATAAAGCAAATCATTAGAAACAGGAATAATAATTCCTGTTTCTTCTTTATGGATTGGTATAAGGGTATTGCAAAAACTAATAATAAAACGAATAATCCAACAATTCCTGTTTGAGTAGCTGTTTCAAGGAACTGATTGTGTGTATTAAAATTATTATCTAATGCTTCTTCAATTCTTTTCTTTGAATAACTTTCAACTAAACTATATTTTGCGTCTCCTATTCCATATCCAAATAGAATATTATTTTTCCATTTACTGATAGCATTTTCCCATAAAACCAGCCTAATATCTTTTAGTTGATCAACATACATTGGTCTATTCATCGTATCATTACATGTCAGTCTTATTTCTGTAATATCAATAATGCTATTTGGCATTTGGGAATTTACAAACGAAATCAAACCTTTATAATTATTAATAAAAGTATAAGATACTTCACAATCATACCATTCATCCTCTAACTGTATAGCCTTAATCTGCAAATCATTTTGATAACGGCCATTCTCCTTAACCCACCAACCTATCTTCAATGGAATACCTTCTCCTTTTACAA
>JQIA01001585.1_pt1 | contig 12200 bp, 12 predicted proteins | sample 811431 | NCBI WGS metagenome assembly JQIA01 (sample SAMN02998118, study PRJNA258478) | marine sediment metagenome | biome: marine; feature: seafloor; material: sediment; isolation source: oil-polluted sediment collected from 3 locations (0.5 km, 0.7 km and 0.9 km)... | place: USA: Gulf of Mexico ... | reverse complement strand
TCAAGATGGGCAATTATTATGGGCAAAAAGAATCAGACAAAATGCTTGGCAATTTCCACAAGGCGGTGTCAAAGTCCATGAAACTCCAAAACGAGCTTTGTTTCGAGAACTGTACGAAGAATTAGGTTTAACTACTAAACAAGTACATGTATTAGGTGCAACTCGTGGTTGGTTACGTTATCGTTTACCACATCATTTGATACGTTATCATCAACAGCCTTTATGTATTGGCCAAAAACAAATTTGGTACATTCTACGTTTATTAGCAGACGATAATAATGTCAGTTTAGATTGTAGTAATACTCCAGAATTTGATCAGTGGTCATGGGTTGATTATTGGTATCCATTGACAGAAGTTGTTTATTTTAAAAAAGGAGTATATGAAAATGCTTTGGCAGAGCTACATCCTTTAGTATCCTCATATAAACGTCGAGTAACTTATAAATTACCCCAAAAGACAACTGGGACAAATTTATTAGCTAATTATAAAAATGGATTGGATAAGCATAGCCTTGTATATTAATAATTTGTTTACAAGTAGTATGGCTATTGGAAAATTAAATTTATTAACACAGGATTTTATAAATGCTAGTTATACCAGCAATCGATCTAAAAGATGGTAAATGTGTAAGATTAAAACAAGGTCGTATGGAAGATGATACTATATTTTCTAATGAGCCAGTCAAAATGGCAGAACGTTGGATAAATATTGGAGCCCGTCGTTTACATATTGTAGATTTAAATGGAGCTTTTGCTGGTAAACCGGTTAATGCTTCAGTAATCCAACAAATTACAAAAACTTATCCTAATATTCCAATTCAAGTTGGTGGTGGTATTCGTGATAAAGAAACTATCCAAGCCTATTTAAATATTGGGGTAAAATATGTAATTATAGGTACTAAAGCAATTGAAAATCCTGAATTTATTACTGAAATGTGTCAAGAGTTTCCTGGCCATATCATAGTTGGTTTAGATGCTCGTGATGGTAAAGTTGCTACTGATGGTTGGGCAAAAATATCTAAATATAATGCTATTGATATGGCACAAAGATTTGCTAAAGATGGAGTGGAAGCTATTATATATACCGATATCAGCCGTGATGGTATGATGCAAGGTTTAAATGTAGCCGCAACTGTTGAATTAGCTAAAACAATATCAATTCCAGTAATAGCTGCTGGAGGAGTTACTACTATTGAAGATATTATAGCCTTGTGCAAAGTAGAAGATCAAGGTATTAATGGAGCGATCACTGGCAGAGCTATTTATGAAGGTACTTTAGATTTCGCCGAAGCTCAAAAACTAGCTGATGATTTTTAATTCTGCGAGTTACATAGTTTAGCAATAAATTTTGTAACTCCAATTATCACAATCTATTCTCAACATCCTGATTGAGAATATTCTAAATTATAAAAAATCCCTCATGTTTAAATTTAATCTACTCATTATTTTAATCTGCTCAAGCATAATTTTTCAACCAGTTTATGCAATAATTACTGTTGTGTCTGGTGATAAACAAGTTATGAAATTAGAAACTAATTCTGAAGATATTGTATTTAAAGTTATTGATGAACAAGGTAACCCAAATACTAGAGAAACAGTTAAATTTCAATTAACCAATCCATTTGGTAATACTGTGGTTTTACAAGGTTTAACCGCATATCGTGCAGAACCAAATAATAATGGAGAAGTTATAACTAGTTTACAAAATCCTATAGTTATAGGAAATTATATTGTTATAGCTAAATTAGAAACCGATGCCACTCAATCTGCGAATGCGATAGTAATAGTGCAATCATTGGATAACAAACCTATCGATATAGATAATCCTGTTGATATCCCAATAGAAACTTCAGCTAAATTAACTTTAGTTACTGGTGATAAACAAACGATTAAGGCTGGTTTTGATTCTGAAGATATTGTATTTCAAGTCACAGATGAACAAGGTAATCCTATTACTGGACAAATAGTTAAGTTTCAATTACAAGATTCCACTGGTAGTATTACCACTCTGCAAGGTTTGAGTGTTTATGAATCTCAACCAGATGCTGATGGACAAGTTAAAACTAGCATGCAAAGTACTGGAGATATAGGTAATTATTCTATTTTAGCTAGGTTAGCAGGAAATGCCATTCAATCGGCAAATGCTAATATTATTGTAACAGCCGGATTAGTTGACATATTTAAAGTCGTGGCTGGTAATAATCAAACTATCTTTACTGGTGAAACTTCTGCTAATATTTCTTTTCAACTAATTGATATTTTTAATAATAATATTCCAAATGAAATAATTAATTTCCAGATCATTAATCAAGATGGTAATACTATAGATAATGGTATTACTACCGCAGCTAGTGATATTAATGGAATAGTTATGATCCGTTTAGAACCTGTTGGTGTGAAAGGTAATTATATTATTAAAGCAATATTGGCCAGCAATATTAGTAGAACAGTACAAGCCATAGTTCAAGTTGTTACAGCAGTACCTATTTTACCTAGTTTAGGATTTGGTACATTTATTAATGAACAAGCTGAGTTGGTTGATAATAGTTCTGTTTTTAATGGTGGAATAGCAGTTAATGATATAAATTTTAGCCAAGAAACAATTCTAAATGCTGATGATTCGGTCGTAATTGAAGGCTTTATAACAGTTGCAGATGAACATGTTGGTAGTAAAGCGGATATTATTTTACTTGCCAGCTATAATCCTTTAAATAACCCAGAACTATTTTTTATGGTTGGCAATGGTCAGAACATCCAGCTTTGGAATGGAGATTTAAATAATTTAATAGCGTATGAAGAAATTGCTAATTTAGAAAAGACTCAGTTTATACCAATATATGACGGTAAGCTTAGCGATGTTGGAATTTGGAAAGTATATTTTGGGTATCAGCTAGAAGATGGAACAATTATATTTAATGGTAATCAAAGTATTAATTGTGCAGTAGAAAATTGATATATTAATTCTAATTAAATTCAAAATCAATTACTTAAATCTATTAATATTACTACTCAGTTAAATAATGTTTTAGAAATATAAATTTGGTTGTCATTTCCGAAATCTTAAATATTTAGACATAGCTGAGTAGTTCTTATCAATTAATAATATCACCATATTTATAATAAAAACGCAATATTTTTACCTAGCTTTTTAATAGCGTTACTTTCAATTTGACGGATTCGTTCGGCTGATACTTGATAATCTTTGGCTAATTCCTGCAAAGTAACTTTTTTATCACTAAGCCAACGTTTTTGCAAAATGTCTTGACTACGATTATCCAATTTTTTAATGGCATTATATAAATGTCCATAACCACGATCTTGCCAATTATGTTGCTCCACTAAAACAGCAGGATCATAACGATTATCTTCTAAATAACCAGATGGTGCATATGTTTCTCCTTCGTCATCATCACCATCAGATGGACCATCAAATGAGATATCGTGACTATTTAAACGTTTTTCCATCTCTCGTACATCTTTAGTACTAACCCCTAAATCTTCTGCGACTTTTTCAACTTCAGCTTGGGTTAACCAACCTAAACGCTTTTTTGCACTACGTAAATTAAAAAATAGCTTACGTTGTGATTTAGTTGTTGCTACTTTAACAATTCTCCAATTGCGTAAAATATATTCATGGATTTCTGCTCGAATCCAATGTACAGCAAAAGATACTAAACGTACTCCAAAACTAGGGTCGAATCTTTTTACTGCTTTCATCAACCCAATATTACCTTCTTGAATTAGATCTGCTTGCGGCAAACCATAACCACGATAACTATTTGCAATATGCATTACAAAACGTAAATGTGACATAACTAAAATGCGAGCTGCTTCTAAATCATTATTACTTTGTAATATTTCTGCTAATTCACGCTCTTGCTCAACTGTTAACATAGGAATCGTTTTAATTGCCTGAGAATAATTTTCAATACTAGAACCAGGAATAGTAAGACTTTGGTTTAAAGGTAATTTATGTGACATAATATTTCCTCCATTGTATTCTTGACTATTGTAGTCAAGTATTATAAAAAAGTCAAGTTATTTTTTAAGTTGATAATATATGTATAAAATATATGATCAGATATTTAAAACTGTATAATTTAAAATATTAGTTTAAGTTTTATAATTACCCCAAAATTATTACTAACAATTTTCACATTATTTCATAACTTGGATTTTATATGCCTGCACGAATTAAAAAATTGCAAAATTGGTTGCAAACAGAGTTAAATATTGTCAATCCTCAATTAACGGCTATTACTAATGATGCTAGTTTCCGGCGTTATTTCCGGATAATTATAGATGGCGTTTCTCATATTGTAATGGATGCACCACCAGATAAGGAAGATTGTCGTCCTTTTATTGATATAGCTAATCGTTTAACAACAAGTGGACTAAATGCTCCTAAAATAATAGCCAGCAATCTTACTCAAGGTTTCTTATTATTAACAGATTTAGGATCACAGTTATATCTGGAAAGCTTAGATACAACTAAAGTTGATAAATTATACAAAGATGCAATAAATTCTTTAGTTACAATACAAGTTAAAACTACTAATGATAGTTTACCAATTTATAACCATACTTTGTTGCATAATGAAATGAATTTATTTACCGATTGGTTGGTAGATAAACATCTAAACTTATCATTATCTAAAATACAACAGGCTGAGTTAGCAACTTGTTTTGAATTACTAAGCCAATCTGCTCTTAGCCAACCTCAGGTATTCGTCCACCGTGATTACCATTCCCGTAATTTAATAGTAACTTCTCACAATAATCCAGGAATTTTAGATTTTCAGGATGCAGTAATTGGCCCAATAACTTATGATCTGGTATCCCTATTAAGAGATTGCTATGTTAATTGGCCACGCAAACAATTAAACGAATGGTTAGAATATTATCATATTCTAATATACCAAAATGGTCTGGTAAAATCAATTGCAAAGGATAATTTTTTACGCTGGTTTGACTGGATGGGAATTCAACGACATCTAAAGGCTAGTGGGATTTTTGCTCGTTTATATCATCGAGATGGAAAATCTGGTTATTTAAAAGATATTCCTAGAACTTTAAATTACATAGTAGAAGTAACTGCTGATTATCCAGAGCTAAAATACTTACATGAATTAGTCAGTAAACAAATATTATTAAAGATTTAATTAGTAATAATCCTGTACTATTCAAAATTATACAGGATTATAAAAATCATATATTTCCATTATAATCAATTAGTTCTCCATATTCCATTTTTAATACTCTGTCTGCAACATGGAAATAATGATCATCATGAGTTACCGCAATTACAGTTTTACCTTGTTGTTTTAAATCTAATAATATTTCTTCATAAAATCGCTTTTTAAAATGTGGGTCTTGATCAGCAGCCAATTCATCAAAAATATAAATTTGTTTATCTTCCAATACAGAGCTTATAAAAGCTAGACGTTTTTTTTGCCCAGTTGATAAATCAAGATGAGAAAATTTACCATCAATATATTTAGTTTTTCTGGTTAATTCCATTAAGCTTAATAAATTTTTTAATTGTTTTTCATCAATGTCATGCAAACCATAAAGCCTATCAAATAGATGAAAATCAGTAAAAATAATTGCAAATAATTCCCGGTAACTCTGATAATTGGTATGGTCTATCTTTTCATCATCAATATAAATAGAACCACTGGTTGGATAATAAAGGCCTGTTAATAATTTCAATAAAGTTGATTTACCACTGCCATTACCACCAACTATGAATAATAGTTCGCCTTGTTGAATATTGAGATTAGTTGGAGTTATAGAGAATAAACTTTCTCCTTGTTTATCAAGATAATTAAAAGTTACTTCAGAAAATTTAACCATTTGAAATTTATCTGGAGGATCGGTAATAAATGAATCACTGTGCGAATTAATAGCATTATCTAATTCTGTTTCTAAATCATAAATGCCATTCAATGCCACATTAGTACGAGCCAACATAGGTTCTGTAACCGTAATCAAATTTATTGGACCAATTATAAATAAAGTTGCTGTGGTAATCTTAAAAATTATATCTGTTGAAACCATAGAATATAAAGGCAAGATAAAAACCAACACTGGCAATAATATATAAAAAGCGACTCTAGCAGCTATAAGTATATCAATAAATTTAATACTAGCAGTAACTTTAAGCTGTTCAGTTTCAATAGAAACCTGTTCAGCTTGTTGAAATACATCATCACTTTTACGATGATTAATTTTAATTTCTTTAAAACCTTCTAAAATATGATTTAAGGTTCTAAAAAATATAATTTCCTTTTGATTAGCTTTTTTCAGTGCTTTAGTAGCTAGTTTATTAGTAGTAATTCGCCAAAATACTGTTGTTCCAAGAATTATTATAGCAATCAAAAAACTAAGAGGTGACAACCAAGCTATATATAACAAACTAAAAATAAGTACTACTATAGATTGAATAGAAAAAACTACAAAAACAATAGCTTGAGATATTATACTGCTATCTTGAGTTAACTTAGAATATATTTCAGTATATCCACCTATATTTTCTATGAATAATAGTTCAGTATGACGAATTTTATCAACAATTCTTACTCTAACTTTACGAATTGCTGCTTCAAGTGCAATAGAAGCTTGGGAAAGAGCGTATTTTTGGGTATAAGTATATAATATAAAAGCAGTAAGGTATAATAAAAAAACATGTGTTTCAATGTTCTTATTTAAGACGTTTTCTGCTCCTGAATTGATAAGTGCCAACAACATGCCATTAGCTAGACCTGAAATAATTGCTACTGACACAATTTGGCCTTGCGGCAGGTCGGATTCTTTACTAAAGAATTCGAATAGATTCACGATATTTTTTTATATTTACTAAGGAAAGGAAACTTCCATCCTTTATTTATGTGGATAAAAGGATGGATGGAGTTTTATTTACTGCTTGCTACAAATTTTTGCCCTTCTTCAAAGAGCTGATGCAAGTGATCTTTCATTTTATCTGCTTCAAAATTAAGAAAGGTACCACCAGATTCAAAATGTTCTACAAATATTTTACCAACTGCATATGTTGCTGCCCCAAATAAAGCTGCACTACTAGCAAAACTAGAAACTTGTCCAGCTATAGGGACTAATTTAATTAGATTAGTTGCTACATATTTAGTCATTGTAATTGTAATAATATCACCTAATAAAGATGCTATTAATGGTTTTACAAAATTACGAGAAAAAGGTACTTCATATTGTTTAGCAATACTATGCACCATTTTTACTTGAACTCCGGATAATGCAGCCAAATCAACTAATGGTAATGGAACAATTGCTACAGCCATTGAACCTAAAGAATATTTATTAACGGTACTATGAGCTTGTGTCGCTCTATCAACTCTACTGTTAATAGCTGCTTCTATATTAATAACTTCTTTATTCTCTGTAGATTGTTCTTGTAATTGTTCTTCCATTTATTTCTCCTAAATAAAAGTACAACATGGTTTAACAGAAAAAACTATTCCGATAAACCACGCTATTATGTTTAAGCTTCTGCAGGTTTTGCTTCTTCTTTCTTTTTTAAGAATTTTTTCATTAAAAAATAAGTTCCTGCTCCAACTAAAGAACCACCAATAATTGCTATTCCAACTGGATGAGCAATTAAGAAAGCTTTAGCAGAACCTAAAGTTGTCAATGTAGATTGGCTAGTAGCTATTTCAGTTCCTGTTGCCATGATTTTCCTCTATAAAAAATTGGACAGAATGTCCGATAAAGTTACTTAAAGTAATTAACCTAGAAATAATTCGCAATTTATTATGAAATATTTAGATAATTTTCTATTATAATCCAAACATGGGAACGAACAAACCATTCTTCTATTAAAACTTTAACTTAAAATATATACAAATTAAAAGTTTTAACAAAACATTAAGTACTATACTTAAAAGAAAAATTACAGTCAAGTTAAATTTAATGTAATTGCTCATTCCCCTAAAATCTTTTTTTCTTAATTTGGAAAGGTGTTAGTAATTACATATTGTTGTTAACAATAAATATAACTGGGAAGAAACCGTTAATGATGAAGAATTTTGGAATGGATTTTAATAGACATCCCAAATTAAATTCAATAAGTTTATATTTTTAAGTTGATCAATAACTAGACAATCTGGGCATCCAATAGTACTTGGAGGATTAGAGCAATCATTACATTTTTTAATGATATTTCTTACATTATCAATTTCAACGTTTAACTTTTTCATCTCTTCTATTTTGCTACTAATAATATTTGAAATTTTATTTAATTTTGTCTCCACCAAAGAACTACTTTCAGCACCAGTTTTGCTATTTTCCCTTATTTCTACTATCTTCCTAATTGATTCAATAGAAAATCCTAATTTTGTTAATCGTAATATAACTGATAATCTAATTATATGGTTTTCGGAATAAAGACGAGTACCACGTTGAGTTCTAATAGAAGTTAAAAGTCCTTGATCTTCATAATATCTTATTGAACGAATTGAAGTAACAAGTTTTTTTGCTACTTCACCAATCTTATAAGTATTTACTTCCATTATTGGTTTATATTCCAACTAAGGTGGCTTGATAACCTTTAGACTTAATAAATCCCAATAAAAATGCCGAATTTATTTTATCTAAATTATAGTAAATCAAAAGAAGATGTTCTTTATTAAAGCGTGGAGCAATAACTCCATCTATATTTCTGAGTTGCGATTCAACTTCATATTGTTGATTTTCATTTAGATTATCATGAATATGAAACATTATATCAGTTGCTTGCATAATTTAACCATTTATCTTACGTTAACGAAAGATTTATTATCTACCGTAAATGTAAGGTTGTCAAGTTTTATTGAATAACTAAATTTTTAATTCTTAATTAAATTTAACAATCAATTGTTTATCTGATATTTCTGTAATATATTCAATTGGGAAATGCTAAAGTATTATAGCTATTATAAATTAAATCGCTATCCGTTGCCGTACAGCTTCATACAAAAAAATTCCAGTAGCTACCGATATATTAAGGCTTTTTACCTTACCAAACATAGGAATACTAGAGGTCATATCACAAGTTTCTTTAGTTAAGTGTCGCATACCATTGCCTTCCGAGCCTAATACTAACGCCAAAGGCCCAGTTAGCTTAGTCTCAAATATACTAGCTTGGCCATTTTCATCAGCACCAACCAGCCAAATTCCTTGTTCTTTTAACCAATTCATAGTTCTAGCTAGATTAGTAACTTGAATTAAAGGAACATTTTCTGCCGCACCAGTGGCTACCATGCGTACTATGGAAGTTAATTTACATGCTCTATTTTCTGGAACTATCACAGCATGAACTCCACTAGCTTCTGCAGTTCGTAAACAAGCTCCTAAATTATGTGGGTCTTGAATTTCATCTAACACTATCAAAAATGGTGGAACTGTTAATTGAGTAAGAATTTCTTCTAAAGTAGCTTTATTTTTAACTGGCAAAGGCTTACAACGAACAACAATATTTTGATGCCGACCATTACTAGTCAATTTATCTAAGGTTTTTTTTGCTACAGTATGGATAACAATATCATGTTGGGCTGCCTGTTTTAGTAAATCGGTAACTTTACTATCATCTTGTGCCCATACCTCCATAATTCGAGTTATATCATTTTCAAAAACTTGTTGTACTGCACGGATACCAAAAACTTGCTCATCTTTTTTCAATCTGATTACACCTTGGTTAATTATTAATTAAAATGCCTCAGAATAAATTCCAAAGCTAAAAACTAAAACTGATTATTTCTATATTTTTTAAAATCAACTGATTAATATATTAAAGTTAATTAAGAATTACCATTCCATTTTGTTTTGATTTCTTCATGATGTAAAGCTAACCATTGCAAAGCAACAATAGCTGGTACAAAATGTATTTCATTATTTGCTAACATATCCAAAGCTTTAGGGAAAGAAATTACATGAACTTTAATATCTTCACATTCTGAAACTACTCCATGAATTCCGTGTGCTTGAGAGGCATCAACTTTACCACAAAATAAAGCTGTTGTTTCATTAGTGCTACCTGGACTAACAAAGAAATCATTTATATGAATAATATCTGATACTTGACAACCAATTTCCTCTTTACTTTCTCGATATGCAACTGTATCAATTTGCTCTCCAGTTTCTATGATACCAGCTACAATTTCCCATAACCAAGCTCCTTTTGAATATCCAATAGCTCCAGGTCGAAATTGTTCAATTAATACTACTTGATCGAGAACTGGATCATAAGGTAATACAGCTACTGCATGGCCTCGTTCTAATACTTCACGTAATAATTCATTACTCCATCCACCAGTAAATAAACTATGCTTGAGTCGATAACGTACTAATTTAAAAAAACCTTCATAACAGGTAATTTTTTCGAGAATTTTAACATCCATTTTAATTGTTTCTATTATTTGAGGTAGTTATTTCAAAATTTATAATTAATTCTAATATTATTAATATCTTAATTAAGTATTAATCTAATAAAATTGGGTATAAAAAATTAAAAACTAAACTTTTTAAGTATGATAGAATAATACCATTAAATTACCACAAGAAATTCTCATATTAAAATTTAGATAAAATTAAGAGATAATTATGTTTGAATCATGGAATACAAATATAAGTTATGAAGTAATAGTGGCCAGCATAATTTTTATACTTGCCATATTGTTGCGTAAATTATTTGCAAGAGTAATATTAAAACAGTTAAAAAATATTGTTAAAAATACTCAAAGTAAAGTTGATGATAAAGTTTTTAATGCGTTAGAAACTCCACTAAAATTTATTTTTATTGTATTAGCCTTTTACATAATTACAGTTGTATTAGATTTATCCACTGATCTAAATAGATTTTTTATTCAATTATTCAGTAGTTTAGTTGTGTTTACTCTATTTTGGTCTATTTATCGTTGTATAGAACCATTTAGTTTTATTATAGATAACATAACTGATGCGTTTGGGGCTGAACTGACTCATGCTTTAAAAAACCTATTTATTAAAGGGTTGAAAATTTTTATATTACTAATGGGATTGACAGCATTTTTAAACGAATGGGGAATTAATATCTTTGCGCTATTGGCTAGTTTAAGTATTGCAGGGGCTGCGATAGCGTTTGCGGCTAAAGATTCCTTAGCTAATATTTTTGGTTCTTTTACGATTATTTTTGATAAAATATTCAAACAAGGCGATTGGATTATGACCCCTGAAGTTGAAGGAACAGTGGAGGAAGTAGGTTCACGAGCTACTAAAATCCGCACTTTTTCTAAAGCAGTGGTGACAATTCCAAATGCTACTTTAGCTAATTCAGCGGTAATTAATTGGAGTCGTATGACTAGTCGTCGTATTAAAATGCGAATTAGGTTAGAATATAGAACTACTCCTAAACAAGTTACTAATATAATTAAAAATATTAAAGATTACTTACAAAATAATTCAGATATTGAAATTGATTCATCAAAAGCAGTTATTTTAGTACATTTAACGGAATTTAATGAAAGTTCAATCGATATTTTAGTATATTATTTTACTAAAACAACTAGCTGGCGAAATTGGATGCTAGTAAAAGAACAGAACTTACTTAAGTTTATGGAAATTATAGAAGAAGAAGGAGCATCATTTGCGTTTCCCAGTCAACAAATTTATGTGGAAAAATTGCCAGATGATTTACCTAAATTAATGTAATCCTATAAAAACTCCAAAATTTTCCAATTTTATCTGGTAATAAATTATGAATAAATACCTTTGGCTGATATTAATTGTGTGGCAATCCATAGCTTATGCTCAAGATGACTATCCATGTCCACAATATAGCTCTCCTCATCCTGATTGGTGTAACAATGGATTAATCATTCCATCAAAATCAAGTAAAAATGGTTGTCAACAGCCTCCTAATTGTTTACGACTTGAGGGTTATTATAGCAATCTTGAAAAAGCTAGGCTTATAGGTTGTGAGGCTGGTCATATTATAGAAGATTCGCATAAAAAAGCCTATTTTTCAGATGGCATTTTATCAATACCTTATGTTGGGCTAGATTTTACACCTGGCAATATTTTGGAAGCACAATTACAACTGGCAGAAGATGGGCGATGGGATTTACTTAGTACTAAATCAGGATTATCTGGAGTAAAAGCGATTAAATTTGGCCATTATTTTGGTATGTGTGGTGGCTATTGTCAAACTGAGATAT
>JQIA01001584.1_pt1 | contig 12205 bp, 11 predicted proteins | sample 811431 | NCBI WGS metagenome assembly JQIA01 (sample SAMN02998118, study PRJNA258478) | marine sediment metagenome | biome: marine; feature: seafloor; material: sediment; isolation source: oil-polluted sediment collected from 3 locations (0.5 km, 0.7 km and 0.9 km)... | place: USA: Gulf of Mexico ... | reverse complement strand
TTTCTAATTGACCGTGAATTATTGTCAGGTATTTTTTCTCAACATCCTGCCACTGTGATGCCAGTTTTTCGCGAAGATCATAACTTTTCGCAAAGATCAAGACGCCGGAGGTTTCACGATCCAGACGGTGAACCGCATAGAGAGTTCCTCTCGCTCTTGGATTCCCTTTTCTGATATAATTGATCAGCAATTGGTGAGCCGTCTTCTCTGTTTCGTATCTGGCTTTAACACTCAAAAGCCCCGAACTCTTGTCGATGACAATAATGTCCCGATCTTCATAAAGAATTTTTATACCTGCAGGTACATATTTTGATCTGATTTTTATTTTTGACTTAATCACAACTATCTCCCGATACTTTGTTTTATACATAAGAAATCCAGAGGTAAGTTTTGCTAAAATATGATTAACCTGCTCCTGATTTTTTTCCTATAATAATTATCACACCTGTTGGAAAGCGAAAAGGATTGATTTTTATTGAATTGTTTTTAGACGGCAGAATTGTATCAGTAAATTAAGAGAATTGAGTGTGATATTGATGTATTGGAATCTCACCTGACCGGTACTCCGGTGATGATGAACTTTTTTGCCGATGCTGGTTCAAAGATATGTTAATGTGGCTGGGGATTTCATGAGATTTATTTGTATTAAAAATAACTATATTGTTTGAAGTATGATATTAAGAATATACCGATGGACAAAAAATATAAATTTTAAATTATGATTCTTCGGCTATCATTACAAAAAGTGGAGATTCTGAGGTTGAGATTTAAGAAAAAAAATACTGGCGGAGATAAGCAAAAGGCTTTGTCTGATCTCGGCCCGGATCGACAGGGGGTAATCGTCGCACATCATGGTGTTGCGGTAGATATTTTGTTCGAATCGGGAGAGCGGGAGATAATCAGAGTAAAAAGGAAATCCGGTCATGTTGTCGGTGACAATGTTGTTGTTCGGGGTGAAGTTCTTAAACGATCGCCACGAAGAACAGAGCTTTGCCGAAGAGACTCCCGGGGCAGTATCCGAATTGTGGGTGCGAATCTTGATGTTCTTGGCATCGTAGTTTCTTCTTTACCTGTACCGGCACCCGGATATATTGATCAGGCGATAGTTGCAGCACGACAAGCAGGGCTGACCCCTGTACTGGTTATCAACAAATGTGATCTTGAAGATTCTGAAACATTTATTTCTGAACTGGTCGAAACCTATACTGACATTGTTGAATTTTTTGTACTGAGCGCACTCACCAAAGAAGGGCTCGGAGAATTGGAATTATTTCTGGGGCAGGGCTACCGGAGCTTTTTTGTGGGTACAACAGGGGTTGGTAAAAGTTCACTCCTCAATGCCATTTGCCCGGCGCTTGACCTCAGGGTCGGTGAACTTTATGAAGCCGGTAAGAGAGGCTGTAATACCACCACCGTTTCAACGCTTCATTCTCTCCCACGTGGCGGAGAACTAGTCGATACACCTGGTTTTAACGAATTTGGACTGGTTAATTTTTCAGTGGAAGATTTGGCAGAGTATTTTCCAGGGTTTGAGCAGGCCATGGAAGAATCCTGCCGATTTAGAAATTGTCGCCACCGAACCGAACCGGATTGTGCTGTGTCGGAAAGAGTGGCAACAGGTAGTATTTCTGAAGAACGCTACGAGTCCTATCTGGATATTCTGGATCAAATAGAAGCCGGGGAATCACGCTTCAGGAACAGGCGATAAGTTGATGGCGTCGTAAAAAGTCCCATCTACGCTGCGAAGCAAGTGCCCTTTCCCTTAGCCATTTTAATAAATTTTACGAGAACAGTAAATATTGGTTTGAAATACATTATTTTTAGAAACCTGAAATCTTTTGTATTTTCTTTTGCCTTAGTCTGATATAAACAGCAGGTTTATTTCACTTCTGTTTGTTCTGCGGTCAATTTTTTATCTTAATGATCTGTTCCTGTTTTCCGGAAAGGCATAAAATTTGAGAGAATTGTTCATAGCTGTATTAACTGATGCTGGCTTTTATTGAATCTATTTTGATTTTTTATCAGTAGTCGAAATGACAGGCAGCAAATTGGAAGTTTTTTTATCAGGTTACGTCACAGGTTTTATGGGGACATAAAAGTTGAGACAATTATTCTTCAGGCAGAGATGTTTAACTGAAGTACAAAGGAATTATATGACGATTTATGTAGGAAATATATCAACAGAGACAACGGAAGAGGAACTGACTCAGTCTTTTAAAGCATTCGGTAAGGTTGAATCTGTTGTGATTGTAACAGACAAGTTTACGCGTCTGTCAAAAGGGTTTGCATTTGTTGAAATGTCTTCAAAAGAAGAACAACAGGCCGCAGTTGATGGCTTGAATGAAACGGAAGTTAATGGTAAAGCGATTAACGTTGCTGAAGCTAAAGAACGAGTGGTGAATCCGAAAAAGAAAAAAAAGAACCGGTCTGGTAAAGGCCGTAAGGACAATGCTCAAACCAGCCGTAATAGAGGGCTTTAATAAAAAAACTTTGAGCCGGTAGCAGGTTTTTATATATAAAAAGGGTCAAACGATTAAGTTCGGCCCTTTTGAAAGCTGGCTGTTTTCGTAAAGATTGTTGAGTGTTGCCATGTGTATCTTAATTACGGGGCTTTATCGATATAGTTAAGATCGAAGACCCCCCGATGTATAATGTCTTATTTGCCTTCCTCCGGTTCTCTTTTAGTCAAAATCATCAAGAAATAAAAATCAGCTCTCTTTCTTTGTGGTTGGTTTGGGAAGATCAAATCTTACCCTTTAAGAGGATTTTTCAATTAGTAATTCAACTTTTTATTTTGGACACTACTGATTTGAAGTCCTAAATTCTAATTTTTCATCAATAGTCATCTCGTGCTAACGAGAGGATGGAAGAACCGCCCATGCGGTCTACAATAACCCTCTGTCTTTATATATGACTCCCTGATTGTGAACATAAAATTTGATTTCCATTAAGCAATATTATGTGATAGTTTTTTGCGATTATTTATTGATTCCATCGATGAATATTGAAGCGACCCGGTTATTTTCAGTGGTATGACTAAAATGTAACATCTATCTTGGAGGGGTTATGGGGAACTTATTGTATAAACATGAAAAGCCATTATTTGTGATTTCTGCGGGGATTTCATTATTTGCCTGGTTATTATTAATTCTTGGTACTGTAGGCATCGCTCTTTTTTATGTGTTTATTTTCTTTGTAGTTTACTTATTCGCTCAGTCGGCATTTATTTCTTATATTAAAGGTACAGCCATAAAGTTGTCCCCTGAACAATTTCCTGAGTTATATGCTCAATTGGAAGCCTGCTGTGAAAAATTGAATATGCCGGTTCCTGATACTTATATTCTTCACGCAGAAGGGGCATTCAATGCTTTGGCAACAAGGTTTCTAAGCCGCAATTATATTATTCTTTTTTCTGATGTTGTAGATGCGTTAAAGCAAAAACCCGGAGCTATTAATTTTTATCTGGGGCATGAACTGGGTCATATTGAAAGACGGCACCTCATATGGAGTCCGATTCTTTTTCCATCAGTAATTTTTCCGCTACTGGGTGCCGCTTATAGTCGTGCACGGGAATATACCTGTGATAACTATGGATATGCTTGTTGCGAAAATCCAAAGGATGCAGTGGTAGGGCTTGCTGTGTTATCTGCAGGCGGGCAATTGTGGAAAACCATGAATATACCTACGTATATTAAGCAGGTAGATGATACAAGCGGCTTCTGGATGTCTTTTAATGAATTAACAGCAGATTATCCATGGCTGGTTAAAAGAGTTGCACGACTGGTCGCAAAAGTTCAAAACAAACCTGTGAATTTTCCGTCCCGAAATCTACTCGCCTGGTTTTTTGCAATGATGACACCCCGAACCGGTGCCGGTGCAGTTGGTGGGGCAGGGGGCGTGATCGCTATTGTTGCAATTGTTGGGATATTGGCTGCTATTGCGATTCCGCAATTCCAGCAGTATAGAAATAAAGCAACTACAGCAGCTCTCAAAGCTGAATTATCAACAGTACTGCAGTTGGAACAAGAATATTATACCTATGCCAAAACATATACTGCTGATCTTGAGGCCTTGGGATATTTACCAATGTCGAACACTGTTGAAGTTGCAGTTACATTTGCTGATGAAAACTGCTTTCAGGCAGAAGGGTCTGGCAAAAATGCCCCTGTAGTAATTAATATGGATTGTAACGGTTTTATTGAGTAAAAAACTACGGGCAAACATGAATTATTATAAATTCATGTTTGCCCGTTGAATGCCCTAAAATCTATCAGTAGTTTTTATCCATAATAGCTTCCACTGGTATGTTTAAAGTGTTTGCTTTTCAGGCATTTGCGACATGATATACTCGGAAAGTGCTGTTATTGTCAGGCTCGGATTTACACCCAGGTTTGCCGGAACGACAGAACCGTCTGCGATAAAAAGGTTCTTATAGCCGAAGATCTCACCTTGAAAATCTACAACACCGGAATCTTTAGACTCTCCCATACAGCATCCGCCAAGGATATGTGCTGTTGAGGATGTGTTAAAAACTGACTCAGGTAAAAGACTCAATGGCTTTCCTTTGACTTTCTTTGCAAGTCTTTGGGTAACCTCATTGGCGATTGGAATATAAGTGGGTGCTTTTTTCAAGCCTTCCGGAATTGATGAATTCATGCTTTTACCGCCAAACCGCCACCATCTGGGCCTGTAGTTCAACTTCAGGTAGTTATCAACGGTCTGCATAACAAGGACTATCGATATTTTTGATGCTTTTCCAAAGGGCCATAAAAGCCTTAAAAAAGTCAACGGGTGAAGAAGAACATTGCCGAAAAACCTCATGAATCTAGGTATTGTTTTACCGCCGCCAGTGAATACAGAAAGAAGGTTAAAGAGTACATCCGATCCTTTATTTAACCTGACGATCTCAATATAAGTATTATCGTCCGCATGAATTCCAGAGGTGATTGCTATCTGATCGTTCCAGTCAGTATCTTTATCGTTCGCCATAACACCCAGAAGTGCCTCGGAATTTGTTCTGACAAAATTGCCAAGCTCGTCGGATATATTTGGAAGCATTCCATTGCTCTTGCATTTAAAAAGAAGCTTCACAGTTCCAAGAGCTCCTCCGCTGAAAATGACTGATTTAGCCCGGAATGATTTTTTTGGATGCAGGAGCCCCGTTGATTTTCTGGTTAATAGTTCATACCCCTCGCCATTCAAAGGACTGACACCGGTAACTTCAGTTTCGGATATTATTTCAACACCAAGTTTTTGCGCAAAATGAAGGTAGTTTTTATCGAGAGTATTCTTTGCGCCGACGGGGCAGCCGATCATACAGGCGCCGCAGAATGTACAACCGGTTCTGTCCGGTCCATCTCCGTCAAAGTAGGGGTCAGGTACCGTTTTATCCGGCGTACCGAAAAAAATACCAACATCATTCTTTTCAAAGGTGTCCTTTCCACGGAGTTCAATCCCTACTTCCCTTAAATGTTCGTCTGCTATTCCGATCTGGGGACTTTTAATTGCCCCGAGCATTTTTTTTGCTTTTTCATAAAAGGGCATCATTTTTTCTTTCCAGTCGCCCGGTCCCCATTCAGGCTTTTCAAAAACTTCATCCGGGGGAACCAGAAGCTGGTTTGCATAGATAAGGCTGCCTCCTCCAACACCACCACCGTGGAATATAAGAACATGCTTAAAAAGAGTGATCATCTGGACGCCATACAAGCCTAATTTTGGAAACCAGAGATTTTTTTTAATATTCCAGCTGGTCTTTGGGAAATCTTTAGTCCCGTATTTTTTCCCTTTCTCAAGAATAGCTACTTTGTAACCTTTTTCTGCAAGTCTCAATGCAGAGACGCTTCCTCCAAAACCTGAGCCGATAATGATGAAATCATAATCATATTTTTCTTCATGTGCCATAAATATTCTCCTTATTGAACCCATAATGAAATTTTAGATATTAGCGCCCGAACCACCAATTGATAACGATCTTCAATTACAAATCAACATCTGAAAAATTAAGCTGTACGGCTATGAATTATATACTGGTAAAAACTTAAAATGAGAATGATACTATGACTTAAATCTATTGATTTGACTATAAATAAGGATTTCATAACAAGCAAACAAAAAGTGTAAGGACAGGGTTATGCTTCCCTTTGGATTTTATGTAAATTTTCTTTTGATCTTTTTTAGTATTAACAGAAATAGCAAAGCAATAAAGGTTAAACGGAGATTTGACCGCTCATTGTTAATGATTAGGATAAAGTTTATTTGCCTTTATGAGACTGCTATGTCGAGACTGCCTCTATCGCTGACCTTTTGTTTTATCCAGTTTTCAGCTTTGCCTTTATCTCTGAAAACCATCGTTTCCCATGGAACGCCTGCGTTATCAATGAAGAATTCCCACATACGACTAATGCCAAACACAAAATCGTTATTTGCTACAATTGCAACAACACCCTCTTGTTTTTCTACTGAAGCCTTCTTGTTTAGATCGGCAATCACTCTAAGGTTAGCGTTTGATACATTTAATTGCGTATTATTAGAATAGTCCATGAGACAATATTTAAGTTGTTTCATTTTTTCTGTAGAAGAAAAAAGAGTTTGAATAGATATAATAATATCATCAGCGGTAATTGTTCCTTCAGCGATAAGCATAACACCTGTTTCATTATCCAGATATTTGATTTGAATTGGCAAAAAAATCTCCTTTAAGTGACCAGAAACCTAGCTCTTCTACAGCGAGGGCAGGTGCAGTTAATAATGGATAGTTTACACTATAGTGTTGGCAGGCGAAAAAATGCCCACCAGTCAATTAAAATAAAAATTGGGGAAGAACTTACCTGATGTTCCATCAATTGCTATATAAAGGGCGTAATATAGAAGCTCAACAATAGCAATATTACAAAAAAATCATATCTCTGGCATAATTGCAAAGTATTAATGAAAAAAATCAAAAGTGATGGTGCCCCCTCTGTCTTGGACTCTCTGTGTCCGGTAGCCGTCTTGCGATAGTGAGAGGGCGGAAGCACCGCACTGGCAGTCGATTGCATCCCTTTTAATCCTCGAAGATTTATTTGTATTTTTTTATGTGCCGAATGTAAAAAAGGTGATTGAATAAAGTTGTTCAATAACCTTTCAACAATCCATCAACGTGAAAAGCCGGTGAAAAGGTCAAATCTTCGTTTGGCTCTTATGTGAATTTCCTCCTTATTTACATCTCCCTGATTTTCTGAATTATCAACTATGAAATAGAGGGTATATACGCTTTGTTGTCTTGGGTTAATTGACATGTGACATCCGTTACTGTAGAATAATAATTAATATTTGAAAAATTTATATCAGGCTATTCAGCTCTTTTAATCAAAATATTATAAATCCAGCGGAATACCAAAATGGACAAACCTAAAGAATCCAGAAAAATCACACGAAATAAAATGTGGCCTGATACAACGGCGATATTACGTTACAGAACCCGATATGGTGAAGGCTCAACATCTCTTGTGGAAATATCTGCCAGGATTGAGAACCTGAACTCAAGGGGCATGTTTGTGCTTATAGACAAACTGATCGCTATTGATAATGAATTAGAGATTAAAATCAAATTCAACGATAAAATCAGTATAGAGGCTGTCGGTAAAGTCCTCAGAAGCAATGAAAGTGGCGTTGCTGTGGGGTTTACGAAAATTGATACGACACAATTGTGTAATTGTATTATGGACAGAATGAACTCGGACTAATCAGAAGAATCAACAATAAGATCTCTTTTTTTGCTTTATCTGCCTGGCTCAATTTAACTCATATACAATTTTCTGTTTTTAACAGAAAGGGTAAAGTAATAAAGGTCAAATGTATACTTGCCCCCTCTCTTGCTCATCCCCTATATCTCCAGCGAAAATCCAGTAAAAGCAGTTCTGGCTCGATTATTGCTCATTTAAAAAGGTTTACTACACCATGAGGAGAAAGGAAATATGCTTATAAATATAAAATCTGGTATTGACGATTCTTTTTTGCCCTCCGGATTGTCTACGCAGAAATTTAAAAGTTCTAACGATATCTTCGCTAAGCACTTGGAAAGCCAGATGAATCAAACTGGTGAGATCGCAAGCGATCATAAAAACGAACGTACCAATAGATTTTCAGGTGATATCGCCAGCATAAAAGAAAAGGGTTTGACTGCCTATGTCATGGAGCTTGAGGCTAAGAAACGTGAGGAGCTCAGAGCTGAGATACTTGCATGCATGGGGCTAACAGAGGAAGACCTCTCAAAATTGCCTCCCGAGGCGCGGGCTTTAATAGAAAAAATTGTGAGCGAGAAAATTCAAGAACGCCTTACTGCATCGTCACTTAAAAATAAGGATGATGAGACAGGTGCTGACCAGTCTATGCCCGATCATATTATGCCCGGAATAAAACCCGGGTTAGTGTTTCTATCTATCGTGGAAGAAAAGGACGCGACTGACTCGGTTGTGACGATAAAAGAGAAGGACGATAGGTAACTTTTTCCGTATTGGGGCAAAAAAAACCAGTTCTTGCCTATACTACCTTGCTATTATTTTGTTTAAACTTAAGAACCCTTTTGCTCAAAATACTGACAAAATGCATCTTGGTATTGGACCCTTAATTAAGGCTATCTGACCCGATGGCATTCCATCACTAATTATGACCAGAGTTTCCAGATCAATTTTTACACCGTAGAGTTCCACAACTTTTACCCGAATTGCCAGTTGCCATTTGGATAGAGGGATACCAGATTCCCTTCATCTGTTTTGCAAAACCGATATAGTATGATATTTCAAATTGTTGTTTTGATGCTCGGATCAGTTATAAGAGCTAAAGTTTCAAGATGCTTGTTCGGCGGGATTTTTAACATATCGCCTGAAATTTTAAAAACAGGCGATATGTAACGAGTTTATATAAATATTGTGATTACATAATTATTTTAACCACGCAGCAACTTTAGCAGGATTTTCTTTTATCCATTTTTTTGCAGCATCAACAGGTGACATACCATCCTGAATCCAAACCATTACCTGACCGATTTCTGCTGTTGTCCATGAAAAATTATCAAGAAATTTGTATACATCTGCCATATCCTTGTCTAAGCCTTTACGAACAATAGTATTGATTGTTTCAGCACCGCCAAAAACATTCTTTGGGTCTTTTAGAAATTTAAGATTCCAACGGCCGAATTTCCAGTGTGGCGCCCAACCTGTTACAACAACCCATTCATTCTTTTTGATGGCATTTCCAAGAACAGCTGTCATCATAGCCCCGGAACCTTCCATCAATTCCATGTCTTTCATTTTATAGACTTCAAGAGATTTTTCAGCCATTGACATTAAGCCAGCACCGGGATCGATACCAATAATCTTGCCTTTGAATTTCTTTTCATTTGCATTGAGCTGATCAATGGAATCTATTGTTACATAATCAGGTACGATAAGGCCCAGTTTTGCGCCCTCAAGGTTTGGCCCTAAATCTGTTACTTTGTCTTTAATCTTTGCAAGGTAATCCTTATGCGTTGTAGGCAACCATGCCGTTGTCATCGCATCGACATTACCGATAGAAAGTGCCTGATACATTGCCGCAGCCGATACCGGAATTACTTCACATTCGTAACCTAACTTTTCTTCAATTACAGTCTTTGCAACGTGTGTACTTGCTGTTGCGCAGGCCCATTCAACATAGGCAAGTCTTACTTTCTTCTTAGCAAAAGCCGGTCCTGTAAAAAGCAATGAAACTGAGACCACCATTACCAATAATAACAATTTTGAACATTTCATAACGAACTCCCCCTATCTATGTGTAGTGCAATTATTGTGACTATACCCGGCAACACCAAGCGTATTATGATTTGATGCTGCAAAACTTATTTATTTTTGTTTTTCCCGACGGACTGCATGACTCTGTCCAGAACAATGGCCAATATTACAATACCCAGCCCGGCTTCAAATCCTTTCCCCGGTTGAAGTCTCTGAATAGCTTTCCAGACTTCCCCGCCAAGTCCTTTTGCCCCGATCATAGCGGCAATGACTACCATTGATAGCGCAAGCATAATTGTCTGGTTTATACCTGCCATAATAGTGGGGGTTGCAATTGGAATCTGAAGTTTAACCAGCTTTTGCCATTTATTGGACCCAAAGGCATCAGCCGCTTCAACCAGTTCCAGTGGTACCTGACGAATCCCAAGAGATGTAAGGCGGATTGATGGCGGCATGGCAAAAACAAGTGTTGAAAAAATAGCCGCTACTTTCCCCAGGCCGAAAAAAGGGATCGCCGGAATAAGATAAACGAAAGCAGGCATTGTCTGCATAAAATCGAGTACCGGTATAATTATTTTATTAGCCGTATTATTTAGTGCTGCAAGGATACCCAACGGAAATCCTATCGCAATGGTCATAAGAGTGGCAACTGTCACAAGAGCCAAAGTACTCATTGTTGCACTCCAAAGCCCCATGTTCAAAATTAACGCAAAGCCTGCAAAGGTAAATAATGAAAGCATCTTTTTACGGGTTATTGCATATGCAATTGCAGTAATAATGAGTATAAACAGCCAGGGTGGTGGATAGAGAAGGCCGTCAATGAGAAAATCTATACCGGTTTCAGTTACATCAGAAATAATTCTTGTTAATACAGAAAAATGATCAACAAGAAAATCAATAATCACCTCAAGGGTTTTTCCAATGGGTAGTTTAGGAATTGAAATAGTCATTAATTGTATCCTCCCTGAGAGAGTGCCGCAAGGAGCGTGCCACGGATAATAACACCTGTTAGTTGATTATCTTCTGAGACAACCGCCAGTGGGTGCGGTATGTCCTTCATAATATCGACAAGCTCGGTTGCCGGTGTATCTGGTGGAACTGTTTTGATGTCTGTTCGGAGAATAGCTTCAATTGATTTGCCGTCTGTTTTAACTGCTTCAGCAGCGTCTACATCTGTAACCATTCCTGCAAAGGAGTAATCTTTTCTGACGATAAATATATAGGAAATACCGGCTTTATCCATTTTTCTTAACAATGATTTTGGACCATCGTTACCCAGGATACCAAATTCCCTTGTTTTTCTTTTGATCTGATCTGCGACAAGAATTTTTGTCACATCAACATCTGCAACGAATTTTTCGACATAGCGGGTGGCAGGGTTAGATAAAATTTCATCTGGTGTGCCTACCTGAACGATTGCACCATCTTTCATCAAAACAATTCTATCACCTAATCTGAGGGCTTCATCCAGGTCATGGCTGATAAAAATAATTGTTTTTTTCAAACGGTTTTGAAGGCTTATAAGCTCGTCCTGCATATCTCTTTTAATTAACGGGTCGAGTGCACTAAAGGCCTCATCCATCAACAGAATATCAGGATCCAGTGTTAACGCCCGTGCAAGCCCAACGCGCTGCTGCATACCACCACTCAGCTGATTTGGGTAAGAGTCTTCCCAGCCTTCAAGCCCAACCTGCTTCAGAACGTCCAGAGCCTTTTTACGGCGCACGTCCTTTTCAACGCCTTTTATTTCAAGGCCGTACTCAGTATTTTGAATAATTGTTCGATGTGGAAAAAGGGCAAAGTTTTGAAACACCATCCCGAATTTTTCCTGTCTGAACAGGCGGAGTTCTTTCACAGAGAGTGCTGTAACATCAACACCATCAACAATAATTTTCCCCTCAGTCGGGTCAATCAGCCTGTTAAGACAACGTAGCAGTGTTGATTTCCCACTTCCTGAAAGACCCATAACGACAACAATTTCACCTTCATTGACGTCAAAACTTGCATTGTTTACACCAACGCCAAGGCCTGTTTCTTCTAGAATTTTGTCCTTACTTTCACCTTTTTTTAATCTTGCAATGGCTCTTTCAGGTTTTTTCCCAAATACTTTAATCAGGTTTTCAATTTTTATTTTTACCGGTACGGGGTCGCTCAAATTATCCTGCAAAAAAACTCCTCTCAATGTCTTGTCACAGTTATTCAGATTGAATTGAACTGCGAAACACAAAGATCTGTTTTGTTAATCGGTACAATATAATCAGTACGTATATAATTAAATGGCATAATTTTCAAGGAAGTTGGCAATAAACTTTAATTGTATGCTATCTCAGTATATGAAAATACATTGGATACAATGCTATATGTTAAAGTGAGGGGGGGGAGATGAATTGAGTCCAATCTAAATTTATGTCTGAAAATTCTGTTCTCACTCATTCTGAGGACAAAAAAACTTTTTG
>JQIA01001583.1_pt1 | contig 12210 bp, 10 predicted proteins | sample 811431 | NCBI WGS metagenome assembly JQIA01 (sample SAMN02998118, study PRJNA258478) | marine sediment metagenome | biome: marine; feature: seafloor; material: sediment; isolation source: oil-polluted sediment collected from 3 locations (0.5 km, 0.7 km and 0.9 km)... | place: USA: Gulf of Mexico ... | reverse complement strand
GAGCTGAAATGGAAGATCGATTGGAGCCTGGAAAAAAAACTTGAATTAATAGATCCAATGGAGCATCGAAAAAAAATATTGTTTGAAGGTCAACAAATGTCCTTAGAGTCCTCTGTCGGTCTAAGAAACCAACAGCCAAGCACTAATTTTCTTAAATATACTTTCGATCAACAAAATTTTTTATTTGAAAGAAGAACAAGCAAACCATCGTCTTTTGTTATGAAATCAACAGGAAATTCAAAGTTTCGTTTTATTCGCAACAAAGGTCGAGCTTGGGATTTTCCAGGACCTATAAAGTCCTATGCATTTCCTGATCAAACAAGGACATACTTTCAAAATGCAAGCCTATTAAGTGAATTTGAGATCGCCTATGAAAAACTAATAGATCGCATTTTTTATCTTGGCCCGCTTAGAGAGTATCCTAAACGAGAATATATTTGGTCTGGTTCAAGCCCATTAGATGTTGGCCCAAGAGGTGAACGAGTAGTCGATGCTTTGCTTGCAGCTAAATCGAGAAACGAAAAAAGAAATCTTGGTCCACGCAAAAAAAATAAATTATTTGAGGAAATGATTGCGTATTGGCTTAAAGAACTCAGACTTATTAATAATTTCAATGTTCTTGAAATTGCCGAAAACTCTAATCTTTATAAACTGCAGTTGAAAAAAGATAAAAATTCAGCACCAGTTCTAATAACAGATGTTGGGTTTGGGTTATCTCAATTACTACCAGTACTTGTGCTTTTGTATTATGCACCAAAACATTCAATAGTACTTCTCGAACAGCCTGAAATTCATTTACATCCAGCAGTTCAATCAGGGCTTGCCGATGTGATTATTAATGTAATTAAAACAAGAAAAATTCAAGTTATCGTAGAAAGTCATAGTGAGCATTTACTACGCCGCCTTCAAAGAAGAGTGGCTGAGGATCTAATAGACAGTAATGATCTTGCGCTATTTTTTAGCCAAACAAAATCTGGAAAATCAATTATTACTCCATTACAGCTCAATATTTTCGGTGAGATCGCTAATTGGCCAAAAGATTTTTTTGGTGATGAATTTGGAGAAGTTGCTGCAACCAGAAAAGCCGGGATTAAAAAAAAGATCCTTAATCAATCATGAGCAAATACAAAATAATTGATACAAATGTTTTGATTGCGGCTAATGGTAGAGAAACTCATGCGGATTTGAAATGCCAACTCTCTTGTATGGAAGCAATTGAAAGTGTTGTTTTAAAGGACATTGTTCTGTTAGATAATCTCGGTCTTATTTTGGATGAGTACTCTACATATTGCAGTTATAAGGGAGATCCAGGAGTAGGAGATGCGTTTTTTAAGCATATTTTTGATAATCAATCAGTTCAATCAAAGTGCTTAGTTTTTAAAATCACTCGAGATCCTTATGAGGAAAATAATTTTATCGAATTCCCTAACTCTCCAGACTTGGTTAAATTTGATCCCTCTGATCGAAAGTTTATAGCGGTGTCTGTTTCATCGAAATTAGATCCTCACATTTATAATGCTACGGATAGTGATTGGGAACTTTTTAAGCCAGCATTACAAAAGGAAAAAATAGTAGTTATCCAACTTTGTCCACAGCATGCAACGAAAGATTAATTACACATTCAAACAAGATTTAAGCATTATTTTCTAATTTTGATTTTGTGATGTCGGGCAAGCCTGAAGAAAGGCCTTAAAAAAATCCAGGCTACTGGATCCAGAAGCTGCGATGACAGGAATGCAAAAAAAAAATGTTTTTGACCAGTAAGTCCCGGTGCCGGAGCAAAATTTATAATCCGCCTGCCTTTAAAGGGAAAAAGGATATGAGCAAAACCATGAAATTAACGCATTAAAACATAGAGTAAAATTTTTGAATCAATCCGCCGCAATTGTCGATGGTGTTCTGGAATGTTTTTTGATCGTAGGGAATTCGTTTAAGACTGAGGTCTATCTGGTTGTTTTTTTTCTCAATGACTGCATATTCGGCATGGAGCATAATTTCGGGACGGCATCCGGCCACATATTCCTTAAAGGGAAGTCCTATGCTGCCGGGATTCACAATCATCACCCCTTTATGCTGCCGCATCATCTGGATGTGGGTGTGGCCACAGGCCATGAGTTCTACCCCATGGCCCTGGAGGATTGTATCCATATCCTTTGGCGGGGTGAAAGACAGCAGATCTGCCATGTGGCTAGTTGGGGTGCCGTGGCAGAACAGCCAGTCACAGGATTCATCGGGCCTGATGTTCAATGAGGTGTTAAACCCATTGATAAAATCAAGATCTTCCGGGGACAGCTCGTTCCTTGCCCAGGCAACCAGGTCAAGGATCTTGGGTACATCCGTATAGGTGTGAATCAATTGCGGGTCAACCATAAATGCATCGTGATTTCCCATGATACATTTACATCCCAGGTCCTGAACCATTTGAAGGCAGGTCCGTGGCTGGGGGCCCAGTGTTGTAATATCCCCAAGACAGATGATCTGATCAACACTTGTTTGTCTGATATCTTTAATCACGGCCTCAAAGGCAGTTGCATTGGCATGTATGTCGGAAATTACGGCAATTCGCATGGAAAATAGAACACCTAAAATTTCAATTACAGATTAAGTACATTTTTTAAACTCCTATGGGTTCATCAGGACTGGGTACCAGAAAATTATGGCTGTTGCAACACAGGATAATGCAGATAGGGAAAAAATAAGGGTGCCTGGCTGGGATAATCGGGCCAACCTGGTCCAATTATCCCGTTGTTTTTGTTGACCCGGTTCCCGGGAATGGGTTAGGCTTCGCTGAAAATTGGGAAACATGATTTCATAAATGCTGATAAAAAATTAACCCATTTTGAACCCAGAGGAATACCCATGACAAAAATCGGATTGATCACCTGCGGCAATGCCACCCAGGATTTGAACTGTGCCTCCATTGGATGCCTGAAGGCCATTAACAACCGGGGAGCCTATTTTGCGGACTACCCACAGGATCAGCCCCTTGAACTCACCGGAATCATCTCCTGTGCCGGTTGTCCCACCCTGGCTGCTCCTGAAAAAATATTAAAACGGGTCAGATCCCTGATGGAGTTTGATGTGGATGTGATCCATTTCTCCTTTTGTATGAAACACGGCTGCCCCTTTTTAAAAAAATATGAAAAAGTCATCCAACAGACCTATCCAAAGGTTAAGATCGTCCATGGCAGCCATGCTGATCCCAAGGGGGCTGCTGAGACATTCAGGAAAAACATGAAGGAACTTTTAGCCCCCACAATCTGTGTGGCCCAGGATATGAATGATCATATCAAACAGCGGGTAAAATTCGGCGGGTAAAACGCTAAATCATACTGCCCAGCCCCTTAATGAATGACGAAAGGAAAAAATGAGTTTTTTTAGAATAGACACTGACAAATGCGATAAAGACGGGATCTGTGCCATAGAGTGCCCTGCCCATATCATTGAAATGGGCGAACAGGGCCCGGTTCCGGTTTCCGGGGCTGAAGAGATCTGTATCCAATGCGGCCATTGTGTGGCTGTCTGTCCCAAGGGAGCCTTTGGTCTGGAATTTTTGACACCGGACCAATGTCTGCCCATTCAAAAGGATCTCAGGCTTGATCCGGGCCACACAGCACATTTTTTACGGTCCCGCAGATCAGTTCGGCGGTACAAGGATAAGTCTGTTCCAAAGGATATCTTTGAAAAGGCCTTGTCCATTGCCAGCTGTGCACCCACAGGCAGCAATCGCCAGACAGTTAAATGGCTGGTTGTGGATAAAAAAAAAGATGTCCAGGACATTGCCGCCCAGGTCATCGAATGGATGAAATATATGATTGAAACCCATCCTGAGATGGCCCAGATGCTGAATATGGATACCCTGGTTGCCCAGTGGGCCAAGGGCATTGACCGGATATGCCGGGATGCCCCCCAGCTGGTGTTTGCCTATGGATCTGATGAGTTCGGAAGCGGGGCAGCAGACTGCCATATTGCACTGTCCTACCTGGAACTGGCCCTTCCCGGGTTCGGTTTGGGCAGTTGCTGGGCAGGTTACGCAACCTATGCCGCAGGCCAGTGGCCGAATCTTGCCCAGACATTAAACCTGCCCGGAAACCATACCTGTCACGGGGCACTCATGGTGGGGTATCCGAAATTCAAATATTTCAGGGCCCCCCGGAGAAATGCTCCGGATATCACCTACCATGTTTGAGAATATCTCCATACAGGCCGGTTCAAAAGCCCTTGAAATTATCCAGGATGAGGGGCTGGATATGGACCGGGTAAAGGTCCTTGCCGGTGCGTCAGGTTCTGCAAAATTTCTGGTGCTCACCGGGATTGACCGGGTGGTGATCTCCCTGCTCAAAAACCGGACCCTTCCCCTCTATCTTATTGGCACATCCATTGGTGCATTTCGCATGGCAGCCTTTTGCCAGCCGGACCCGCTTGGGGCTCTTAAGACCCTGGAACAGGAGTATATTGCCCAGCAATACAGTCTGAGACCCACCCCCAAAGAGGTGACCACAGAGACCCGCAGGATTCTGGATGCTTATATTGACGATGACCAGATTGCGGCCATACTCAGCCATCCCTTTATGCGGCTTAGTTTTTTGTCTAATAAGTGCCGGGGACTTCTGGCCTTGGACCACTCCTTTGCCCAGTGGCCAGGCCTTTTGCTTGCCGCAGGGGCCAATGTGCTGGGACGTAAATATCTGAAATATTTTCTGGAAAGGGCATTGTTCTGCAGTCCAAATCCGCTTAATCCAGGCACCCGTCCGCCCTTTGCAGGGATGGATGAATTTCCCATTCATCTCCATGATCTCACCCCATCCAATTTTAAACAGGCCCTTTTGTCTTCCGGCTCCATACCCGTTGCCATGGAAGGGGTCTCAGATATCCATGGGGTGCCAGGAGTCTTTCGGGACGGGGGGGTGCTGGATTATCATCTGGATATTCCCTTTTTGCCCGGATCTGATCAATTGGTTCTGTATCCCCATTTCTATGACTTTATTACACCTGGCTGGTTTGATAAAAATCTGCACCGCAAACCAGATCCGAAAAATATGGAGAACCTGGTGCTGGTATCTCCCTCCAGAAAATTTGTCCAGGGGCTTCCCCTGGGAAAGATACCGGACCGGAAAGACTTTACGGCATACAGAGGGAATGATGACCAGCGAAGGGCACATTGGAGAATTGCCATTGAGAAGAGCAAACGATTGGGGGATGAATTTGCCGAGGCTGTTGAGAGTGGAAGAATAAAGGAGATTGTGAGACCTTTGTAATACGCGATTAAATGTAATACGTGATCAAAAATAGGAGAATGTCATGGAATCACCAGACCAGGAAGTATCAAATCAGGAGATGAAGATTGCAGTGATCGGTGCCGGTGCCATTGGCGGGATCTGTGCGGCCCTAATACAAAAGGCCGGATATGATGTTCAGGTGGTGGTCCGGAGAGAAGAACATGCCAAAGCCATCCGGGAAAAAGGGATTCGGGTTTCAGGTATACGCGGGGAGTTTACTGCCCAAATGGATGCGGTCCATGGAGTGGCGGCAATGAAGCCGGACCGGAATCTGGTATTCCTGGGGGTGAAGGCCACGGCCCTGGATGCAGTGGCCAAAGATCTAAAACTTGTGCTGGGGACCCGGACCATGGTGGTGTCCCTCCAGAACGGATTTTGCGAAGAGGCCCTGGCACAGGTCTTGGGCAGAGAAAGGGTAATTGGCTGTGTCACCAGCTGGGGGGCCACCCTGCATACTGACACGGATCTGGAGATGACCTCCACCGGAGATTTTATCGTGGGCAATATCGGTAAACCGGCGGATAGCCCGGCGGACAATCAAAAAGATCCCAGGCTGGAACAGGTGCAACGGGTGTTAAACCATGTATTGGAGACCAAAATCTCTGACAATATCAAGGGCAGCCTCTATTCCAAGCTCATCATCAACTCCTGCATCACCTCGGTGGGGGCGGTGTGCGGCCTCTATCTGGGGCAGATGCTGGCCATCAAACATGTGCGGCAGATCTTTGTAAAAATCATGGAGGAGGCCATGGCCGTGGCCGATGCCATGGAAATTGATGTGGAAGTTTTTGCCGGAAAACTCAACTACTATACCTACCTGGGTGCCAGGGGATTCTTTGCAGACCTGAAGCGGAATCTGTTTTTAAGGGTCCTGGGATTCAAGTATAGAAAGCTCAAATCATCCAGCCTCCAGTCCCTGGAGCGGGGGCAGAAAACAGAGATAGACTATCTCACCGGGTTTATCACGGGCAAGGGAAAAAAATATAATATTCCCACCCCGGTGAATGACCAGGTCATTGCCATGGTGAAAGAGATTGAGGCTGGCCAGCGAACTCTTTCTCCGGCCAACCTGAATCAGATCAAGTTAAGTTAGGAAGCCTGTCTACTCCCTGATCAATCCGTTGCCCCAGGCCACAAATTTGGTGGTGGTCAACTCTTTGATACCCATGGGGCCGTAAGCATGGAGCTTGGAGGTTGAGATGCCGATCTCGGCCCCCAGACCCAGTTCCCCGCCGTCGTTGAACCGGGTGGAGGCATTGACAATCACCAGAGAGGCATCCACCTCCCTGATAAATCTTCTGGATCTGTCATAGTCTTTGGTGATGATGGCTTCGGTGTGGTTGGACCCGTGGGCGGCGATGTGGGCCATGGCATCATCCATATCATCCACCACTTTGACTGCCAGGATCAGATCCAGGTACTCTGCATCCCAGTCAGCCTCTGTGGCCAATTGGGCATCCGTTACCAGGGCACAGGTTTTTTCACATCCCCTTAGACTAACCCCTGCATCAGACAGGGCTTTATGGGCCATGGGAAGAAATTCATGGGCAGCAGTTTTATGGACCAGCAGGGTTTCCAGGGCATTGCATACCCCGGGGCGCTGGGCCTTGGCATTGACCACTATATTACAGGCCATCTCAAAATCAGCCCCCTCATCCACATAGGTGTGGCAGACCCCTTTATAATGTTTGAGCACGGGGATGGTGGACTGGGCCACCACATGGCGGATGAGGCCCTCCCCGCCCCTGGGGATGATCAGATCAATGGATTCTTCCTGTTTTAGCATGATGTTCACCGCTTCCCGGTCTGCCACGGGGATCACCTGGACTGCGGCCACGGGCAGACCTGTTTGTGTCATGCCCTGTTCAATGACACGGGCCAGTGCCCGGTTGGAGTGGATGGCTTCTGAGCCCCCCCTGAGGATGACGGCATTGCCCGCTTTAAGACAGAGGCCTGCGGCATCCACGGTGACATTGGGTCTTGATTCGTAGATGATCCCGATAACACCTAAAGGGATGCGCATTTTGGCTATTTCCAGCCCGCTGGGCCGGATGGCTGAATCAGATAAAGATCCCACGGGATCGGCCAGACCAGCCACAAACCGCAGGCCGTCAGCCATATCGATGAGCCCCTTGTCCGTGATGGTGAGGCGGTCGATCATGGCAGGGGACAGGCCGTTTGATCTGGCCTGAACAAGATCCTTTTCATTCTCTTCCTGGATAGTGGTTTTATTTTCCAAAAGCAGGTCGGCAATGGTTTCAAGGGCCAGGTTTTTTTTGGCTGTTGACAGGCTGGACATGGTGCGGGAGGCTTTTCTGGCATCCAGGGCAATCTTTATGATATCGGTTTCCAAAGACATGGTCTCTCCTTATCTGTCTGAAATAGTTTGGCGCAGGGTCTCGGCATCGGCCAGGATCACCAGGTTGTCCCGGTGGATCACCTCATCATAGGATCGGAACCCCAGGCGGTCCTTGATCTGGCTGGTTTTACAGCCCATGATTTTAAGAATATCCGATGCATTGTAATTGGCCAGTCCCATGCCTATCACAATGTTGTCTCCATTGATGAATTCCACGGGATCCCCCACCTCAAAATAATCGTCCACCCGGATAATTCCGGAAGGCAGCAGGCTTTTCCCCTGTTCCAATACCGCCTTTTGGGCGCCCGGATCAATGGTGATTTTTCCCTTTGCCTGGAGGGTGAGTCCGATCCAGTTTTTCCTGGAGTTGAGTTTTTCCTTCTTGGGTACAAAATAAGTCCCGATGAAATCGTTGTTGAGAATATTGATCAGTATTTTGGGGTCCAGGCCGCAGGCAATGATCATGGGGATTCCGGCAGAGGTCAGTTTCCGGGCAGCCGAGATTTTACTGCCCATGCCGCCTGTGCCCAGGGGGCCTGCAATTTTTCCGGCCATGGCATCAATATCCTTGCCCATGGTGGCGACTTCCGGCAGCAGTTGGGCATCTTCATGGACCCTGGGGTCTTTGTCGTAGAGACCGCCTATGTCGGTGAGGTTGACCATGAGATCTGCCCCCATGAGCAGAGTGATCATGGCACCTAGATTGTCATTGTCTCCGAATTGAAGGGATTTGACAGCCACTGTATCATTTTCATTGATGATGGGCAGGACATTCCATTCCAAAAGGGTGTTGATGGTATTTCTGGCATTGAGGTATCTGACCCGATCGCAGAGGTCTCCTCTGGTGAGCAGAACCTGGGCCACTTTTCTGCCACAGTGCTCCAGGGCTTTTTCCCACTCCCTGATCAGATCTGCCTGGCCAATGGCGGAGACTGCCTGGCGTTTCGGGGTTTCCGAGGGCCGCTGGGCAAGTCCCAGCTTGGTAACCCCGGCAGCCATGGCGCCTGAGGAGACCAGTATCACCTCAAGACCCTGGTCGTGGAGGGCACAGATCTGGCTGGCAATGGCATTGATGATCTCAATGTTCAGGCTGTTTTCCTTGGTGAGCACACCGCTGCCCACCTTGACCAGGATCCTCTTTCCCATTGGTTTTCTGGCTGAAAGGGGAATGGATTGTCCATGTGATTGGTTATTGTCTGATGCCATTATTCTCTCCTGAGTACCCCTGGGTACCACGCATATGTTCTACTGAAAATTTGTAAATAAACTAGACTGGGTATGATGATTTACCAAAAAAGTCAACTAAAACCCAGGCAGTTTGAAGGAGAGAGTGACTTCACCTGTTTTGGGATCCACATCAATTTTTTTATGGGGTAGGTGTATCTTTTGCCCTGTGGACATTTCCATGAGGTTGGCCATGAAGTCCATGCCTGAGTTTAGAAGGGCTTCCAGCTGTTCTGGTGAGGCATTGGCCAATAGGTCAGTATCAGTTATTTTCCCGGAGGGCTCAGCCTTTTTCGGCGTGGTTTGAGCTGCCTGGTCCATGGGTAAAAAATAGGGGATCTCTTCTGGAATATCCACAGGCTCTGCCGTGCCCAGGGCAAGAAGATCATTGCCCAGAAGCATTTTTAGCTGGTTCAGCAACTGGGCTCTTAGCTCCTCTGAAAGTTCGGTCAGATCCTGGCCCTGGTCAAAGAGTCCTGCAACCAGTTCAGTTTCCATGTTTGAGCCTGCCAGGATCTGTTCTTCAATACTGCCGCGGCCGATGAGATTGATGATGTGCACAGAGCCGGACTGCCGATTCTCCCCGTTACCTTCATTTTCCGGAGGCTGCATCCGCTGCTGTCGCCGCTGGGCCCTGTTGGAATCCCAGGGCAGTTCCACATTGACCATGCACTGGGCTGCCCCGAGATAGAGGCCTGCACTGCCTGCATCTGTGGATAGAAAGACCTGGCAGTCCGGGTCCCTGGAAAATTGGTCTGCCAGGGCTTTGCGTTTGGCTTCATCCACTTTTCCGAACACCTCCACAAAGCCGATACCCGCCTCGGACAGATGCCGGGCAACCAAAAAGGTCATGGCGGTCCATTCACTGAAAATCACCATTTTCCTCTGGTTCTGGACCACCACCTCATCAATGATGCTGGCCAGTTCCCTTAGTTTCGGGGAGACCTGGGTTTTCCGGTCGATGAGAAAGGTGGAGTTGCACACCATGCGCATGTGCAGCAGCAGGGTCTGGATCACCCGGATATCCATGGGGGCAAGAAATTTTTTGCAAAGCACACGGCCCAGGCGTCCGGCATGGTCGTCATGGATCTTTTTTTGTTCCGGGGCAAGGTCTATATAATAGTTGTTCACCACGGAATGGGGCAGTTCCTCCATCACATCTTTCCGGGTTCTCCGGATGAGAAAATCCTTTAATTTTTCCCTGAGTTGGTCCAGGTTTTTGAATCCGGCAATGGCTGTTTTCCGGGTCCTGGGAATCAAAAAATGGTCCCTGGCAAATTTCCACAGCGGGGTGAACAGGTATGGATCCAGAAACTGGACAATGGAGTAAAGGTCTTCTGGTTTATTTTCCAAAGGGGTGCCTGTGAGGACAATGGCGTGTTTTTTGGGCAGGCGTTTTACCGCCTCCGCAGTTCTGGTGGAAAAATTTCTAATGCGCTGGGCCTCATCCAGAATGATGATATCCGGGTTAAAGGCTGAAATCACGGCCACATCCCTGAGCACGGATTCATAGTGGGTGATTTTAAAGAGATGATCCTCTTTCTGGTACAGACTCCTTCGTTGGGCCGGGCTGCCCTGGACCAGGCAGGCCATTTCATGGGACACCTGTTCAATTTCCTGCTTCCACTGGTCCTTGAGGGAGGCCAGGGTGATCACCAGGATTTTTGAAAATCCAAAGGTCTCTTTTTTGGTCAGGCCCAGGGCAATGGCCTGGACCGTCTTGCCCAGACCCATCTCATCTCCTATGAGCACCCCGGTCTTGAGCACCCCGAATTCCACCCCTTTTTTCTGGAAGGGGTAAAGGGGCCGGGCAAGGGGAATCTGCCGGATGGGCCGTCCAATCATTTTTTCAAGCTGAAGAATCTGGAGCCGGTGGTCCACCCGCTTGAGCAGCCCTTCTCTGATTCTCACCCGCCGGTCCCCGTGGAGGCGGAGCATGAGCCCCATGATCAGAGAAATGTCCTTGCCGATGAACTCTCCTGTCCCATTGAAATATTTGTCCACAACAGGTTTTAAATCTGACATTTCCATATCCATGCGCTGGCAAAACAGCCTGGGGGCACAGGCCAAAGAATCCCAGTAAATATCAATAAAGGGGAAGAATTCACTGGCTGTCCGGGCCTTAAACCCGGGTTCTGCCTTGAGGAAATCCGCCATGAACAGCATATGTTTGCAAACCCCCAGGCCGTTGGTGAGATAATCCGGGCAGGAGCAGTGGCCCACACCATTTTCCGGGTCATGGAAACAGACAATGTATTCCCTTTTGTCCCGGGAAATCACCTGGTGGTCTCCCTTGAACATGTCCCCCCGAATGGGGGTGAATCGGTCAGAGCTTGATCGTTCCTGCCGGTCTGCCATGGCCTGTTCTCTGATCTCCCTTTCAGTGAGATAAGGATTTTCAATCTCCGGGAACAGCTCCTCCTGAACCCGTGTTCTGGCCAGAAGGGGCTGGGCATTGAGGGCGGCAGCCACCACGTGGCGGCAGCCTTTACCCGCATAGGGACAGGTGCAGCTTGTTTCCACGGCATCGGGCCGAACCTGGATCCGGGTGGTGTAGTGGCCATAGTTTCCGTCAAATTCATAGACAAAGGACTGGGTACTCAGGTTCTGGCGGGACAGAAAATAGGATCCGTTTTCAAAGGTTTGTCTGCCCCGTTCATAAATCAGGGGGGTGTCTGCCAGGGTTTTTTTAATATAGGTGTTTGAAAGGGTCTGCATAAAATTACACTAAACCAGGATGTTCCGGCTGGCAATGTTTTTTTCCAGGGCCGGCTGATCACCCCCCAGGGCAATCTTCTAAATCAAGAGCTTTTATCTATAAAGTTGCATTAAGCAATTTTTAGGTTTAATATGCAACTATAGCTTAAACAAAAAAACTAAAAAGAGGGCACTATGCCAACAGCCGTTAGAATATCCGATGAGTTAGTCGCCAAAGCTAAAGTCTCATCTAAAGTTTTCAAGCGTTCAGTTGCCGGTCAAATTGAGTACTGGGCAAAAATCGGACAAATAATCGAAGAAAATCCAGACTTACCTTTGCCATTTATTCAAGATATTTTAATTGGTAAAGAACAAATCAAATCTGGCCAAGGAACTCCATATGTATTTGGAGAATAAGTATGACCCAGATTAATGAAGTAATCCAGTCACCAAATTTTGCCAAACAAAAAAAGAAGCTGAAAAAAAATCAAATAAAAAAATTAGATGATGCCATTAGAGCGATAATTGGAAAGCCCTCTATGGGTGATGCAAAAAAAGGTGATCTGCAGGGTGTTCGTGTACACAAGTATAAAACAGGCAATAATCAAATCCTGCTTGCCTACGAAGTTGTTGAGTCAACCCTGTATTTGT
>JQIA01001582.1_pt1 | contig 12217 bp, 12 predicted proteins | sample 811431 | NCBI WGS metagenome assembly JQIA01 (sample SAMN02998118, study PRJNA258478) | marine sediment metagenome | biome: marine; feature: seafloor; material: sediment; isolation source: oil-polluted sediment collected from 3 locations (0.5 km, 0.7 km and 0.9 km)... | place: USA: Gulf of Mexico ... | reverse complement strand
TTCTTTTATTACTTCTTTTATTACTTCTTTTATTACTTCTTTTATTAATTCTTTTAGTCTTTAAACTTGTTTTATGTCTAATACGTTTAGTACCAAAATTATTAATCCCAGTAATATTTGATATATAATTTTTACGAGTAGTTATTTTATTAAGTTTTTCTTTATTAAGTTTTTCTTTAAATGTAGAATTTATAAAATTTTTTTCTTTTAAACTTAATTTATCATATTCTAATTTATTAATGTTAACCAAATTTTCAACTTCGGATGCAAATTCTTTTTTATATTTATTAAAATTTTCTTTCCCCTTTGTTTTATCTTCTTCTGATATATTTTTATCTTCTAAAAATTTTTCTAAATTCATTTCTAGAGTTAATTGATTATCTAAAATAATCTTTTCTCGAACCATTCTCTCTAATAAATCACCCAAAATATCAGTTTTAACCTTTTTAACTGTTTTAATTGTTTTGGGTAATTCAACAATATCTAAATAATCTAAATTTCCTCCGACTCCTATAATTTGTTGTTTGGCATCTTTAATAAATTCATCTCTTTGTTGTTTATTTATCTCTTGGTTGTTATATGCTTCATTTACTTCTACTATATGAGTTTTTAATCTATCTACACCTTGTTGTCTTTGAGATTTAACTTTTGCATCTTCTAAATACATTGTTGGTCTTAAATTTTGTAAATCAGATGATATTTCAAACATAGCCTGTTTTACAGTTTCTGTTCTCTTTGAAAATAGATATAAAATTATTCGTTTTAGTGCATCATAATATAATCCCCATTTATCTTTAAAATCAACCAATTTACTAATCTCTTGTTTAGTATTTTCTATTTCCTTGATTCTATATTCATCGGGATTAATAGTATCATCTTTACTGAATAAAGTAACTAATTTTATTAAATTAGATTCTGTTGGATTATTATTTTCTAATTCATTAATTTCGGTTAAATATTGGGAATTTAAATTTGAAAATCTAATAATCCCCCCCAGCGTTGTTGGAGTTAATACTTTTTTCCACCTAGCATAATCTCTTTTAACTTCATTTGATATTCTAGAAATATTACGTTTTTGAAGATGTTTGAACACTTCTTGTTGACCACGGATATTGTTTTTTTGGTTCTTATAACTAAGTTCTAATGTTTCAAGAGTATTTTCTAAATTTTCAAGATCTAGATCATATTGTTTATTCTGTAATTTGACGTTTCTTGATTCATCCACAACAGATTCTATAATAGCTTCTGCTATGGCTTTTTGAACACGATTTGGTTCTAATGTAAGAGATTTATCCAATGTTTCACTTTTTTCTTCTTCAAAAGGAGTCATCTTTGCTGATCTTCCAAATCCCAATCCATTTTTGCCACAAATACTACCAGCTATATCCATCAATGATACGTTCATTCCAGGTTTTATGTCAGATATTACTTTTTGTCCTATATTATCATAATTTAAAACACCGATTACATCTTTGCATTTTAAATTATCATTAAAACCTATGTTTGCTTCAATTTCTGTTTTTAAACTATCAATTTTACGTTTAAGATTAGCTAATTTAATCAACTTTTCCCAAACTGTATCTACACTATATCCAGTAACTCTTTCTATAAAACCAGTATTATCTGGAGGGGCTAAATCATCCTTAATCCATTTTTGAAGTTTAGATATTTTAAAATCAATTCTATTTTCCATCTCTTCAGAATAGATCATTTGAGATCTTAGTTCATGAACATTTTTTATAACTTGCATACACAAAGGATAATCATTAGATATATCACATATTGGTGGTCTTAATTGTACCATATCTAACAATTAACAATATTTTTATTTTAGGACATTAATTTTATTCGTCGTCGTCTAAAAACAAAAAGGTTGTCATATCATTAATAGATTTAGTTTCTTTAATATTGTTTAAGAACTTGTACTTTTTTTGTTTGTAATATCTAATCCTACTTTTTCCCTGCCCTTTTAAACCCTCAATCTCATCCTGAAAATCTATTATAAGTGGATTATTCTTATTCTTCTTTCTAAGAATACGACCACAGGCTTGTTCTACAGATGTTCTACCGGTGGCCATAATTAATGTATCAAGTCTACTATTATCATAACCCTCGTGAGCCATACTATATGTAGCAAATACAACATCTTTGGTGTTACTTGTATCTAAATCTTCTGATTTCATTCCACCAACATATAATCCACCCGATATACTATTTGGTAACATATTTAAAAGATCCGTACACTGTTGCCTACGTTCCGAAAGAACAAGTATATTTCTATTTTCTTTACGAGCCTCTTTAATCTCGTTGAGTATCTGTTTATTTCTATCCAAGTCCAATGAAATAGTAGTAACCAATCCAGGAAGATTTACTTTTCCGAGTATGTTGTAACTGATTACAGGTTGAACAGAGTACTCTGCAACAATTGTTTTAATATCTGGAAACAACTCTTCATCCTTTGAATCGGGTATGGTAAATTCTCCTAAAAACCAAGAAAGTACTTTAGATAACCCATCTTTACGGTCGGGTGTTGCAGATAATCCTAAACTCTTAGCTGTACTTATTTGAAATAACGCTTTACTAAATGTTTTGGAACAGATACGATGACAATTATGGACAATAGGACCGGTATATAATACAAAATTATGATTATCTTCTATTTCTAAATCATAAACTTTCCCATTATAACCCTCCCCCTCATTTTTAATATTTTGTATATTTATTATTTTAGTAGTATTTGATCTTTTATTTATTCCTTTACATTTAATTAAATCTCCTACTTTTAGTTTTCCTGCTTCTATATAACCATTAGATGTCAGTATTAAATGATTATCAGTACATTCAATATCTCCACCTAAATATTGAATTTTTAATAAATCCAATTTCTCTTTTTCCCACGAATGTGTTATTGTTTTATATTCAAATATATCTAATTTTTCATTATATGATAATAATAATGGTAATATTTTATTATTTTTCCACATTTTGTAAAGTATTCCAATTTTTATAGGTCCATTTTCTGTAATTATTAATTGGTTATATTTTATACACTCATCCATCAAGGTAAAACCAAACGAATCAAATGTTTCTTTGGGATATGGAATCTTACGAACAGTAATAGACTGTAACATAGCTATTACAATATCTTTATCTTCTATGTCAACAACATTTTGTTGAATACGACCAATACGAGCATCTGGTAAAAACTGTTTAATACGCTCAATCCACTGATTTAACAAAAACTCCTTATGAACAATGACTAATGTTTTTTTACCAATTATCGAGGAGATATACAACGAAATAACTGTATTATGAGTAACATCAAAAGTTCCTAAAACAAATCTTTTATTCCCATCTATTTCAAATCCATAATAATTCCCAATTCCTTTTGGAATAATTTTAAACTTATAATTTAAAACATTTTTAATCTGTTTTTCATGATTTGCTTTTTTTCTTGGGACTAAACATGGTATATGTTCTATACCTAATCCATATATTCTAATTCTACAAGATTTTATAATATAACAAGCAAATCCTAAAGATCTACATAAATATTTAATATCTTCGGATAATTTATAATTTTTTTGAATTATTTCATATTCATTTTTAGAATGTGTTAATAAACCACCAGAATCAATAATACCAGCCAATAATCTCATTCTATTATTCCGCGAATTACATTTATAAGACAAAGGTATATGTTTATTTTTTTTAAGATTAAGTTCATTTATATCCTCATTAATTTTATAAGATGAACCATCTCCTAACCACAAACCAAGTAAATAAGGATCTAATTTAACATCTTGTTCTTTAAAATTTATAGGTACTCTAAATCCTACTAATGGATTATAACTAGGTAATTTTAAATAATCTAATACACTAATATCTATTATTTCACCTTTCCTTTTTCCTGTATTATATTTAAGTGATAAGATGTGTGATTTATTGACAGTATAAGATTCACCTTTAGTTGGTATAATCTCGAACATTTCTTCTTCACCTTTCCCTAATTTTAGAATATTTCTAGGTTTTGAATCATCACCCATTATTTTGTCACCAACTTCAATATCTTGTACCTTTTTAATTTCACCATTATACATTAGTATATCTGTATCAAAAGCCAAACACTTACCCCCACCACATTGTAAAGACAATAAGGTAGATCCTTTGTTGTTTAGTGTATTTATGACACCATTTGCAACTTCTAATTGTGATTCTCTTAATTTCCCTTTAAACTTGATTGAAATATCATCACCTTTTCTTTCATCAACAATTTTAGGGACTCCATATTTATCTATGCCGTAATATTTAGGGAGGTAAATGTAATTGTTGTTTCTACGATATACTGAGAATGGTTTGTTGTTAAAATCATAGTCAGGAAGAACAAACGGTTTAACGACAAGATCTTTTTTGATACATTCAATATTTTTAGGATTGTTGGGTATAGCATATCCTTTAGATGTTAACTTAGTTTCCATTTGATATATTAACTATTTATAACTTTAAATGTTATTAATTTCTACATTCTAAATAGCACCATATCCTTTAACTATTTTATTAATTAATAACAAAATTAAAATAACTTTAGGTTAAAGGGTTAATTAATAACAAAATTAATAACAAAATAACAAAATGAGAGTATTAACATATAACGTATATTGCGACGGAAAAGAGTATATTCCCCGATTGAATAAAATATTAAAACTAGTTGTCAATGAAAATCCTGACTTTATAGCCTTACAAGAGGTAAAATATGGGTCTTATGATCTAATAAGGAGTGTATTAAGCAAATGGTACTGTTTTGTAGATAAAAAGGTAGAATTTAATAGAATGTATGGTGAGATGTTGTTTACGAAGAGTAAGCCTGAATTGACTAAATATATTAGGTTTAAGAATAGTCCTAATATTAGGGGATTGACTGTTTATGAGTTTGGTGGTATGGTGTTGGGTACAACTCATTTGGAAGTATCTAATATTTCTAATATTTCCAATTGTTCCGAGATAACAGAGTATTTGGACAATAAGAATTGTTTTGTATTAATGGGTGATTTCAATTTTTTCGAAAATAATAGGGGATTTGATTACTCTGAGATAGGTTCGGAGAATACGTTTGTTTCTGAAAAGTATAATTCTCGTCCTGATAGAATCTATTACAAGAATTTTGTTCCTGTTGAATCAAAGGTTATCAAGAACGATTTTAGTGATCATTATGGACTAGTTGGAACATTTTATTAAAATATTTAGTTATTAATAAAATATTTAGTTATGTTAATGGATATCAAAACAAAACAATTTTTAAATCTCTTAGGAGATAATTATTATATTTTCGGTGGTAAAGCATTATCCAAGATATTGAAAGGTGTTGAATCTTATGATTGGGATATAATAATTGATTCTAATTATGAGAATATTAATACAATTAGACAAAAGTTACAAACAATTTTTGGAAACGGTATTAATTGTGTTAAACAATCATTTATTCGGTCTGCTGTAGGTACTAGTCACGTTCTTTATGGATGTACTTATAAGAATAACGGCGATGTTAATGATATTATAGATGTAAAATTTGAACCTATTAATAATCACATCCCTCGGGTTATTTTAAATGATATTATATATTTGGATATTAAAGGTTTGTATAAAAATTTAATTGAATCAATCCAGGATAGTTACTACTTGTTAGATGAATATGAAGAATATTACCAAAGAACAAGTGATCGTTTTATAAAAAAGCATATAAATAATGAGTTGGTAGAATATGAAGAATTATTGGATTTAGCTATTGAGGATGATGATCAGGAAGAGATAGATGAATACAATGAAAAAATAGAATCACTACAGTCTAAAGAGTACTATCAAGAGGTACTTGAAGAATTAACTAATAATTTATCAGAGAAGGAAGATTCTAGAAAGAAGGCTATTAGTTTAATTCGTAAAAATATATTCAGGTTAATAAAATTAAAACAGGGATTGCAGAATCCTAAGAATTTTAAACCTGATTATATTAGAAATCTTTGTAACGAGTGTTATGTAAATGATTTACAAATAGTAAGAAATATAAATAATATTAAATTATATTGTGACCAATTACAGTGTTAAATTCCATACGTTTAACGGTATATTTACAATTCGTTGTATTTGTACTAAATAAAAACTAACTGAATTCTTTTTATTAAGAATGTTATGTATTTTTATTACATCTAATTTAGATATATCTGCATTAAGTGGGAGTTTTAGGAAAATTAATGGATTTGATTCCAATTTCCCCAAAACTCTATAAATAGGTATATCAGACATCTCTAGTTCTATTTTATCTTTATCTTTATAACCTATTCCCCCCCAAGGGGGATCTAAATATAAAACATCTTGATGGATATAATTAATAATTTTTACATAATCGTTTGTAATAATATTTACATTATCAATTCCAAATGTTTTACAATTTGATCTTAATAAATCTGTATTTTCTTTTAGTATATCAATTGCATTTACACTTTTAAAATATTTCGAAAAATGTATAGTATCTCCACCAACTCCACTAGTTCCATCTGTAATAACACAATTTTCTGAATTTAGATTTAAATTATTCAATGTATTTTGGATTATAAAAATTATTTGTTTAGCTTCATAAGGTCTAGTAATACTATATCTTCCTACGTCATTAATCTGTATTTTCTTAAAATCAAAATCCGGTTTATATTTTCCTTTAACAACTCTATTATCACAATCTATACCAACTAAATCTGTATGAATATTATTCGTTATACGAACAGGAATAAGATTAGTTGAATCCATTACTATTAATTTAATAATATTATTTTTTATATTAATTTAACTTAATAAAAATAACATTTTATCCCACTTGTGGTTTATTTAATGATATTATAAACTAGTTTTATAGAGGTTTTATTTTGCTTGCTGTGATTTTATATTTGTGTCTAAACATTATATTAATAACGTATTTTATTTTTAAAATAAAATGTTATTAATAATAAATGGGAGATTTTTTACAATTACCTGATTTTAGTAAACTATATAGTATTTACAAAACAGCTGATATTTTATTTATCGACGATGATCCTAGAATAAGGACATTATTTATAAAAAAAATAAAAAAAATAAAGATAAAAAGAGACATAAACGATGAAGGTAGAAATATAATTTATAATACTTTTTCTAAATCTACTGAAATATTAAAAGATATTATTGATAATAAATCTACTTATGGTTTAATAATTATAGATGAAAATTTAGGACCAGACAGTTTGACTGGATCACAATGCATAAAAAGAATAAAAAATTCTGGATATAAAGGTACTATAATATCTGTAATAAATAGTTATAACCCAACAGATATTGTTTATAAACAATCAAAATCTGACGGATTTATAACTAAAAGTAAAATGTTTTTTTATGATTTAAATCAATTATTAAATCAACTAACAACTAGAGATTTTAAACCAAATAATAATCGTAGAAGAATTATAGTTAATGCTTAGCAAATATAATATTATTTTCTCCCAAATCACTCATCTCCAATCCAATTTGATTTTCAGCTGTTTTGGTATCATAACCATCATCTGGTTTATGAATACTCAGTATTAATTCAGACGTAGCTGCCTGGGCATTTACTTTTTCTACTTTATTAACAAAACGCCTCCAACATTCTGAATGATCTGTAAAATGTTTATATTTACCAGCTAAAGATAAAAATAACCATCCTTCTGTTCTTAAATTCTCTTTTACTGTTGCATATGTATAATATTTTTTACTAATTTGCATTAATTCTGTAAGTGCATTAGTTAAAGTAACTAATAAACTTATACTAAATGTTGTATAATATATTATTTGAGATGTTCGTGATCTGTTTCCAACTTCATTATCTAATGTTATTAATGCTGGTATTATAATACTCCCAACAGATATAATTATTCTAGAACTCTTATGTAAAAAATTAGTTTTTTTAAATTTATAGTAATAATTATTATATAAATTTAAAAATCGTTCTCTGATAATTAATTTAGATCTTCCTGTAAGATTACATGTTCGTAATACTTCTGTAAATGCTTTTGGAAAATTTCTTTTATCTTCATTATTCCCATTCCACCTAACACCATCTAATACATCTCCTAAATAATCATTAACGTCTATTCTTGTTTCATTTACTTCACCCATTACATTTATAAAATATTTTAATATACTAAAATGTTAACCTTCGTGTTAATTATTTCCCGTCTTGTTAATTGTCCTAAAATATTTGATATTTCGTTGAAAAAATAAACACTATCTTTCCTAATTAAACCATTAGATCCATAATCCTTAAGTATAGATATTAATTTAGTATTACAACTATCACCACTTATAGATATTATAACACCTTTATATTCAGAATCTCTTGCTCTTTTTATACATTGTGATCCAGTCAAATTCTCTGGTCCTAAATTTTCATCAATTAATATTAACGCATAAGTATTATTATCTGAAATAAGCTCTAAAAATTCATTGGGATTTTTGCAAGTTTGTATAATTATATCTCTTCCTAAATCAACACTATCTTTTTTTATTTTGTATTTTCCTAATTTTCTAGAAATTAGTGTTCTTATTATAGGATCATCATCTACTATTAGTATATCAGCTGATTCGTAATAAGTATATAATTGACTAAAATCTGATAAATGTATCATTGTAACACCCTTATTTGTGATATTTGGTACAAAAAATATATTATTATTTGTATTGTCCATATACTAATATACAATATTTTAATTTAGTTAATTTGTTTTACATAAGTATATTAAGTAGTACAAATACATTCATTTGGAAACTTATCAATACATATTTTTTTGGTAATTGTATTTATATCTTCATTACACATACAAATAGACTCTCTGATATTAAACATATAATTAATATATATCATTCCAAAGAATGTTAAACACATGGAACAAATTATAGTACCATACCACGTATTTTCTAATATATCAGTAAATAAGAATATTATTATCATAACAGTACTTAAAACACATACTATATTAGCAATAATTTGTGTTGTTTTGAAATCACACAATTCACCATTACATTCAGGGGGTTTTCTGTTTGCTGCTAACATCCCTAATATAAATGATGTTAATAATATAACAATAAGTAATAATAACCAAAAAGTACTCATTCTAAACATTCTTTCAATTGGTGTAAAAAGAAATAAAGTATATATACTAATCTGGATTATACCAGATATTATAAAAAATAATTTGGTGTTTGATAAACTATTCCCCATTTATTTATATTCAATATTTTATTTTTCTAAGTAACTATATTATTAATTTATAACCTTCTTTAAAATATTTTGTAATAATTAAATGAATACAGTTATTAATGTAAGTACATGTACCGCAAATATTCCACCGAAACCATTAAAAAACAGACAAGGATATACTGCAGTTTTTGATACAATTTTAGATTGGGATGATGGAAGTGTTGGAGATATTACAATATCATTTAATCCACATCAAGGAGCTAAATCAGTTTTAGGTATTGGTAGTAAAAATACAATCCCATCTATGAATCTTGCTTGGGTTGATCCACCTGTATCCCCATTTAGTATTGATGGTTATACATTTGATTTTGATATTTTAAATCAATATAGAGGAGGGTGTACAAATTCTTCTTGTTACAAAGGACAAGAAGGAAATTTTACAAATGGTGTTCAGGCTATTTGTGTAACAGATGGGTTATTCTGTGATATAAATTTTATTCCGGGTGGTGTTATAACTCATGAATTTGGTCATGCATTGGGATTATATCATGAACACCAAAATTATTTAGATGGTAATCCCATAGAATATGATTTGGATGGTACAAGTTTATTCGCTTTAAATCAACTAGGTGGTGGTAGTTGTGTTGAAGAATATTGTAAAAAATTGTGTTACGATGATAATATTAGACCATCTTTTTGTAATAAACCCAATACTAATGAATCGTTGGGTTGTGAACCTGATTTAGTCCCTTCATATTCTTGTTCTAATGATTGGACTGAATCGCAAAATTTTGCAAATATAAATGTTTTGAATGTCTATAATTGTCCCGATGGAAGAGTAGATTGTAGATACGATGGATCTAGTTTTGATCCAGATTCTATAATGATTTACAAAGTGGGTGATTATATGATTAAACCTGATTCCCAAGGTATTCGTAATAATCCAACTAAAGAAAATTATGTATTATCCAATACAGACAAGGATGTATTATCTTCCATGTATCCGTTAGACAGTAATAATAAACCTACTATATATGTTAAATTTGTAGATGGGGAAGATTGGAAAAAATATTGGGTTAAAAAAATTGTTACTGAGAATATTCAACCTTATGTTGGTATAAATTTTATTTTTGATCTTCCTATAGGTGATCCATTATCATCTAATGATATAACCCCACCCCCTATAACACCATCACCAATTAATTCAGATATAAGTATCTTTAAAAAATTAGAAAATTTTGTAAAAGATAATATAATAATAAGTATATTTATTGGCATAATTATTATGATTATTTTATTCTATTTTATTATATTCTAGATCTACAAATTCAAATTCAAATTCTTTTCTCCAATGTTCCAAAGGAGATGATAAAACAACATTTCTCTTTTGAAAACATGTAAATATATAATTTATAATTTTTTGGATATTTAACATTTTATATTTAATATATAATTTATATTTTTAAATCATTATAAATCTGGGAGATTGGTAATTAACAACAATTGTTTCTTCTGATGGATTAATAATTTCAACTATATTCCAAATAATCAATCCAAAAAATATTAACATAACAAATATGTATCCTATTTTTATATATAGTTCAGAAGTTTTCTTACTCAATTCCTTTGGATTTATGACCTTATTCCTATTAATAAATTTAGAAATAATGCTAAATAATTCTCCAACCATAAACATAATAGCTACTGATAGTACAAAAGATACTATAGCTTGTAAAAATAATCCAGGGTACATAATCTGTCCTCTGGGTAAAGTTACACCTTGATTCCAAATATTTTCATCCGGGAACGATGATTTAATAATTGGGAATATTATAGATGTGTTGAATGCATTAACTACGTCTGAAACTAAGAACACAACAACTAAACCTAACGATAATTGGGACAACGAAGATCCATAATATTTTTTTAATCTAACATATATAGTATTTTCAATCCCAATATATGATGAATATACATAATATCCAATGAATAATAAAGTAATTGATATAATAACAGTAATTGATATAATAGCATCATTTTTTACTTCTTCTGGATCTTTGACAATTATTTCACTTGATGATGTTGAGTTCATTTGTAGTAATACTATATATTTTATTTATTTATTAATCTTGTTTCCTTATAATAATACTGTTAATTGTTGTATTGTAATGAGTTTCAAAACATTTTTTACACATTCTATTTCCATCATTAAAGATAATCAATGCATCTGATTCACACTCATATTCATAATCGGCTGATAATTGTGTAATTAGTTTTCCAGCTTTATGTTTTCGAACTTCTTTATTTTCCCAAAATATTATATTTTCTTTAGATTCTGTATTTTCCATAACAATATTACTTATATTATGTTCTTTTGTTATGAACATAGATTTATTATAACAATACTCTAATGAATAAAAGTCTCCATTAACCATATTATTAATACTTGTTGGTACATATTTAGTTTTTATAACCATAGAACAAATATCTATATCACCGTTTTCACTTTTAACTCCATTTGGATTATAATATATATAGTCTATAAAATGTTTTTTACAAAATCCATCATATTTCCCAGTAAACGTACATCTTCTACCAGATCTAGTAATCCAAGCACATTTTCTCAAAGCAGATTTACATCTTATTTGGTGATAATTAAGATCACTCTTAGAATATAATTTTTCTGCACACCCATAACAATTATAACTTGGTCTTTCAGTACATGTATCAATATGTTTCCTCAAAATATTACGGGAAGGAAATAATTCATTACAAAAACTACACTCAAATGATTGTTTATGTGAACACTTTTTCTTATGTTCTCGTATATTATGTCTAGAATCAAAATCTAATCCACAATATTCACATTCAAAAATTCTAACCAATTCCGTCATTTCTTATTTACATTAGATTTTTAAAACTTTAAATCTTTTTAATAATATATAAGATTAGAAACTACTA
>JQIA01001580.1_pt1 | contig 12222 bp, 8 predicted proteins | sample 811431 | NCBI WGS metagenome assembly JQIA01 (sample SAMN02998118, study PRJNA258478) | marine sediment metagenome | biome: marine; feature: seafloor; material: sediment; isolation source: oil-polluted sediment collected from 3 locations (0.5 km, 0.7 km and 0.9 km)... | place: USA: Gulf of Mexico ... | reverse complement strand
TTACCATATTTTTTTATATCCATTTATCAGGACACTTATTTTTATCAAAATTGCTGTTTTTCGACAGGCTAGTATAAACCCCGTGTAGACTGGGTTCAATAGGGGATAATTTATAGGAATAACAAATATTTAAAACTAAGATAAAAATTATAATAAAATATAACTATTCGGCAAATTATCTGGATTTGGAGATGGAGGCGATAATTTTTCAATTATATTCGCCCATATCAGTTCTTTAATTCCTAAAATACTTGAAGTTCTAGAAATTTTTAATTTCTTTGCCAATTCATTATATCCAACTTGACAAATATTCTTCTTACCAGAATATTTTTTAAAAAAATTTAGAATCAAATTAGCAATCCTGGACAGATTTACTTTTTCGCTCATTGTGAAAGATTCCTTGTTTAAAAGTGATTAAAATTTCCAGATATATAATAAACAAAGATCATGCCACTTTCTAACTTATTGATTTATATCATATTAATAAATATATTTTAAAAACATGCTGATTTTCAGCATATGTAAAGGTGAAAAAATCGTGGAACGCCGCAGTTTTAGTACGTATATATTGATGTGTTGAAAATCAACAGACAATGTGTTGAAAATCAGCAACTGAGCTGCCTAAATCAGAATTTTGATATTGTAGGGTGGATAGTAAATCCACCACAACTTCAACAACTCCGATTAATTCAATTATTATATCAATTTAAAAATACTTGGTTTTTTGCATTCTGTGTGGTGGATTTACTATCCGCCCTACGAGTTTACTTGAAGCTATAAAAGAGCTATCAAATTTCACATAAAAAACTACTCACAATGATTATCTAATCCAAAAAAATCTCCTACTCCATCTAACATTTCTTTATAAATTATAGCTTTTTCTGAAGGAGTTGAATTTAATTGAGATTGAGTTTTTAATTTCCGTTGGGCTAATACTTTACTAATTAATTTAGCTACTTCTGGTTGTTTACTAATTAATGGAACAAAATCATCTTTGATTATTTCTAATAATATAGTCTCAGTCATAGTAAGAATAGTTGCAGTTCTTTTCTGACCAGTGAATAATGCCATTTCACCAAAGAAATTTCCAGCTCCTAAACGAGCAACATCAATAATCTTATTTTCCTCTAATTCTACTTGTACTACCACAACTCCTTCTACAATTACAAATAAAGAATCACCATCATCCCCTTGTTTTACTACAGTTTCTCCTTCTACAAATCTATGTTGTCGCATATTCTCACTAAGATATGTTTTAATCTCTTCTGAAAATGGTAAAAATATATCCATCTCATGCAACAATGCCATTGGTTTACTAGCTTCATCCAATCGCCTAGATTTTATACCTTGAAAAGTCTGAACTTCTTGACGAACCACTGGTGGTACAATTCCAGCACGATTTAAATGAATCCAAACCCGTTTAAATACAGCTTCATTACAAGAAGCTTTTTTAGCATAATCATTGACATAGAATAATATGGTATATTCTGCTGCCCAATCAACAAACTTTTTAAAGCGACAAGTCGGATGAGGTTTTTTCAATACATCATCGGTTGATAAAGTTGCATCTAATAAAATTTTCTCCACTCTCTCTGGAGGATGAGCATAATCAATCCGAATGTTAACTGAGGATTGGCATAGTTCTTCCGTATAATTATAATTATGAATAACAGCTTCTGAAGCAACACTATTAGGAACACTTAATACATAACCTTCTTCAGTTAATAACCGAGTGGTTCTCCAAGTGATATCAACTACTTTGCCTTCATGAAAAACTTTACCTAACTGAATTTTTATTCCATCATTAACTCGAAATGGTCGTTCTACATTAATAACGATTCCGGAAAAAATGTTAGAAATATTGATCTGAATTGCCAAACCAATGATCATTGCAATCACTCCAGAAGTCGCCAATAAACTAGTAAGTGCTTGATCATAAACGAATGCTACAATTCCAAAAAATGCCAATAAATAAACTATGAAAGCAATAAAAACTCTTACTACGGTTGGAACGGGTTGGCTGGTACGATTTTCTAACGGTCCCCAGACAAAATGTTTGATAATTAAATTAATTAAAAATGCTGGGGTTAGCCACCACAATACATCAAATACTAAAATTATATAACGTAAATGACCGTTGGTTCCAAAAGCCAATAATTCTAATAAAATTATTTCACTAATTAATAATAATATGAGTGTACATATAACTTGCAACAACCAAATATATTTAAATAATTTAATAAATTTCTTTTCAGCTTGTAATAGCATCAATAAGACAATAAAGCTGATTACGGCTAGCTCAATTGAAGTATAAAAAGGTACACGTCCACGTAAGGTAAACTGGCTGTTTTTTATGGTCAAAGAGATATTAAACCTAGAATAATCAATCTGTTGATCAGGCATATTTAAATATTTTAAACTGCCTAAAGAGCTTTTATGAATATCATTTTGGAAAAATCGAATATTTTTTATTTTCCATTCTGAAGCCATTTCTAAAATTTGAGCCTGTTGGATTTTATCTAATAAAGACTGATTGGTTATCCCCATTCCTAACACATCAGTAACATAAATTAAATTGTTACTAGTCAATTCATTATGGCGAAAACTCATACCTAATTCATATTGTTGATAAGCATAATAATCAGTAAAAAACTGGCTTTTAAATTGGCCTTGTACATGATACAAATGGCTAGTTTGATCTCCAAGTTTTTCAATAATTGGTTCACCTAATTGAATTGGATCAACTGCATTCAGAAATTCAATATTTTTGGTATTTAAATTACCTTGAAACCTAAACCATAAGTGAAAATCCATCATATAAGTTAAATTACCGGTATTAAGCTCACTTATCTCATTTAGTTCAATCCCAACGTATACCACATTGGTTTTATACATATATTTATTGCCAATTAAAACAATTCGTTCTTTATCAATTTCAGTTTGTAAATCAGGCAATTGATTAACATATGGCACGTCTTGCAACTGAGTTGAAGCTGAAATAATGCTGCCATTTCTAAATACTCCGATAGAAACTGGCTTCATTGAATCACCGTTTTTATCAAAGTAATTAAAACCAGTAAGCCCTCTGACAGCTTTATTAATATTATTCATGCTAGCCAGATAATCTCGGATTTTTTGCCTATCTTCTACTAGATTTTGACCAGTAATATTAGTTGCTTCAATCGCTTTTAATAAAGTTAACGTAGAGTCAGTAGCATAAGCTCCAGCCCAACCAGGCTCTTCTTGATAAGTAGTTTGGTATTGTTCTCGAAATTGTTGAGCTTTCTTATTGGCAGTATCAAAAATCAATGGTGTTGCTACGTAAATATTATTGGTATAATAACCAGGACTAGTTTTTTCTATTGGAAATTGATTAAAGCCATGAATAAAAGTTTTTTCTGAGAAGCTAGTTTCGCTAATAATCCTACTAATTATACCAGCCTCTTTCATTAGTTTTACTAGTTTAATTCCTTCCACAGCCTGTACAGCAAGAAAAATTACCCCAGCATCTGATTTGGTTTTTAAACAATTAATAATTTGAGCAAGAACTTTGTCTAAATTGGCATCAGAGCTATCAAATTTCCATCTATTATTAACTTTACCGCCCATTTGAATAGTAGTTTCTGCAAATACATCAGCTAAATAAGCACCGTAAGCAGCTTTCTCTTGAATTATTGTTACATTGTCTTGTTTAAAAACTTTTTTGACGTAATTAGCGAGGAATTGGCCAGATGATTTAGCATTAAAAATAGTTCTAAAATACCAATCATTATTTAAGGTTACATTAACATTGGTAGAACCTGGACTAATAGCTGGAATTTTATATTTTTTATAAATTTCTCCACCACTTATAGAAGCAGAACTATACCAATGACCAATTACTGCAATTGCTTTATTTTGTTCTGCAATAGCTAAAGCTTGTTGTTTAGCTTGAGTTTTATTATTTTTATCATCAAAGCTATTTAGCAAAATTTGCCGACCATTAATTCCGCCTTTTGCATTGACTTTGTCTAATTGTAATTGAATTGCTTGAGTCATTAATTTGCCAGCAGCAGCCCCGTTGCCAGACATTGGGCCAATAAATGCGATATGGATAGGTTTTTGTTTTAAATAGTAATTTAATCCTACCAAACTTAATCCAATTATAATGGTTATAGAGATAGTAATTAGGTATTTCATAGTTGCTTATTTTGTTCAGTTGTTAAATTAATTGAACGATTACGTTCATCTTAAAATATAAGCAAATGGTCAATAGAATAAATAATTATCATATCATAATTTGGTGATTTTTTTACTGGCTACGTTCTGTTAATTGGGTTTACAATATTTATGAAAAATCTGTCATATTATAGCTAAATCCGTATAAATTGATAATAGAAAGTCTGATTAGCGAAGATCGGACAATTTTTTATAATCATTTTATACTGGTTCTTCTATATCAATCTTTAAATCAAAAAACTGATTATAAATTAGGTAGTCCTAGAAAAAGTAGTGGTAAACCTGTCAGATCTTTGAGACCTAACAGTTTTTTTGGAGATATTATTATTTAGGTCTACTATAAATTAATATCATAAAATTATAAGTTTTACACCTAAGAATCGTTTACGAGTATAATGTTCCTTGGAAAAGATATTACTGATTGATGAGATTAATAATGATTACAATTCACTACTTTCCTTTGAAAGAAGAATATGGGGAAGGTAAATGGGAGATGATATAGTCATATATAAGGACTTGTGTTTACTACATTGTTTTATTATACTAGCTACCATTTTAAAGATTTAACAATCTGAACTTGGTATAATTTATTCTTTGTGTAGGACAAAAATATAATATATTTATAATAATTAAATATATGCTGGGTAGAATTGAAGTTAAATCCAGTAATATTTTGATAATATTTATACGAATGTTGGGTGGCATTATCGAAAAATGTTATTCCCGCTGATCAATAATAAATTAGTAATAGGAAATAATTAAAATGAGAATTATATTGGTTTTATGTATTACATTTTGTTGGTTGATAACTCCTTTATCTGCACTATCTGAAACTTCAAAAACATTAGAAATTAGGTTTGAAATTCCAAAATTCCATACTCTTAGCAATGCTAAGTTATTAGAACAAGCAAAAACTATTTTTAATAATACTTCTGGTAAATTTAATACAGAATTGCGTGGAGTTATTATAAACGAAATGCTGCTCAAACAAGCACAGGAAGAAACAGCATCTGTTATTGTGCCATCAGAAAGTACAGCTCATTTAACTAGTCAATCCTCAACTGATACTATTTCTAAAACATTACCTTCACATAAAGCTGTAAAAGTAGCTTTAGATCATATAAAAAACAGGTTGAATAAATTTAATAAATTATTTAGATTGGTAAAAACAGAAAAAATATTGTTGGAGAACCAAATTATTCAAATAAAAAATGCACAGTTAGCAGCGGGATTTTTTTCTAATAAAATTAAATACCTAAACATACTGTTATTAGAAATAAAATTGCGTATTAATGATGGTACATTGATGGATCATGAAGTACCTAATTTTTTAAGTACACAAGCAATAGCAAATAAACGACAAACACTCATTAAACAGCTATTTGAACTGAATGATAAAAAACAGAAAATAGAAGAAGAACTTGATAAAAATATTACTTATTTAGCAGAAATTAAAAATAATATAACTAAAATAGAAATCAATTATTATGCTGCTAAAACAAAGTATAATCAGGAACTGCAACGTCAAAAACTCGAACAAGATTATTTAACACAAACACCAAAAACATTATTAGTCGAAATTTTAAAATTGCAAAAAGAATGGTTATGGATAAATGGTACTTTCAACTTATTATATAGTAAATTTAACAATCATCAAAAAGATGTTACCTCACAATTGGAACAAGAAAAATTAGCATTAGTTAGCTTTGATAATCAAAATCTTCAGGTTACACAAACAAAAAAAATACAAAAAGCAGTTAAACTAGCTAAAAAAATAACTACTTATCATACTGATCAAATTGTTAAATTATGGGATTTACAAAATAATTTAAAATTATTGATTGAATATGGTGAATCTATTGAAATAGATGGATCGGTTTTAACTGATCATATTTTTAAAATGCAGATAATTGCTAAGGTTCTTGAAAAATTTGTTAGTTCAGGAGAGATTACAATAGATTTAATTCCAGAAGCTATTCATTCTGCAAACCTTATTGAGACTGATAATAATCTTTCTACGCAATTAACAAATGCATTAATTAATACTAAAACAGCAGAAAAACAATTAATTCAAATTGCTGATAAAATAGAAAAATCTGAATTTGCTCAAAAAGAAATAAGAGAGAAGCTAGTTAACTTAAAAAAGATTCAAGAATCTGTTCAGCAAATGCAACAATGGAAAATTAAACTGGAAGATTTAACAACTAAGCAAATTGTAGAAAGTTTCCAAAATGATGCTAAAAAAATTAAGAACAATCAACTATTTCTAAAACAAATAATTGAAGAATTTAACCAAGCTAAAAATAACGTTGAAAAAATCAAACTAAGTTTAAATTCTTTAAAAGACCCATTATTACGTTTAGCTGAACAAGAGTCTATTACAGAGAAAAAAGTTATTTTAAAAACACTTTACAAGTTTGCAAAATTAAACTTACTTGCTAAGAATATTAAAATTCCTGTAAAAACAACTGAAATAGAGGTTGATCAAGTTCCAGTTGTAAAATTTTCAACAATAATAGATTATCAAAATTTGTTAGCTATCCATGCTAGAATTATTGAAAAACAAAAAGAACAACGTTCTAATTTATTAGAAAAATTAAATTATCTTAGTAAAAAATCTGAACAATATATGGATATATTGTATAAAACCAGAAAAATTGCATCACAATATTATTCTAATGCTTTTGAGTTAAAAAAGCTTATGGTACTTGGACAATTAAATGATGATGAGATTCCAGATAATATAACTGAAATTTTGAAATCAGATACAGTGAGTCAACTGGATAATGATATAACTATAATGATGAATTATAAGATTAATATTCAACAACAAATAAAAAATCTTAGCCAACAAGATGAAACTATTATAACAATCCAAAATTCATTAATTACAGCAAAAAATTTAACTGGTAAACGGATTGATATATTACTAAAATGGCAAAAGTTAAAGGAAGAGTTTGAACGTAAACAAAGTGACTTTTCTGAAACTGAGTTTAAAACACTTGAACAAGTTTCTATTCGTCGTATGGAATCAGAAGATACAACAACTGAATTTTTTCTCAGTTTCATACCATCTCAACGTGCTAAAAATCTAAACAATCTTATGCAAATTTATTATTTGGAACTTGTAGGATTAGAGAAAAATCAAACAAATATAAACACACAAAAAATAAAAATAGAAAACTTGACTAAGTTTGCAGAACAAGAGAAACCAATCATATCTAAATTATTGCCATTGTTAAAAAAACATAAAGTTCAATTGAAATTGAAAAAAGAAGAAGAACTAGCAAAAATTAAAATTCGTTTGATGCCTGAAAAAGCTGATGAAATTATTAATGAATTTGAGACAAAAACTGGATATCGTATTGCGATGCCAGCAGCTATTTTAAAAGAACATAAAGTTAATATAATTAAAAAATCCACTGATTTAATTTTTGATTGGCATATTCAAATAATAGCTGTTAATAAATGGTTTAATATTTTGGAACAAAGGCTTGATACTACAGGTATTGATACAGAAATAGGTAATTATCAAGATAAATTAGGAATTCTTGATGATGAAAATTCTGCTATTCAATATCGTATTCAATATATTGCAGGTAATTCTAAAGCAAATGTTGATAAACTTAACTCATTAAATGGTCAAATTGGAATATTAAGATTAGATCTTTATAAAATACGTACCAAGGCAGCTTTACGAGTGATTATTGAATTGACAATTATTTCGATAATTACAGTATTAATTACCTGGATAACTAATAGTTTAGTTAATCGAGCATTGCGTAAAGCCAATAGATTTTATAGAAAGCAATCATCTTCGTTATTAGAAAATAAACCTGTTGGTACTTTTATTATTTTATTGCCACTACTAAGAACAATTTTTATTTTTACTCTTTGGACTAGTGCTATTATTTTAGGATTAAGCATCTTAGGATTTAATGCAGGAACTGTCCTTGCCGGTTTAGGTATCGGTGGTTTAGCTATCGCTATGGCTTCTCAGAAAACCCTTAGTGATGTCATTGGTGGTATTAGTATCCTTATTGCTAGGTCATTTAAGATTGGTGATATTATTTTATATAATAATCAGCCAGCTAAAATAGAAGATATTAGCCTTCGCTATACTAGAATCCGTGAATCTTCAACAGATTATCTACATACTGTTCCAAATTCCTTATTAGCTGAAAAACAACTGACAAATATATCAGCAGCAGAACCAGGAATTTATCTGACGATGAGCTTACCATTGTCAATCACAAATACAGCAGAACAATTAAAATTGGCTATACAACTGGTTATTGAGATAATTAAGCAAAATCCACACACTTCATTAAAATGGATTCGTTTCCATAGTTTTGAAGATTATGCATTTACAGTTAAGTCTAACTTTGGAGTAAAATGGGAGCTAAAAAACAGAGTTCAGACCAATGTATATACTGAAATTGTTAAACAATTCCAACAGCATAATATTGAATTTGCTCATCCACCTAATAGCGACTTGGATAGATAAAACGAGTTAAAAACTTTATTCGGATTTAAAACATCTATAACCTAAAAGTGGTAATTAAAAAAGGTTTTTCATAATTTTCAAATAGTTATTAAAAATAATTATTTTTCATAAAAACAAGTTTTTTAATTGTTTCAGATAGTTGTAAATATAATTGCTTTTAGGTAATATTTTTAGTACCTATTAAGGATAGTCATGATAGAAGCCAAAGAAACTGATATTATGAATTTATCTAAAACTGGTTTTAGTTTATTAGGAATGGCTATAGCATTAACTGTTATTGGTTTTATGACTGGGCAATTAATATAAATAGTGTAATATTATAATCTATACTAGTATAATTATTCCTTGCTCGCCGACCTTCGGCAGGATAAGAAAAATGTTAGGGTAAGAATAGAGGCAGTTATGAAGTTAGATAAAGATGAAAAAATAGAGTTAGAGACAAGTCCAAATGAGAAGGTATTAACAGTGTGGTTTTTTACTAAAACTATCACCTATTCGATTGCTACTGTGTTTTTCTTGTCTGTGGCGAGTTTAGTTGTAGATGCTATTATCCTTGTGTCAAAAATTGAACAAAAAGAAAAAACAGAAGTTGTGGAGCAATCTAATTCAAATGAAAAAGTGATTGATACCAAAGACCAGAATAACGAAGTCAATTACCCAGTTTTCATATTTGTAGAATATTGGGGATGGGTATTAGTTTTAGTTGTGTTAACTGCTATTGCAATTCAAATATACCTTGCTTTTTTAAGAAAAACTTACCGCTATATAATCACAAATCGGCGATGTATTTTCGTAGGTGGAATTTTAAAAAGGGTAGAAAGGACCGTTCCACACACAAAAATAACAGATGTTCAAAGGTCTCAGAACATTTTGGAACGAATTTTGGAAATATGGAACGTTCAGGTTTTTACACCAGGTACTGCAAGTGTGCAAATAAGCCAAGCTAAGTCAGGGGCTGAGCTGAACTATGTGGTTTAATCAATAGTGAGCTGGTGTACGAAGTAATTAGTAGGCACACGCAGCTCAACTCGTAACTTGCAATGTAAGGTGAGGAAACGAAGTGCATCAATCATGTTACTACACAATTGATGCACTTCCCTTCGTTAATTACATCTACTATTCTAATCAAAATCATCCAACAACGGCAAATTGATGAGCTTAAAAATATGAATCAGGGTTTACAGGATAAAACCTAAAAAACAACTATTCTTATAATCCGGTTAATTCTAATCTTAATACTTGACGCTGGTGCGTCACGAAGGCATTCCCAACGAAGCCGTTCACTGCCATTAAGTTAAGGAAATAAATATTATTAATCAATGATTTACAATGTGGATCTGGTTATCTTATTGAGCATAGCGAAGTAACCGGACAATCGATTAAAAATATTGAAATATTTATCAAGGAATAATTTTTGCCTGACAAATAATTTACCCTAATTTTCAATATATCTAATTGATATTAAATATAAAAAACCTTAACTTAATGGCAGTGCACCCTACACGGCTAAAGTTTGGACTCCTAAATAAAGTTTACTTTCAATTGAATTTCCACTCAGGTGAGTTGGAAGTAGAAAAATTGTTAAGCCAATGTTCCATGAAAAATAGTTTTTCGCTGGTTAATAACATATCTGCTTCACCGATGATTGGTCGTAAAGTAGTTGTCATTTGTAACATAGTTATAACTAATATTATGCTCCATATGGCAATAAAGTTATCATTTTTACGGATATCCATATTGATTAAACCACTCTTAATATAGCGTAATCCAAAATAAATGCTAACTGCCCAAATCAATAGGTGAATTAAACCCATAAACGAAATTGTTTTAATAGAAAAAGTGAAAATAAATGCTACTGGTGCAAAGCCTAAAAGTAATATGGAAGTTAAAGCTAATCCTCCTATCAATAAGGTAAAAGCTTGACTCGGTGTGATATTAGCTCCACTTAAACAACTAAAAATATAGAAACTTGGGTAACATAGTAATACAGATAAAGTAGCTCCTCCAACAATTTTGATGGGAGAAGAAAACCAATTGCCAGAATAACTACCTGCAATAAGCCCATAAATTATATGGCAAACTATAAAAATTCCCAATAGAATAACAAATGTTTTTTTAAATTGACCAGCTTTAATCCTGTTAGTTACCGATTCTGGGGATTTTAACAGAGCATCCACAATTTGGATAGCACTTGCCGATTCAGGTAATGGTTCTATTGGAAGTGTTTCAACTGGTTGTATTATATCTGCTGTTTCAGTTAAAATATCATTTGATTCTAGTTCATTAATATCAGTCATAATATACTCCGAGTAAGTTAAAAAATTAATTGTTTTAATATGCGAAATACAGCTTCATAAAAACTACCATTAAATGGGTCATCTCGCAGAAAGCGTACTTCAAGTTTAGGAGTTCCAAAAAAAGGTCGTAAATTCCAAGAAAGCTGACAACCAAGAAACATGTTTACTCCTAGCCATGTTAATAATATTTGCTTTGCTTTAAGTTTATTAGCACAAATATGTTCTAATAATTTTAGTAGATGAATATTGGCAATAATTCCAGCAAAAGCAATTAGCGCTACATTAAAAATAAGGACAATACCATGAGCTTTACGAGCCAATTCGCTTCCAATTTCCGGCAAATTATAAAGTAAAAATAGTGCAATTGGAGTAAATGCTCCGAGAATAATAGCAATTAAAGTAAAGCTCATAATCACTGCCAGAAAGCTTTGCCGAAAGCTGATTTTAGCTCCTAATAATTGGGCTAACATACCATTAATAATGGCATTTCCAACTGTTGTTAAAATAATTAGTAACGGGAACTTAATAGCGACATAAACACTTTGTAATGGAGCTCGCCATAAACCTATTGATACTCCATAAAGACTGCTTCCTAAAATAAGCCAAATTAAACAGGATTGAATTTTCTCTTTGTCGTTATCAAGCCAAGTTATTAAAACTCTGGGATCAGCATGACAAAGTACTATTAAATCTGTCCATAATTGCTTAAAATTAATCATATTCTTTCCTAGTTCCCACTCATTTGAGTTAATGTTATTAAGTTAAGAATTTTATTAAATTGTCATACCCACGAAAGTTGGTATCCAGAGATTCTAGATTCCCGTTTTCACGGGAATGACAAGATTTATCTCTTAACTTAATGGCATTGAGACAGCAGTGGTTATATCAAAAACTCGTTACTTCTTTCTCTAAAATTTGCTTAGACATAGTTCCTTGTTCAAATTTATTTGATGTATTCTTTTTTACATAAATAACTTTGTATTTCAGAGTAAAAGGCCGAAAAAATTTCCTTGGTTTTACCCAAGTTTTAAAGCTTACTTGTTTAGTTAAACCACAAGGTAATAATTCTTGTAGAGGAGTTTCGCACCATTTCCCATTTAGATAGTTCATATTAATAACCTTTGTTAGCACTCCATAGGTTTCACCTATGGCTATTCAAGTTTAACCCCGTTGGGGTTGTTTCAATCCTAAAAGGATTGA
>JQIA01001578.1_pt1 | contig 12228 bp, 8 predicted proteins | sample 811431 | NCBI WGS metagenome assembly JQIA01 (sample SAMN02998118, study PRJNA258478) | marine sediment metagenome | biome: marine; feature: seafloor; material: sediment; isolation source: oil-polluted sediment collected from 3 locations (0.5 km, 0.7 km and 0.9 km)... | place: USA: Gulf of Mexico ... | reverse complement strand
AGCTTTCTCGGGCTTTTTCTCGTCAAGCTTTTCTTCCGCTTTTTGCTGTAGACTATCAATTTTTTGCTGAGCTTCTTCTTTTTTATCAAACTTGTTCGGCTCTTCTAACTTTTTATTAAGACTATCAATTTTTGATAACTCTTCCTTAATCTTCTCAAAAGCTTTGGAGATACTATCTTGTTTCTTTTTTAAATCTTCTTTATTTGCTTCTTTATTATCCTTTGTTTCTTTAGCTAAATCTTTTTGTTCTTTCGCAAGTTTATCCAATTCATTAATGCTTTCATCCAGTCGTTTTTCGAACTCCAACTGTTTAAATAATTCCATGTTTCTATCCAGCTGCTCTTCTAACTCTTGAGCGCTCATTTCCATTTTATCGAGAAGTTCTTGGGAATTATCTTTATTCATCTCTTCAAGCATTTTCCTGAGTTCTTCCATTTTACTTTTGGTTTCTTCATCTAAAACCTGTTCAAACAATTCTTGCAATTGCTCTTGTTTCTCAAGTATTCTCTCATTTTGATCTAAATCAGTAGACTTCTCATTTATCTCCTTATTCATTTTTTGAAGATTCTCAAGCTTTTCTTGCAGCTTCTCCTGTTCCTGCATCAGTTTCTCCATCTTCTTTTTATCATCCCACGACAGAAGATCTTTATTCACTAATTCTTTTTTGAAATCTATAATCTTCTTATGCAATTTATTCATTTGCAAAAGGCTTTCCATCATTTCAGTTTTTAAGCTATCTGCATCATCATTTCTCTTATCAATTAATTCTTCTTGACTATCGAAATGATAAAGTTCCTTTTTGGTGCTCGATGGTTTATATCCATTCCATTTATCATTATCAAATACACGGAAATAATAAACTATATCAGATCCCTTTTCTATCAAGATCTCATCAAGATCTAAATAATGATAAAACTTCTGCGGAATAGAATTCTTCTTAATCTTTATAGGATAGTACTTTGCTTCTTGATCTACTTCAATAATCATTTTCAAATTATTGAATCCATAATCGTCATCAATAAAACCATTAAAATAAATGAGCTTATTATTCAAACTATCTTTTACAATTTCAACATCTATTTGAGGATACTCATCCTTTATAGTATGTACCACCCAAGATAAAGAATCACTCTTCTTTAAATACTCATTCGAAGTGAAAATTTTAAACTCCGTAGATTTACTAATAGTATCTTTTATTATGAAATGATTGTCCTGTTTAATTGATTGAGAAATAATTCCATTATTCAACACAAATAAACTATCACAATTAGAAGTAAATATTTTCCATATTAAAACACTTCCTTCAGCTACATTAACATCACCAATATTTGTTTGAGTACGAGTAGGAAGCCGAGTATAAGAGGGTGGAATTATAGAAAGCTCAAAACTTCTGAATTCGGCCTTTGGGAAAACAAATAATTGATAAGCTTTAGATAGAAAACCAAGTTCATCACTAATTGTAAAATCTACAGATTGACGAAGGTTTGTAAAAGAATAATAGAAATGATTACCACTTCTTTTTTTCATAATATATCTGCTATTCTGATAGTTTATGAATAATTCATCTGGTAATTCTTCACCACTTACTTCTATATTTAATTCAAAATCTTCTTTCTGAAAACATGTTAAATCTTCATTTAATAATTGAATAGAAAAAGCTTGTGGTAACTCAAATTCCTGATTGAACTGAATCAATCTTTTAGTAGGTTCTTCAACAAAACTTGGTTGGACTATCCATGTTAAAAATAAAATAAGGATAGGAATAAGAAGATACTTTAGATATTTAATATTCGATTTAAAATTGATTCCTGTTAATATAGGAACAAGTTTAATTTTCTCGGCTTTTTGAGCTATTCCAGCTTCAATTAATTCCCTTTGTTCTTTACTAACCTCCTCTAAGTTTTTTAACTGAAGGATATTACTAAGCTTATCTCGAATTTCGGGAAAATGTTTACCTACAATTTTAGATGCCTGTTGATGATTTAAATGTTTTGAAAATCTGAACATAGCCAGACTAGGCAAAATGATAAAACGAAATGTAAGAAAAAAGAAAATAAAAATGTATAGATATACTAAGATAGTACGAGTGAGTGCATTGAAGTGTGCAAAATATTCGCTTATAGCCAATACTATAAACACACTTAATGATATAAGTAGCAAATACAGAATACCTTTAATAATAAGATTTTTATAATACTTATTAATAAAGGCATCAAGTTTATTGATTATAATCTCGTAATTACTTAGTGGCAATTTTATCTATTTTGTGTTGATTCAAATAATTCTATTCATCCAAATCTTCCATCACTCCATCACTATCATTGTCTAGAGTTTCGTCAGTAATTTGATTTTTAGCTTCATTTTCGAAATTAGAAACAGGTGTCAAATTATCAGGAATCTTATTGGCTTCATCTTCTTCATTAAACAAAGGAAATACATCCATTACTGGACTTAAACTAATGGCTGGGATATCTATAGGAACCATCATGCTTTCCATAGCTTCTTCAACTCTTTCATAAGTTTGCAGAACACTATTTGCAGCAACTAATAGATAGTTTGTTATTTTACTAATCTTTCCACTATCATCAGAAACATCTTCCCATGTTACTTTTGCTTTATACCAATATTGACCATCTTCGTAATTAATGATCTCCGAAAAATTGGTTTTAGAAATTCCAGAAACAATAATATCACCATTACCATATTGTTCCATCATTTCAAAAATTCTAGTTTCAGCTTCGGTGAAATTAATTGCTTCAACTAAATATGTTTCATTAGCACGAATTTGTTTTCCATGCTCGTCTATCTTCTGATATTTTACTTTACAGCTAAACCAAGTTTGCATACTATATTATGTTTTATTTTAAATGCAAAAATAAGAAAAGGATAATTGCTCTTACATTAATAATTATAATATCAAAGCGAATTTTTTATGCATCCAAATTAGAATTTTATTTTTTCCTATAAATGATATATTGCCCATAATAAGCTATAAAAACAGATATTTTCATAAAATTAAATTCATGAGTTTTTCATGCTTTTATGACCTTTTACAGCCCCAAATTTTACACTTCTTAACAATGTACAATACTCATAGTTATTCAATTATCACCTTTATGAACAATTGCTAAAATCATCTTACTTCCATTATTAACAATTATTGTTCATTACTTGTTAATTCAAAGTGGATAAAAACTAACAAGTATGGTCTTTTTAACGAAAAATGGAAAGTTACATAAAAACACGAAAAGTTTTCATTACTTATCCCAACTTATGAATATAATTTCAACAACAATTTTTCCTAAAATCACATTTTTTTGTTGACACCAAACTTATAAACATTGTGTTTATAAGAACACTAATTCATTGATTCATATTGTGAAAATGCTGTTAAAAAACAGTGATAACAGTGTTATATTTTTAAAACCTAGTAAAAACAGACAATCTTATAACGATATTAACAGCCTTATATAATAATAACATACTTTCTTTTTAAAAAATAAGATATATATATATTAATATGAATTGTGAATAATGATAAAAATGTATTTCTTTAAAATGAAGTTTGTGTAAATTTGCATCGAACAAACAAACTGAAACAATGGATTACGTCAAGGAAATAAACAGGCTTAGAAAAGAAAAAAATGCAATCATTTTGGCGCATTATTATCAAATACCTGAAATTCAAGATATTGCCGATTTTATTGGCGATAGTTTGGGTTTAGCTCAGAAAGCTGCCGAAACTGATGCCGAGATGATTGTTTTTGCTGGCGTTCATTTTATGGCCGAAACTGCTAAGATTCTGAACCCTCACAAAAAGGTTTTATTACCCGATTTGGAAGCAGGATGTTCATTAGCTGCTAGTTGTCCACCAAATGATTTCATAAAATTCAAGGAAAAACACCCAGATCATATTGTTTTATCATACATCAATTGCACTGCAGGAATAAAAGAACTTTCAGATGTGATTGTTACGAGTGGAAACGCTGTTCAAATCGTAGAATCATTCCCCAAAGATCAGAAGATAATATTTGCTCCAGACAAAAATTTGGGAGGATATATTAACAATAAAACAGGTCGTGATATGGTACTTTGGGAGGGAACGTGCGAAGTACACGATATATTAAGCACTGAGGCAATTATCAAGCTTAAAATAGCGCATCCAGAAGCCGAATTAGTAGCACATCCAGAATGTGATGCACCTGTTTTGGCTTTGGCTGATATGGTAGGATCTACTACTGCTATGTTGAAGCATACTGAAAAGTCGGCTTCTAAAAAGTTTATTGTTGCGAGTGAAACTGGTATTTTACATCAGATGCAGAAAAATTCTCCTGAAAAAGAGTTTCTTGTCGTTCCTAAGGATGAAACTTGCAGTTGTAATGATTGTCCTTATATGAAATTAAATACTTTAGAGAAGCTATATCTTTGTTTAAAGAATGAAGATCCTCAAATAGATTTACCATCTGATGTGATGGAAAGAGCTGAAAAACCAATTAAAAAAATGCTTGATATTAGCCGTGAGATGGGATTGATATAAAACCTTTTGTTTTCAAAGAGTAACTTCTGCATAAAAGCTCCCTCTGGAGTCATATAATTATTATTCAAAGGCGTGAATCGCATATTTCAAGTACTTCATAATTTTTATAAATTTGGAAGATATTTACTATCAAGTAATTTCAAAAATCAAATTTATCAATATGAAAAACTACATAGTGTTAATTGCTGTCGTGTTATTATTCTCAACAACTCTATTTGCTCAAGAATACTCCATTAAAGAAACCATAAAATTTCCATCAGAGGATGGGTTGGAAATTACTGCAGATTTATATAAAATTAGTAAGGATGCCCCTTGGATTATTTTGCATCATCAAGCAGGATTTAGTAGAGGAGAGTATTTGGAAATTGCTCCAAAATTGAATCTATTAGGTTATAATTGTATTGCAACTGATCAAAGATCTGGAAAAGAAGTTAATGGAATAATAAACCAAACTCATATTGAGGCAGAAATTTTGAGTAAAAAAACTGAATATGTAAATGCTATCCCCGATTTAAAAGCTACTCTAAAATATTTAAAAAGTAATTTTACAGATGATAAAATTATTATTTGGGGATCTTCTTATTCAGCAGCTTTGACTTTTTATATGGCCAGTCATAATCCAAATGATATTAAAGCAATACTAGCATTTTCTCCTGGAGAATATTTTGAAATTGATGGAAAATCTATATCTAGTTTTGCTAAAGAAGTAAACTGCCCAGTTTTTATTACTTCTGCAAAAAAAGAAGAAAAATACTGGAAGACTATTTATAATTCTTTGACTTCTAAAAAACAGTTTTACTTACCCACATCAGAAGGTTTTCATGGATCAAGAGCTCTTTGGGAAGAAAAAGAAGGACATGAATTGGTTTGGAAAGAAGTGAAGATGTATTTAAATAGTTTATAAGTATCAGAGTTTTTCTGGGTTCTGATATAATTTTTTCTATTTTTGTTATGCATATAAAAACTTCAATTATGAGAAAAATATTTTTACCCATTACCATCATTTCATTTCTCTTTATTATCAATACTATTAGTGCACAGAAGCTTTATATAAAACCTGCTTTTGGATATTCATTTGGTGTACATAAAACTTTCTTATCGGTATATAATTTATATAGTGAAATGTCACCAGATACAACTATAAATTCAGAATATTTAACAGCAAAAGAAGTATCTTTTGGAAATGGTTTTAATTTTGAAGTAGCTCTAGGTACCCATATAAATGATAATATGGCTATTGAATTAATAGGATTTTTACATCAAAGTGGAGAGATAGAACTTGAGAGTAAAGAGGAACTTATTTTTTATAAAGGCTATAGAGTTTCTATAAATGATAAAATATTGATTGAAGGATTTATGTATGGAATAAATCCAAACCTTCTATATTCTTTAGATAAAGAAAAAATGAAATATTATTTAAAAGCTGGACCTATTCTTGGGATGTTAAGCATGAAGGAGACTGGTGAAATGAAAATTTTTAATACAATTCCTGGTTATTATAGAAGTGAGATTAGTTCATTTAAAGCGGAGTATAAAAAACAGCTTAATATCGGAATTAGTGTTTCATGTGGAGCTGAAATTCGTTTAATGAATAATGTTTATGGTTTTGTAGAATTAAAATATGAGAATATACGATATATTCCTCTAGAAAGAGAAGTAGTTGAATATAAGTTTAATGACAAAATGGAATTAAGTAGTCTTACAACGAGTGAAATATTTACAGAATATGTTGATTCATATGCAAGTGCTGATAATACAGAAAATAGTCCTACAAAAAGATTAAAATCATCCTACTCATTTTCTAGTATTGGATTTCTATGCGGAATAAGAATTAATATTCTAAATTAAAATTGATTCTAATTCTTACCAATTTATCTATTTTAGCCAAAATTAAATAGATAAACATATGATTAAACCTACTCTTTTAATTCTCGCAGCCGGAATAGGAAGCCGTTATGGTGGATTAAAGCAATTAGATAAAGTTGGACCTAGTGGCGAAGCCATTATAGATTATAGTATATATGATGCCATACAAGCCGGATTTGGTAAGGTTGTTTTTGTAATCAGAAAAAGTATTGAAAGCGATTTTAAAGAATTTATAGGCAATAAATTGGATGGAAAAATTGAAGTGGAATATGCCTACCAAGAATTGGATAAATTACCTGAAGGTATAAAAGGAAATCCTGATAGACAAAAACCTTATGGAACAGGGCATGCTGTACTAATGGCTGCCGAAAATATTAAAGAAAATTTCGCTGTCATTAATGCCGATGATTTTTATGGACGTGAAGCCTATGCTACCATTTCAAAATATTTTAAGGAATTAGATGCTGAAACGAATGATAATTGCATGGTGGGTTATCAATTAAAGAATACTTTATCCGATCATGGTTATGTTTCAAGAGGACAATGCTCATCAGATGAGCAAAGCTTTTTGAAAGATGTTGTTGAACGCACTCATATTGAAAGGAAAGAAGATAAAATTTTATTCGAAAGTGAAACAGGAGAATCTGTAGAACTAGATGAAAACACTTTGGTTTCTATGAATTTTTGGGGTTTTACTCCAAAGTTTTTCGGACAATTAAAAACACGTTTTACTAAGTTTATTGAGGAGAATAAAAACGAGCTAAAAGCTGAATTTTATATTCCAACAGCAGTAAATGAAATGATAGAAGAAGGAATAGCAAAAACAAAGGTTTTAGAATCGGATGCATCATGGTTTGGTGTTACTTATCAAGAAGATCGTCCAATTGTAGTGGAGAGTATTCGCAAGCTGATTAGAGCTGGAAAGTATCCTGAGAGTTTGTGGTAGCTTACTTCATCATTCAACATTCCTTGTTCAATATTCAATATTTAGAATAACGAATAATGATTAACGAAGTCAGAATTTCGAAGGGCCATAGATTTATAAATTCATTATTTTTTGTTTAATTTTCAAATCATAACTCTAAATAATACCATATAAAGATTAACTGTACTTTGGCTTTATTCAACATTATAGCATGTGGAAATCTAAATCAAAGTTGTATGATGGTTAAACAACATGAAATCTTCTATATAGATTGCCCTGAGCGGAGTCGAAGGGCTATTTTATAAACAATAAAAACATTAGCCAAATCCTATGCAAGAACTAAAACACATCTTCCAAAACTTTAATTGTGATGGAGAATTCCAAGATTATTCAAGCTTAACATCGGGACATATTAACGATACTTATCTTATAAAAACTGATAAGAAATCTTACGTTCTACAAAAACTCAATCATTTTGTTTTTCCGAATATTCCCGAACTGATGAATAATAAGGTGAAGGTGGCAAAATACTTATCCCAGCAAAAAGATTTTAAGCAGGAGATCCTCCATTTTTATCCTTGTAATACAGGTGCCTATTATTTTCAGGATGAAGAAAAGTTTTATTGGAATTTGATGGATTTTATTCCTGATTCTAAGGTATTAGATAAAACCGAGAATAAAGAACAAGCAGCTGAAGCAGGACAAGCCTTTGGAGCTTTTATTAAAGCGTTAGATGGTTTTAAGGCCGATGAACTATTCGAAATAATTCCTGATTTTCATAAAATGAGTTTTCGCTATCAACAGTTTGATGAAGCTTTAAAAAAGGCAGGGGAGGAAAGAAAAGAAAAGGCAGCAATTTGGATAGAACAAGTTCTATTTAGTAGAGAAAAGATGCAAAGCTTGCAGAAGCTTCACGAGCAAGGAGAGATTCCATTAAGAGTAACGCATAACGATACCAAGTTGAGTAATATTCTTTTCAATATGAATGACGAAGCAATCTCTGTTATCGACTGGGATACATTGATGCCAGGCATTGTTCATTACGATTTTGGTGATTCAATTCGCACCATTTGCAGCACAGCTACCGAAGACGAAATCAATTTAGAAAAAGTTCAATTCAATAAAGAATTTTATCAATCCTATTATCAAGCATTTTTAGAAGAATTGAAAGATATTCTTCAAGCAAGAGAAATAGAATTATTACCATTAGCTCCACCCACAATCACTTTCATAATGGGCTTGCGTTTTCTTACAGACTACTTAAATGGAGATCAATATTACAAAACAGCATACCTCAATCATAATTTAGATCGTGCTGCTAATCAGTTTACTTTGGTTAGGAAGATGGAGGAAGTATTAAGGTAAAGGGTAAAAGGGAATCAATCCCCTTTGGGATGGTTTCCCTGCTTTGCTATTACTTAAAAAACCGCTTCTGAAAAATCAATATCAAACTCACACCAACAGTAATTGCTGAGTCGGCGATATTAAAAACAGGTTGGAAGAATTGGAAATTTTGACCACCAAGCCAAGGCGTCCATTCGGGCCATGTAAAGCTAAATAGTGGGAAATAGAACATATCTACCACATGACCATGTAAGAATCCTGCATAGCCTCCTTCAAATGGGAAAAGGACAGCTTTTTGATGGTACATGCTTTCGTTAAAGATCATTCCATAAAAAGCACTATCAATCATATTTCCTATGGCACCTGCCAAAATAAGAGATATGCTAATAATGAGTCCACTTGTGGAGTTTTTACGAATGAGTGTATATAGATAATATATCAATGCCCCTATAGCCAATATTCTAAAAACACTTAATGCTAATTTACCCCAAGAAAAACCTAATTCGTAGCCAAATGCCATTCCAGGATTTTCAGTAAAATGCAATATAAACCAATCGCCAATTACATGGATTTCCTCTCCAAGGAAAAACTCCGTTTTTATATAAAATTTTAAAATTTGGTCGAATAATAAAACCAAAAAAATAACAATAATGGATTTCTTCATTTTATGAAATTAAAAAGAAGCACTTTGAGCAATAAATTGTTTCAAAATGCTTCCTAAGAATATTTTATATATACTAAATTTTAGGCCTATTCAGTTTGGCATCTATGCTTAATGTAGCATGAGGCACACTTTTAAGACGCTCTTTAGAAATCAATTTTCCAGTAGCTCTGCAAACACCGTATGATTTATTATCAATACGAATTAATGCCATTTCAAGATTTTGAATAAACTTTTCTTGGCGAGAAGCCAATTTACTATTCTCTTCTTTGTTAAGAACTGAATTTCCCTCTTCTAAAACCTTAAAGGTTGGTGAAGTGTCATTGGTTCCATGATCATTATTATTGACAGAGGCCTCGGTTAGCATTTCTAAATCATTTTTAGCTTTTACTAACTTCTTGTTTATAATTTCTTTAAATTCCATTAAATCGGAATCAGAATAACTTGATTTTATCGTTTCATTTGCCATAATGTAATATATTATGAGGTTAAATTTTAGTCAATTTTGACTACGTTTAATAAGACTGTAAGTGAGTCTGATAATTCAACAACTTCGCCGTTTGCAATATCCCCATCAATAAAATCTAGGTTTTGTGCGAGTGTTTCCGAGCAAATATATGAAATATTATCATTGATTGCCTCATCAGTGGAATCTTGTTTATGAATTTTTAAATTAATTTTATCAGTAACCTCAAATCCCTTGTCTCTACGAATACCCTGAATCTTATTAATTAAATCTCGTGCAATACCTTCTTTTCTTAGTTCTTCATTGATATTTATATCCAAAGCGATAGTTAAAGGTCCTTGTGAAGTAATCAACCAACCAGGTATATCATCAGTGCTAATTTCAACATCACTAGGCTCAATAAGAACTTCTTCGCCATTGATGTTTAGTGGATAGTTGCCATTCTTCTCTAAAGCTTTGATATCCTCTTGGTTAAACTGAATAATTGCAGCTGCAATTTGCTTCATTAACTTACCATATTTAGGACCTAGAGCTTTAAAGTTTGCCTTTATTTTTTTCACTAATAAACCACTATCTTCTGTCATAAACTCTAAAGTTTTTACATTCACTTCAGAGAGGATGAGTTCTGTAATTTTTTCAACTTGTGTTTTAAACTTTTCATCTAAAACAGGAATCATTACTTTGTTTAATGGTTGGCGAACACGAATTTTATTTTTCTTTCTTAATGACAATACCATACTAGAGAATTGCTGTGCCATTTGCATTCTTTCTTCTAAATCTTTATCGATTTTAGTTTCATCAGCAACAGGCATATCCAATAAGTGAATACTTTCTACATTTCTTTTTCCACTGGCTTTGTTTAAATCACGGAAAAGATGATCGCTATAAAATGGTGCAATAGGTGAGGACAAAACAGCAACAGTTTCTAAACATGTATATAGAGTTTGATAAGCAGAAATTTTATCTTCGCTATAATCGCCTTTCCAGAATCTTCTTCTGCTCAAACGAACGAACCAATTGCTTAATCGCAAGTCAACAAAACGAGAAATTGCTCTACCTGCTCTTGTTGGCTCATAATTTGCAAATGAGTCATCAACTTCTTTAATTAGAGAGTTAAGTTCTGAAAGAATCCAACGGTCTAATTCAGGTCGCTTATCAAAAGCAATATCTTCTTCGGAATAGTTAAACCCATCAATATTGGCATAAAGAGAAAAGAAAGCGTAAGTATTATGAAGGGTTCCAAAGAACTTTCTTCTTACTTCGTCAATTCCACTTAAATCGAATTTCAAATTATCCCAAGGCTGAGCATTAGTAATCATATACCAACGAGTAGCATCTGGACCAAACTTCCCAAGTGTTTCAAATGGATCTACACCATTACCCAATCGTTTGGACATTTTATTTCCTTTATGATCGAGAACCAAACCATTAGAAACTACATTCTTATAAGCTACACTATCAAAAACCATAGTTGCAATGGCATGAAGGGTAAAGAACCAACCACGTGTTTGATCTACACCCTCTGCAATGAAATCTGCAGGGAAGTTTTGCTCAAATAATTCTTTATTCTCAAAAGGATAGTGTAATTGAGCATAAGGCATAGAACCTGAATCGAACCATACATCAATTAAATCTGGTTCACGGAACATTTTTTGTCCACTCTCCGATACCAAAACAATCTTGTCTACATAAGGGCGGTGGAAATCGAAAGTCTCGTAATTCTCCTTGCTCATATCGCCAGGCGTGAAGTTGCCTAAGGGATTATCAGTCATGAAACCAGCAGCAACTGATTTATCTATTTCAGTTTTTAATTCTTCTGCAGAACCTAAGAAAATTTGTTCTTCTTTATCTTCAGAAGTCCAGATTGGTAATGGAATACCCCAGAAGCGAGAGCGAGATAAGTTCCAGTCTTGAAGATTCTCTAACCAATTACCAAATCTACCTTCTCCAGTTGATTTTGGCTTCCAATTAATAGTTTTATTAAGCTCAATCATTCTATCCTTCACATTGGTAGTTTTAATAAACCAACTATCAAGGGGATAGTATAAAATAGGTTTATCTGTTCTCCAACAATGGGGATAAGAGTGGGTATATTTTTCAGCTTTAAAAGCTCTATTTTCTTTTTTCAGTTTCACGACGATTTCTACATCAACTGATTCTTTCTTTTGTGGATCGCCATCAGGATAGTATTCACTTTTCACAAATTTTCCAGCAAATTCGCCCATTTCAGCAATGAATCTTCCTGTTTGGTCTACCATTGTAAGAGAACCAATTCCGTTTTCTCTACCTACTTTAAAGTCATCGGCACCAAAACTAGGCGCAATATGAACAATACCTGTTCCATCCTCAGTAGTTACAAAATCACCAATAATTACTTTAAAGTCATCGGCACCAAAACTAGGCGCAATATGAACAATACCTGTTCCATC
>JQIA01001576.1_pt1 | contig 12237 bp, 9 predicted proteins | sample 811431 | NCBI WGS metagenome assembly JQIA01 (sample SAMN02998118, study PRJNA258478) | marine sediment metagenome | biome: marine; feature: seafloor; material: sediment; isolation source: oil-polluted sediment collected from 3 locations (0.5 km, 0.7 km and 0.9 km)... | place: USA: Gulf of Mexico ... | reverse complement strand
TGTTGTTGTTTATATTATAGTGAAATGTAGGCAAGTAAAAACTGATCTAGCTAATTTACTCTATTGCCAGTTTAGCCACTGCTTTTTCAAAACGGATTAAGCCTTCTGTAATATCCTCTTTTGGAATAATTAATGAAGGGGTAAAACGTATAACGTTGGCACCAGCAATTAAGGTCATAACACCCTCAGTCATTGCGGCAACAGAAAAATCGTTTGCTTTACCTTGGTACTTTTTATTTAATACCACACCAATTAATAAGCCCTTACCACGAATTTCTTCAAACACGTTGTATTTGATATTAATGGCATTCAAGCCATCAATATATTGTTGAGCTTTAGTTTTCACTCCCGCTAATATATCTTTATTAGTAATAATATCTATTACTGTACCAGCTATTGCGCAAGCTAAAGGGTTACCACCGTATGTACTACCATGGGTGCCTAAAGCTAAATGCTTAGCAATATCTGTTGAGGTTAGCATTGCTCCAATTGGAAAACCACCACCTAAACCTTTAGCGGAGGTTAAAATATCAGGCGTCACACCAAGATTCATGTAAGCATATAATGAGCCTAAACGACCAACGCCGGTTTGTACTTCATCAAAAATCAAAAGTGCTTTATGCTTGTCACATAAATCACGTAAACCTTGAATAAACTCAAGTGTTGGTGAAACAATACCACCTTCACCTTGTAATGGCTCTACCATGATGGCACATGTTTTATCAGAAATCAGTGCTTTGACACTGTCTAGGTTATTATATTCCGCATGGTCTATATCAGCAGGACGAGGGCCGAAACCCGCAGAATAAGAGGCTTGACCACCAACGGTTACTGTAAAGAAAGTACGACCGTGAAAGCCTTGCTTAAAGGCAATTATTTGTGTTTTTTCTTCATTATATTCATTCAATGCCCAACGGCGTGCTAATTTTAATGCAGCTTCATTTACTTCAGCACCTGAGTTAGCAAAGTAAACTTTTTCAGCAAAAGTGTTGTCTACCAGCTTTTTTGCTAAACGTAGAGCGGGTTCATTAGTCATTACATTCGATACATGCCAAATTTTTTCACTTTGCTCTTTTAGAGCATCGACTAGTGCGGGATGACAATGCCCTAAAGAGTTAACGGCAATACCACCAGCAAAATCGATATATTCTTTACCTTGCTGATCCCAAACTTTAGAACCTTTACCTTGAACAGGAATAACAGGTGAGGGAGCGTAGTTAGGCACCATAACATCATCAAATAACTCACGGCCAACTGGAAACTGTTCTGGCATTTTAAAAGTCCTCATGTAGTAATAATTACGGTTAATGTAGTGATAAAGCAGTGAACTGCAGTATTATATCATTTGGTTAGTCGTTTAAAAAGTGGCTTAATTTATTTTGAGTTAGCTAAATTTTAGTTTTAAATGGTCAATGTCACTTTTCTTTAATAGCAAAAATTCAGCTTTAGTTAAATTGACTGATTTAAATAAAATGATAATCTCTTTATCGTTTAGTAAGTTTTCTTTTGATAAATTTCTGTAGTTAACATAGGCTTTTGCCTTAGCGACGAGCTGAGCAATAGGGTTCATTTTTTTTATATTATCGCTATAAGCTAAATCGAATAATACTTCGGTAATCGGTAGACGATCAAAATTCATTAACTCTATTAAATCAGCAGATAATTGACTGCTACGTAGAACAAGCTGCTCGAGCAGTAACGCAGGAGAGTTGTCTACTTTGGTTAAAATGTTATGTAAGCGTTTATCTTTAGCTTCATACGCGTTTCGTAATTTTGCTTTATACATATCATTATAGGTTGTTAAAAAACAGCGGGTAATAGCTAGTTGACCAATGTTAGACAACATGCCTGCGGTAAAAGCACTATAACAGTCAACCCCTTTGTTTTGAGCAAGTGTTTGTGTGGCTAAGGCAATAGATAAGCTATCATTCCACAGTTTACGTTTCATTAAACCGTAAGGCGTAGTGCTACTGGGTAGCCAATGCTTTAAAATAAAAGTTGGCATTACTAGCTTTAAATTATCTAAGCCTATATAGCTTAATGCGAGTTTGGCATCATTCACTTGTACGTCAGCACGTTTTCGGTATTGAGGCTTATTCACTAAACTGACTAAATCTCTAGACAACCAAGATAACGACACTGCTAAGGGTTTTATTTTATTAATGGACGTTGCTCGTAAAGATAACAATTCTAAAATAGTAGGTGCGGCATCTTCTATACAGAGGACGTTACTATACAAGTTGGTTTTATTATCAAATTCTTCGTTTATTTTGTTGCGTACTTCACTATACAACGCAGTCATCACTTGATTTTTAAAATGTTCCTCGCCATGAGCGGCAACAATTTTTTCTTGCTGTACTTTTAGTTCAATAGAGAGAAGATCACGACGACGATTTTCTTGTTCACTATCTTGATAATGAACAGCGTTTACTTTTCCATGTTGTTGTTCTGCAAATTCTTTACTGATCGAAAGGCTAATAGCGCGTTGGTAAATTGAAATAAGAGTATTGTTAGTATCAAAAATTTGCATTGTTGCTGTACGGTATTTATAAATATTGTAAAAGTATGGTTAAGTGTATCGGTTTATACCAATAAATCATTAACTTTATAAAGAAATAAGGTGTTATTTTTTATAAAACTTAATGAAGTTTTTTAATAAAGCCAAGCCTTGCTCGGTTAAAATAGATTCAGGGTGAAATTGAACACTACAAATGGGAAGCTTTTTATGGCGTAATGCCATGATTTCATCATTACCTTCTTGCTCATCAATACTCATCGCTGTTATTTCAAAATCAGTAGATAAGGTTTTTTTATCAACAATTAATGAGTGATACCGAGTCACTTGTAATGGCTGTTTAAGCTGATGAAATAATCCCCCATCATTATGTTTTATTAAACTTGTTTTGCCATGCATTAGTTTTTTTGCTTTTTTTATTGTAGCCCCGAAATGTTGGGCAATACATTGATGCCCTAAACAGACACCAAGCAAGGGTATTTTTCCAGAAAAATGTTTAACTACTGCTAATGAAATGCCTGCGGAGTTTGGATCACAAGGACCAGGGGAAATAACAATATATTCAGGGTCTAAGCGGGTTATTTCATTTAGGGTAATTTCATCGTTGCGAAATACTTTTACGGTTTGTCCTAGCGTTTGAAAGTAATGTACTAGATTAAAGGTAAAAGAATCGTAATTGTCGATCATTAATAACACAGTAATAAAACCTAAATGAATGAAATCGAGGTTATTCTAATGTTTTTAATGTACAGAGGCAATTATCATTGAGTATATAGGCGGTATAGCGAATAAAAGCCGTAAAGCTTAAGCATAATGTGATGCTTTAGAAAAATATTTAAAAAGCTCTTTGACTTTTTCTTGCTGGTTATTGTTCATTTGACTAAAAGAAATCCCATAATAGTAGCCATCTGTTTTTTTTGTTTCACGAATAATATGGCTGGCTATAATGATGGATTCAACTTTATCATCAATGCCTTGCTGAGGAATATGTAAGCAAACTTTTACGTGTTTATTTTGTGCTTGTTCTGATTTGCTAAATAAAGAATTAAGGCATTTTATTTGTAAACCAGTCATACTTATATCTTGGCTTAACCCTTCTATTTCTCTATCTCCTTGGCTAAGTACGATTTTAATTTGATTATCTATTCTTGGGTAAGCGCGCTTTTCTTCTTGATCGCGTTGCTCAAAAGTAACATCATCCGTTTCAAAGTCATTTAACAATTTTTCTAGTTTATCTGAAATAATGTGCAAGTCGTTAGCAACCAATGACGTTGAATCTGCTTTTTCAGAACTAACACTTAATACATCAAACAGTTGGTTTAACTCCACTTGTAATGAACTTAATTTTTGTCGTTGCTCGTCATTTAGTTCAGCGACTTGAGCAAAGCTATTACTATTTTCATTAATACCATTAACCATATCTTCAAAAGCATCTAACGTTTTTTGTGATTGCTGTTGAGATTGATTTACTTGTTCGGTAACGAGTGTCATTGATTTTACCGAATTTTCGACTGAGGCGGTTAGTTCTGAAATTAAGCTCGTTATTTCTGTGGTGGATTCAGCTGTTCGTGATGCTAAGTTACCTACTTCATCAGCGACAACAGCAAAGCCTCTACCGTGCTCTCCTGCCCGAGCGGCTTCAATCGCGGCATTTAATGCTAATAAATTAGTTTGTGAAGCCAGATTATCAATAGACTCAATAATTGAATTTATTTTATCGGTTGCCGCTTTTACTGAAGCCATTTGTTTAGCGGTACTATTAACGCTTATCACTGCACTTGTTAATTCATTAATGCTTTGTTGTACAACTTGAATACCATGAGCAGCTGTTTGCTGATTTTTATCAGCAATTTCATAGGTACGAGCAATATGCTCATTAACTGTACTTGTTATATGTTGTAGAGAATCTGTCGCGGAGAGTACTTTGGCAGAGCCTTCTTTTTCTTGTGCGCTTATTGATGATATTTCATTCGATATGGTGGCAATACGTAATGATGAATGAGTCATTTGTTTAGCATTTTGTTGTACAGTATGAATAATACTGCTCAATACCGAGCGCATGTGTTCAATTTGTTCAATTAGTTTTCCTAATTCATCACGATGAGCTTGCTCTCTTGGAAATATTTTTAAATCACCATCACTGATTCTTTGTGTCGCCTTAACAATATAACTTAATGGTGTGGTAATGTTTTGTGTAATAACCAAAGCACATAAACTGGCGGCTAAGGAGGCAATAAGCCAAATCCATATTTGATTTTTCACCATGTTTTGTACTTTATTATCCGATGCGTCAGCAAAAAGAAGAACGGCTTGATTCATTTTAATCAGCACGTCTATACTTAATTGATTAATTATGTCTAGTTGCGCTTGTTTAAAATTATGAGCATCAATTTTTTCAATGCTTGTTTGTAGTTTTTGCCATAGTAACGACACTTCCTCTAGCTTGTTTATAATATCCTTATCGGCTGTTGCGGGTAATTCTATTTTTTGCTCCATTTTCAGGTCAAGGTAAGTGAAACCTCCAAGGGTTAATGCGCTTAATGATTGCTCAAATAAAAGGTTGGTATTACTTAATTGTTGTTGAGTTTTTTGCTGATTTGATTGTTGTAGACTAAGAAAGAACTCTTTAGTAAATTTTTGCGTTAACATTCGCTGACGCCCTGCAATATTAATGACAGTAGCATCATCTTTTTGCGCATCTAACGTTAGCACAGTATAAGTAACCATGGTGCTAATAACACTTAAAAATAACAACGTTAAAAGCAGAAGTTTTTTGCTGACTTTTAGGTGGTTAATACCCAGTATAGCGTTAAGCTTCTCGATAAACATTTGCATCATGTAATTCTCAACTAATTCAATCAAAAACAAGAGGAAAAAGTAAGAAACTAAGGCTGTACCCTAACGTCTTACTTTTTGTGTTTCAGATTAATGCTAACACTCGTTAACACTAATGACTGCTAAGCTTTAAAATTTAGCAGTAGCTTGTATCCAAAGTTTATTTGTATCAGTTACATGATCGTCAGCATCGTATGCAGCAAACTTAGCTAAAATGCCATAGTTTTTATTAATTTTATAAGCGGCAACTAAATCAATCTCAGTACCGTAATCAATACCATCAACATCTGAACTGAGATCATGGTAAGTAGCTGATAATTTAACGCCAGATACCGCACCTTTAACGGTTAAATAAATATCTTCAATACCTTCAGCAGGTGTGCCTAAGAACTTGTCAGCCCAACCTTGGAATTTATGTTTAGTTGCTAGTGGCGTATTAAAACCAATACCATTATCACTACCTAGTAATTCATAACCCGCTAACACGGTAACAGCATCAGCTTTGTAACCGACCTCTGCATTTAAATAAGTAGCAGTATAATCGTTAGGATTATCAGCATTGTCGCTTTGGGTTGCCGCGCTTGCGTTAACTATCACAGGGCCAAAGTTACCATTGTAAAGTGCACCGTAAGTACTACTTGAATTTGCTGCGGCAGCATTAAAATCTAAAATATAAGTAAACGCTGATACTTTATGATTTTTGTTTATTTTGTAACCTAGGTTAGCTAAATGGAATTCACCAGAAAGATTTTTTTCAACAATATTATTTACATTGTGGATGTAACTATAGTCAGCTGATAAAGCGTCTGCTTCATATTGAACACGAACACCATCATAAGTTTGCTCGTTTTGACGCCAACCGACACCACCAACAAAGCGTTGGTTGTTATGTAAAATACGTTGGCGACCAACAACAGCACTAAACCCGTTGTTTGCATATTTTATATAACCTTGGTTTACGTCAGTACCTTTAGGATCAGCAACAACAGGGTATTGAGTATTGCCATTGATTTTACTGTTATAGTTATCAACTAACGCGCTAACATTATCTACTTCTAAACCGAGTGAGAAGTTTTGATAACTACCCGTTTCAATGGTAAAACGACTTTTTATTGTCAACGCATTCGCGTCTTTATCAATACCGTCTTGATCAACACCTTCGTAACGGGCACGGAATGATAGCTTAGCTTTACTTTCGCTTAACGCTTCAGTAATGCCGCTAGCAAAGGTATCAGCGGCAAAAGCTGATGGTGCGGCTAAAATAGCTGCCGTGATTAAAGAAAGTGTAAATTTATTTTTATTCATAGTAATTCCCAATTTTATGTTTTATTAAATGTTTAAAATTTAGTGGTTTTTGTTATTATATTTTATATTTTGTAATAATTCTTACACTCAGTGAAGTGTTATAAGTTGATTTAAATCAACTTATGAAATTAACTTATTAAAGAGCGAAGATAAATTGATTTAGGTCAAGTTTTCTATTGTTTTATGTTTTATCTTTTTGTTTGTTAAAAAATCACCTGTTACGATTCTTTCAACTTGTTTGTTAACCGTTATGCGCAATAACCACATCGGATATCGCGATGCTAGAACAGCATAAAATATAACCTTGCTGTTGTTCATCTTCCGTTAAACCATCAGAATTAAGCTGATCAACTTCCCCACTAACAAGCTTTGCTTTACAACAACCGCACATGCCAGCTAAGCATGAATAGGGTAAAATTAAGCCGGCATCTTCACCGTGTTCTAATAACGTTTTTTGATTATCGCCTTGATATTTTTTTTGCCATTTTTCAAAATAAATACTCACTTTTTTATTTGCGTTTGTTAAGTTTTTAGACTCAATAGTTACCTGATTAACCGTAGGAAAAGTAATGCTAGAAAAAACTGGCGGTTTTTGTAAGCTAAGTACCTGTACTTTATCTCCTTTTTTTATTGTACCTTGATTAAGTGGTATCAAATTTTGACCAAATAACACCTCTCCTTGATCACTTTTTCGGTAATCCCTCAATGTAGCTAAAGGCTGTTGCTGAGGGTGTTTTTTACCACTTTTAGGGTTAACCGTAGTAAAAATACAACGTTCGCAAGGTTTGCTAACGATAAACTCTATTTCCCCAATACGAATGTGTTGCCAAGTGTCCTCTGCAAAGGCTGGACAATTATTGACAACAATATTTGGGCGAAACTGTGACATGGCGACGGGTAATAAGTTTTGTTGAGCAAGGCGCTGATTGAGATCATCCAATGATGCTTGGGAGATTAATAACAAGGGATAACCATCAGTAAAAGCAAGGCTTCTTTCATCTGATGTGTTTGGTTTTTTTATACGGTTAGATCTTTCACCAAAAAAAACTAGCTGACAATTACGGTTTAAATAGCGGCTGAACCAACGATCAGCCTCAGCAGAGCAAACTTGACTATTAATTTCGTCATCCCAAACGGTTACTTTTTTATAGCGAGCGCTAAACGCTTTGTAGTTCAATATTAGGTTAGGCATACCATTAGCCGTTAATTCTATGCCACTATGCTCAATGCCAGTAGTCGTTAACGTTGCTTGTATTAAGCACAACGTTGGCTCTGTGCGTGCGGTGATAAATTGCCCTTGGCTATCACAAAGCACAAAACGTCTGTCAAAAGCTAAACCGAGTAGATTAATATCAGCTTGAGGCAATTCAATACCAGCGGTTGATTTAACAGGATAAATATGAAGACTACTAACTTGAATAGATAACATTTAATCGCCAATAATTATTTTTCTTTATAAGATTATAGGGTCTAAGGTATATTACCTGCCAACTTCTTTCATCATTTTTATTAGCTCATGACAAAAAAAATTCAGCACCTGCATATTCTTGGTATTTGTGGCACTTTTATGGGCGGTATTGCCGCCTTAGCAAAGGAATTAGGTTTACGCGTTACAGGTACTGACGAACAAGTGTACCCACCCATGAGTACACAGCTTGAACAATTGGGTATAGAGTTAAAACAAGGTTATAAGATTAGTCATTTTGATGATGAGCCAGATTTAGTCATTGTTGGCAATGCAATGTCGCGGGGTAATGTTATGGTGGAATACATGCTTGATCGTAATATCCCCTATACTTCAGGCCCTCAATGGTTATTAGAAAATGTTTTGAAAGATCGTTGGGTACTAGCCGTTTCAGGTACTCATGGTAAAACCACTACTAGTAGCATGCTTGCATGGATTTTAGACTATGCACATCTGTCGCCGGGGTTCTTAATTGGAGGTGTACCGCAAAATTTTGATTGTTCAGCGCGCTTAGGTAATGCACCTTTTTTTGTCATTGAAGCAGATGAATATGACACCGCTTTTTTTGATAAACGTTCTAAATTTGTTCATTACCGACCTAGAACGTTAGTGATCAATAATTTGGAATTTGATCACGGTGATATTTTTGATGATTTATCTGATATTCAACGCCAATTTCATCACCTTATTCGCATGGTGCCAAGTAATGGCTTGATCTTGTTGCCACAGAATGAAATAGCAATAAATGAAACCTTAGCGATGGGGTGTTGGACCGCAATTGAAAAAAGTGCTTGTCAGCAGGGTTGGGAAGCAGAAAAAATCCGCCCCGATGGCGGTACATTTAAAGTTACTTTTAACGGTGTAGAACAAGGTATCGTAAATTGGCCACTCATTGGTGATTTTAATATTGATAATGGCTTAATGGCTATTGCCGCAGCACGCCATGCAGGTGTACCAAGTCATATTGCTATTGACGCGCTCGCGGAGTTTATTAACACTAAACGTCGCTTTGAATTTAAGGGAGAGGTAAATAGTATTACAGTGTATGATGATTTTGCTCATCATCCTACCGCGATAGCAAAAACATTAGCAGGCGTACGAATGCAAGTGGATGATAAAAATAAGCGTGAAAATATGAAAGCGCGTGTATTTGCCGTATTAGAGCCACGTTCAAACACCATGAAATCAGGTGTTCATAAAGAAGCACTACCTCGCTCATTGCAACAAGCTGATCAGGTATTTGTTTTTCAAGGTCAAAATATTAAATGGTCAGTTGATAAACTTATTCAACAATGTCATCAACCTTGTTTTGTTGAAAAAGGTGTAGATGATTTAGTGATAAAAATTGTTGAACAAAGCCAAGCAGGAGATATTATCGTGGTGATGAGTAATGGTGGTTTTGACAATATCCATGAAAAAATACTAACTGCTTTAGCGAATAAGCACAAATAAGTAACTGTTGAGATTGGTATGTTAGTTAAAGAGATAAAACGAGAGAATAAACACGTGGCAGATTTTAAACAAATAATCACATTAGCCATCACGGGTGCTTCAGGATCAGCGTATGCTTTTCGATTATTAGAGTGTTTAGTTGCCGCTAATTATCAAGTGTACCTTTTATGTTCTAGTGCTGGCCGTGTGGTATTAGACACTGAACTGAACTTTAAATTACCTGCTTCTCCTGATGCAGCAAGTCAATTACTTACTGATAAATTTAAAGCCAAAGTTGGGCAAATCACCGTGTTTGGTAAAGAACAGTGGTTTTCGCCAGTGGCTTCAGGCTCGGCAGCACCAAAACAAATGGTCATTTGTCCCTGCTCTACAGGTACGCTTGCCGCGGTTAGTCAAGGAATGAGTGATAATTTAATTGAACGTGCCGCAGATGTTGTTATTAAAGAGCGTGGCCAATTAATTTTAGTGGTACGAGAAACGCCCTTTTCAACCATTCATTTAACCAATATGCTTAGTTTATCCCAGCAGGGCGTTACTATAATGCCCGCAGCCCCTGGGTTTTATCATCAGCCTGAATCAATTAATGACTTGGTTGATTTTATGGTAGGAAGAATCTTAGATCATCTCGGTATAAAACAAAAAATTATGCCACGTTGGGGATATCAAAATTAAACCCCCCAAGCTATATCAAACAACTGGTGTTTTAATTCGTTGTGAATAGAGTCTGTATTATAAATGAATTAGACTATCTTATTCTCTATCTTACTTTTATGTGAGTTTTATATGAAATATTTTAAAAGCTTATCTTCGCTTCAATTAGTTATGTTTTTATTTCTGTCGTCTTCACCAGCTTTTGCTGAGCAAGACTACTTTTTTTCAGCTCAAACTTTAACGGGATTTTTCTTCGGTATCAGCCTGCCTCTTTTTATTTTGTTTATTTGGCGTTTAGTCAATAATACTTTTAAAGATAAACCACCGTTATCGGCAGTTGTTACGCTGACACAAGATGAGGTGTTTAATTATACTCATGATATCACTACGAATTTACCTACCGCTCAACATGCATTAAAAATGTTTGAAAAAGCACTAAAAGTGGATGTAAATAAAAAATTAGCCGCCATTGTTTTTAAACCGATAAATTTTCAGCAAGTTAATGCGGTATTAGGGCATCATAATTCTGATATTTTATTACTGCAATTAGCGTATTGTTTAAAAACAGCAACGTCGGAAAACCATCACTTGTTGAATTTTGACTCTAGCTCAGATCCAGTTAAATTAGCCCGCTTGCAAGGATTAGACTTTTTAGTCGTTTTTGATCTATCGACGAGTACCCATGATGCTAAAAGTGTCATCGATAACCTCTGCCATCAGTTAACAAAAGCAGTACCTGATGCGATGAGCTTTAAAAGTTTTTCATTAAATTTTGATCTCGCCTTTGGCGTTAGTATTAGTGGTGAAAATGGTCATAACGTGAATGAAATTGTTTCGCATGCAACTGATGCATTACTTGAAGCTGAGGCTAATAATAAAATCATTCAATATTTTGATAATAAAAGCGTGTTATATACAGAAAAACAGTTAGCACTTATGGATCAATTAAGACAAGATATTTTAGCGCAAAATCTTCATTGGTATGTGCAACCACAAGTTAATGTAAGTAATAATAAAATTGTTGGTTTTGCCCTTAAAGTACACTGGTACAAAAATGATGAGGCACCGCTAGAGTTGGTGGATTTTATTTCACTTGCTGAGCACAGTGGTGAAGTCTATTCGTTAACAAAACAAATGTTTAAACAAGCCTTTAACATTCTATCTACCCTGCATAAATTGGGTATTCATCAAAAAGTTTCTGTTAGCCTTTTCAGTAAAAATTTGCTTGAACCCGATCTGGTCGACTTTATTGAGCAGCAACTGAATAGTTATAACATTTCGGGTAAATATTTGATGATTGAACTCAATGAACAGGTGATGTTATCTGCTTGTCAACGAGCAAAAAACACCATAGATCAATTGAAATCTCTCGATCTTACGATCGCTATTTCAGATTTTTCTGGCAGTTATGAATCGCTACGTTATTTAAGAAAAATGGCCATTCATCAAGTTAAAATAAACTGTCAAAAGCTCGGTGAAAGGGATGGTAACCGTGCGGATATCGCTATTATTAATGCGCTCATTACACTCACTCGTAGTATGAAAATACCGCTAGTAGGTACTCATATTGATAAATCTGAAACTGTCAATGCATACATAGCTATAGGTGGAAGCTTAGCTCAAGGAAATGTTATCAACAAAGGGGTTGTGCCAGACGAATTAGAAATTTGGTTAAAAAGGTGGTTTTCTCAACACCCAGAATCAAAAAGTGATAATGACGCTAGCCAATAAATACGCTATCACAGCACCATGAATAACTTGACAGATCATTCTTTGACCTATAGAATTTCGCGACCTTATATTCTGTGCCTAGTAGTCATTGAATTTTAAGGTGGTACCAAGTGAACCCTACATGGGGCCATTTGTTATAGATTTTTCACGTTTATAAGCGGGTAGTTTGGCAAACTTAGCCAATAGAAATTACCCAATGTTTTTACTAATTCAGGAGCTATAATGGCAACTATTAATCAATTAGTACGTAAACCACGTGTTAGACAAGTAACTAAAAGTAACG
>JQIA01001574.1_pt1 | contig 12248 bp, 27 predicted proteins | sample 811431 | NCBI WGS metagenome assembly JQIA01 (sample SAMN02998118, study PRJNA258478) | marine sediment metagenome | biome: marine; feature: seafloor; material: sediment; isolation source: oil-polluted sediment collected from 3 locations (0.5 km, 0.7 km and 0.9 km)... | place: USA: Gulf of Mexico ... | reverse complement strand
CCTTCTCCGGATTTTGCCTCTATACTGCATTTAGCTAAGACTACCAGTACAAAGGTGGTAGTGGCCAGCTTCAGCCACTGGTTTGCGCTTATACTTAAACTTCTTGCATCATACATATTCACCAAGTCGCTAAGTACGCCTGCTTGGGTCACTAGTAGAACTATAAATAATACTCTTAAAGTCATAACCATCTCCGTGATGTATTACTGCTTTTTGCACCGGAGGGGCAGCTCACCTCCTATATGAACACACTTGGCACTTGCTAATTTTTACTTAACCCTCAACTACACCGATCAGAAGGAATAACTCTGAGTATAGTGAGCTGGAGAACATAGCCACTCCCATACGGCTGGACTAACCAAACAGCCGAATACTTATTATACTACAACTTGATTGTCTTGTACAACATTATTTACTACGGCTCCCAGGTGCCTCTAGCTGCCTTATCTTTTGCTGCCGCTTCTTGTCTGGCAATTCGTTCTTCTGTCTGGGCTTTATACTTGATGTCATATCTCTCTTTTGCTGTCAGAGGAACTCTGGTATCTGTAGAGCTACGGTGTGTCTTCAACCATTCTTCGCTCTCTGCTCTTTGCTGATTTATTTTTTCTTTTCTTTCTTTGCTAAAAGTCGGTCTCATTTATTTTATTACCATTGATGTATTGCGTTGGCTATAATGAAGAGCATAGTTATAACTTCAAGAGTTATAAACGCCGCTTTGTATTTTGTCATCTTACGTAATTTCTAGTTTGTTGGCTGTTTAGGTCCCAGCAACCGTCGTCTCTTCGTATTGATTGTCTTACTCCCCGTAAACGCCCGTCTTTAACATTATTATTAAACTGAGCGAGTGACATGAACTCCAAAGTGCCGCTATTTACTTTGCTTACCAGTTTGTTGCGGCTGATTTCCACCCAATCTGTGCAAATAAGTGCATTAGCGGCCATTCCGAACGCTCTATCACGCTCTCCGCGCTCTCTATGTACGCAAATAACTCTCTCACCGTCGCTAAAGCTGATTAGTGCAGCTAAAACTAGTCTAAACGTCTTACCTTGATTCCTACCTGTATCAGACATTTCAGATATTCTCTTTTTATATGTAACAGTATAACTACTAACGTACAAGTAAATCTGGCTACTTCTAGTTATGCAGCGCTCGCAGCTAGAACCTCTCCAGCCTTAGGGCTGATCTCTATAAATACAATGTGCACCAATCTACTTGGATTTCTTGATTTTACTATCTTCTTCAGTGCTGACCTATTTGACTTACTGACTTGAGCCATACAGCCCTTAGCTACCCGCCGAACAAGGTCATCGCCGCTATAATATGCGGCCAGATTCATATCTAGGACACAGCTGTAGAGTGGTCTATCTTTACTTTTTTCCACCTAAAACCTCCGTGTTTGCTTCTTATACCATTGCAGCACTTATACACGTTTTGGCCTTGCACCTTGCACGTCGCCCCTCTGATTTTCGCTTTTTCTATTGCTACGAGCGTAGGCCATTCTCTTATGAACTCGCCCTCCAGACTGAGCTGATGGTATACATAAATTCGAGGGTGACCTTTGCCGGTTCTCCTGGGCTTAGGTGTCTGCTCGCGTCTTGGAATAACTGGCATATTACTTGGGTGCATCAGGATCGTATCTCCCTCATGCGAGCGTCTACATCTTCTTGTACGACGACGTTGCTAGACAATACGCTACCTGTTGTCTGTCTTACAGCCTCGCACAGTATACATTTGCAGGTCTTAACGCCGTCATCCTCTATATAGCATAAGACGTACATGTGCCTGTCTCTACAAGTGAGTGGGCGAGAGTTAAATCCGTGACACTCACTGTAACTATAGGCGTAAGAGGCATTACATCTAATGCACTTAACTACAGGTTCCATCCGTGTTACTGCACTCTCAACACAAATACCGTTGCAGTACGGGCATTGCGCATAGAGCATATTATTTAGGCGCCCTGACGTATAGAGCGGCTGCAAAGGACTTAATGGATGAGTGGCAACGTCACCATACCATGGTTTAGAGTCGGTTATCATTCGTCTCTCCTCCGCTCATTGGCAGCCCTTACTGCTTGGTTCCTGCCGGCAACGGTACAAAGCCCATTGAGATAAGACTTCACCTCTTGGAGCTGCGTGTTAGGCAACCCTAAGAGCATGCGCTTAAGTTTATCCATCTTTTCAGGTGGGAGTTTACTCATCACTTGCATCCAAGATTTCGATGAGGTGGTCGATATTCGCATTGCACTTGATCAACATTGATGAGACTTTCTTAGATTTAATCTCTAATCTGCTCAGCTCTGCAGCTCTTTCTTTTTCTGCTCTAATTAAGCCAATTAGCTCATCATCTGAGAAGGTTTTAGCCGGACGGCCGTTGATTTCTAATACGTTTTCGATTGATAAAAACATGTTGTTCTCCAAAGTTGGATTTGTGATTTCTACATCTGGTACAGTACCTTGCCTCCAAACTCTATCTAGGGTAGGGTTGGCAGGCGTAGTGCCTTGTACAGACACAGCCCTATCAAGCCAATTACTGACGCCTTCTGACAACGCTGACGGATGATACTGACTGATCACTTCTTGATCATTAAATGCGCGCTCAGTGCTAGGCACCCAATAGTCTAGGTCTGCGCATTTTGGCGTCATACTACCACCTCGGTCGTCGACTATCTTTCCTGAGCAACTACCTAGTCTGTAAATACGACCTTGTGTTGCTCGATGATTAGTATGTCCTACACGCATAATGAACTGATCTGGCTGTGGCACAGCAGGAGGCACAGCAGGAGGCACAGCAGGAGGATTTGCAAATTCCCCACCGTGTATTGTAGTTTCAGTCCACCGCTCTGGCGAAACTCGGTAGCTTCTACCATTAGGTAGGCCTATGTACGTATAGCGACCTACTACTTTGGAGACTTTGTACACTTGACCGTTTGTAACTCTACGATTAGAGGGGCCGTCTCGTCTAAAATATCTGGTCATACTTATTCCTTTTTGTTGAATTGAATATATATTATACTACAGTTAGTACTTCTAGTACAACTATTTTTGAATGGCTAAGGTTTAAGTTCGTCTAGCACAGCTTGAAGCTGCTTTCTGAATTTATTGCACTTTTTGACGTCTTCCGGCTCATTGTCAAAGACAAATCGCTCCATAGGGCTAAGTGTCCCAGCGCCTAGTATGTTAGCGCCCAGTACTTTGCGCTTAACTGAAGTCCAAGATGGTACAACGTATCGCACATCAACTACGTCCTCGCCTCTTCGCACTGCGTCCTGCGTGCCAAGTTTGGCTTCTCGCATGATCTGGTCTTTTGAGTATACGTAGTACCCATCACTAGGCACTACGCACGCTGTGAACAACTGAAGACCACGGTATTCTCTACCATTTATATCGACTGTTGCTGTTTCGTTTTCTATATCTCTAACTACTACTGTTTTCATTAGTACCTCGTTTGTCCGCTATTTCTTTTTGTGCTTGGTTAAGAGTATACCTAACTCATTGAGATTTTGGAAGTCTTGAATACACAAACTTCCAATTTGTGTAATTATATCATCATAGAACACAGCAGCTCTGTCAGCTAGTTCTTCTAACTCAAGGTTAGATCTGGTATTCGCAATCTTAACAGCTTCGCGCTTAGTCGCCATGTAGAAGCCCTCTGGTGGCATGTGCATAGGGCAGGGTTCGATGAAATTATCTTCGTCGCCATTGTTGCTGCACATTACGACCTTTCTCACGTAACCTACGCTTTGTTCGTGCTGCCATAGTTCGTTTTCACAGCCACAGTAAGGGCAAGGTTTCAAGTTAACACGCGACTTAATTTTTAAGAATTCTTCTCTCATAATATCTCAGCTATCTAGTTGGTTGGGTTTTATATAACCTTCATTTTTCCTGTCTCGCCACATTGGCCGCAATACATACATTCAAAGCCACAGAGCACTACTGCGTCCCAAGGCATTTCAAACTCATTACCGCATTCGCAGCTTACTCCAATTAAATCCAAATCCGCTTCGTTCGGACTCCAATCAATATTTTCCTTGCTTTCTGAAACCAGTTTGCCTTTTGTATATTTTTCTAGTTATAACTTCCGCCATTTATTCCTCGTCGTAATCGCCAGCTATAAGTTTATGTTTGAATCGTTCTATAGACCGTTAGGTCTGCCATCTTTAAAAAGTGCGCCATTATGACTGGTAGCAAGTACAGAGGTTCGTGACTTGTTGCAGATAAAACAATCGGCAGTATGGATTTCATGGGTAATACCTCATTTTACTTTGGTCAATACCACGTTGCTCTTCGCAGCCCGGTTTTGGGTATCTATTATCTAAAGGCCAAGCACCTGCGCAGTACATTTGGTTGTACTTTTCGATCTTGGCGTCGTACAGTTCTTTGCTATCGCACGCAGTTAGGCACAACAAGACTAAGGTTGCTCTAATCATGCGTCACACAACATGTCTTTGCGGATACGTAATAAGTGAAGAGCTTGGGACTTAGCGTCGTCGAGCGCATTATGGTGCTCGCCTACTCTTTCCAACTTAACTTCTGGAAACATGTTTTTGACAGTTCTATAACATCTGTCATTGTAGAATTTCCAAGGTAATCTACGGTCTACACCGTGGTATGCATCAGCTAGAATGACATTATCAAATGCAGCGCCATTACCCCACACTAGAGTTGCATCACAAACAGCCAACCAAGATCCGAATGAGTATAGGGCATAGTCCAGTAAAAAACGTTGGCCATTTTGTAGTGCGTCTCTTGCATCTGCGGATTGCTTTAACCACCACATTATGGTGTTTCCGTCTACAGTTCGGCCTGTGCTGATGCAGCTCTGCAAATCCACATTTATGTAGAACTCGTCAAATACACCTTCATCGTCATTAAACGCTACAGCGCCTATCGCTACAATTGCAGCTGTAGGCTTTGTATCCATAGTTTCTAGGTCTACCATTATTTCGTTTGTCATTCCATAAGTCCTTCAAGTATTGAGTTTTCGATCATAATGATCGCTTCAGGTCGTACTATACTAAATACACTCCGCCACACGTGCATACTATACACTTTGATGTCATACACATCGCACTCAGCCGGTTCCTCTGGCGTTGAGTCTTCCATGGCTTGAGCCCACTTCATACGTCGCCCATCGCTCCAATCGTAGTGGATCTGAATGGTAACTTCTTCGTCGGACGAGACACCGTGGTATAGTTCACTTTTTTCGATATGTGCTGTCTTTATCAGATTCATAATTATCCTTGCCAGCAGTTTTGGCAGGCTGATTCGTCGCCGGTTGTGTTGCCGCAAGACTCGCAGACAGGGTGCTCTTCATCTGCGTGTGCGTCTAGCCTTGCTTCGGTCTTAAATGTGTCGCAGCATATCTCGCACTCATACAAGATATCCTGGGCTGCTTTGTCTTTTAAGTTTATCATATCTATTCCGATTTGATTGATTGAACTTATATTATACTACAAGCTGATGTAAATGTACAACTTATTTTGCATCGTCCTTCACTTTGAATGTAGTACACGCACACAAACTGCAACCGTACTCTCTTATAAGAGAATTTACGGAAAAATGCCTGTGATACGCATGACCACATTTACAATGTTCGTGCACGTTGTACTTTGGATTTCGCACTCTGCGCCTACCGTTGCCTTGCCCATACAGATACGGCGATTCTTTCTTAGGTACTCTTTTCTTAAAAGTCCACATAGTTACTCCCAAAAATCTTGCCGGATAAATTTACCTTCTTTAGTAAACTCTATCGATGAATAAAAACAATTATACCCTCCAAACTTATTAAACCTATTTATCGCGCTATCTTCGTAGCCATCAGCACCGAATCTATACGATACAATGCCAGTAGAACCTAAGTCCGTAGGCCTAAGTACGATGCCTGTTCGTCTATAGAACTCTAAAAACCTTTGCTCGTCCGTCATTCTGACTATTGTCTCACGAATAGCGCACTCTAACATCTCACGCCACTTCTTTGATTTATTGCAGTCGGCGGGTTCAAACTCATTTATAAAGTCAGCGAGCTCTCCCAGATTACTGTCTAGCTCAGTCATGTCGTGCTCTGGCACGTGAAATTTAATGCACGCTTCGTGCTCCGCATACTCTTTCTCTAGCCTTAGCACTGCCGCCTCTGTATTTCTTACGCACTCTTCTTTACGTTGAAACTTACCTAGACTTAATACAAAACTCCCTTTAAAGAAGATATATCCATACCAGTGTTCGTTGTGATTATTGTAATCGGCACAGTAACCTTTTGATTTTTCTTCATCAGTCAACTCTGGCATGGTTACCTCCAATCAGTTTGTCCATCAAACCAAATGCAGCGTCACCTTGAATCTGGTCTGCTAGCATCCTAAGCGCATCAGCTACTTCTTTTGGCGAACCTTGCTTTGTAGCCGCAAAGTGGTATCTATGGTTTTCCCATAAGAGCACTATACCTCTCCGTTCTATAGGCCGGTCTACATCTAAAAATATCGACTTTAGTGTTGTGTGATTACCATTCATGTTAGTTGTCCCTACATATTAAAACGCTTTTATCTTGGTATTTCTTTACACTGACTACATTACCAATGCAGTCACAACCTTCTGTGAATATTGTTGCGTCTTTATCGAACTTTTCAAGCTCTTCTATTAAAGCGCCTACAGTTGCTGTAGCTGTCTCGTTACCTTTCTTTACTTGTTTCATTCTCGCTCTCCGTACATTTCATTGTGTTCTGCATGAGGGTGTGGCATCTTATCACAATGGCACACAGCTCCTCGGTCTTTGTCTCTATTACCTTTCCACATGCGGTACCAGTCTACGTAGAGATGGCCTTTGCACCTCGGCATTGGGCACTTCGAATGTTTGGAACCTACTGCGTAATCATTCGGATGATGCTTCGTTGTGATACGCGCTTGGCACTCGCGCACGTTGCACCTACACTGGTAGCTACTTCGCGCCCGCTGCTGAAACTTCTTACTCTTCCAAGGTTTGTCCACTACGCAAACTCCCATATCAAGTAAACCGCTAATAACGGACCAAAGATACACGCTACCATAGTTAGGCATTGTCTGATCTGATCCGCGACTGATTGCTCCGTCCTTGGATTCAACGTGCTACGCCGGGTCTACTTTTATATCAATCATATAGACCTCTTACAATAAACATGACGTGCTTAGCATCCATAACACTCCGTATGTTTGCAGTATGGTACTTGTAGCCAAGTTCTTGGTTTAGCTTTTCATAGACTTGGTCCCTTGTTGCTCTGCCACTCTGCCATATAGGGTCTAGTATAGTATGTATCTTCGACCTAGCAACCCTAAGTTCCTGAGTGGCGATGCACCCAAGCGGCCTATTCTTCTTGCTATTCTTGTGGCAGCCAACAAAGTTCTTACACTCGTCGCACTGCCAGAAGGGTAGCAACCATAGGTCCTTCCTATGATGGTACACAGTATGACCTGTTACCAGTGTTGGTTCGACGTCTTTCTCACAGCCTACGCAGTATATCTCCATTACTTACTCTCCGGTATATAGTGACAAGGTTGCCATGTTTGGCAGAAGTCCAAGGAGATTTGGTGGATCTGTTTAAGCTCTTCCCATGTGTAATCGTGGTTTCCGGTGGACACTCCCCAGTCTGCGAGTTTAGTGAGCATTATTCCTTGCGAGTCAGAGCGGGAAGCTCGCAAATATACCACCTGCTTAGGCCATGTTTCGTAAGTAAAGAGGGTGGGCTCTGGTTTGCAAGGTAAAGGCTTAGCACTCGGCCAAAGGACATACCCGGCATCATCTTTACTTCTACATATGTAACCGCTGTTATCCATTGCTACAAACTCCCTCAGTATGTCGCTAGTTGTTCCTACTAAAATCATCTGACCTTGTTTTGGATTAAAATCACTCATCTGTTTTGCTCCCATTGCGCAAGGTTAAATCCCAAGTTGTTTCTCATCTCTAAACGCAAAAGAGATAAGAAGTCATCTACTATTTTAGCACGCTCGGAGTCCGTCGGGCTTGGCAAATAATACTCACCTCTGTGGTTAGGGTTATAAACTCCGTCCCAAAACTCCTCTTCGGGCACAGCACTCTGCAACCATGGTTTCATTGCTTTGAGTGCACACGCGGCAACACGATCTTGGCGGATAGGACCTAAGATACGGGTTATGTCTTCCTGCAGATCTAGGTAGTCAGTATGACCTTTACCCGTTGTTAACGTCCTTAGTCTTTGGATGTCCATACCACTAAGCCCCCACTAACTCTATCAAGTCCACAGGCGCGTAGTCCAACGCTCCGCTGTTATTTACATAGATTACAACTGGACAAGGTGCTCCGTCTCCATTTACGCCTGATCCAAAAGCTTGAAAGCTACCGTGTTCATAAAACTCTCGCTTCCAGTTCCTGCCGTCAGTGCATACCATTCTGAATACGTCGATCTTGTTGTTCGCTTCGATTGACATCATATTATATATTCTCTTTTAATAGTGCTGCTTTTGCTAACAGGCATTTATCAATTAGTACATCTAGAGAGGCCGGGTTTGATGTCAATATTTGCAAGTACGCCCCGATATCCGTAACTGTTGCTCCTCTTACACAAGGTTGATCCGCGCCTACACCAAGATTGATTTCGGCCTCACTGAAGCATATACCGTGTTGGTTGTCTTCTGTGTGCACGTCCGAGATGATTGTTTCTCCATCTCCTAGACGGATGGTGGGTACTCCGTAATCAGGCGTAAACACTTGATCACTCTCGCTCTTGATAATTATCTCTACACTCACTCTATCTCTCCCTAAATGAATCCGCTCATTTGATTTGTGTCCTACCATCGTATCCGCATAAGTCACCATACGCTATGCTCTCAGCCACTTTGAACCCGCCACTCGCAAAACACTCCGCGTGCTTCGCTTTGGTGTTGGCTATGTCAGTGGCGACCAAGTATTTCGCGCACAATAACGCTGTGACTATAGGTATCGCATGCATTGCCTTTGTTATACTCATTTATTTGTTGCCTCTATTAAGTGTTGTGTGCTTTGCAACTCTGGCCTTCGGTATTATGCATAATAGACGTAGCCAGAGTTACTTACATGTTGGTGGTAACACTAGTTATTAATTAAGGTGAATAGCGGATTCATCTTTTAGGCCTAGGTTTATACTTTTTCTCTACCTTATAGCCACAAGCTGTCACACTTACATCAAATGCTACCATTATACGCTCTAAAGTGTCTGCACGCGGCCATCGCGTCTTTTCTTCGGCAAGATTAGCCATGGTAACATGGTTCAAGAAGGTTATCTCTGCAATCTCCTTGTATGACTTACCGGATGCGTTGATTAAGTCGATGCATAGATCTTTGAGCGAGCGGCCAGTGTTACCTAGCGCGTACATTTTAACCTTATCGTGTACAGATGCGTGTATTGACGCTATTACCATTTTGTGGACGTTTGTTTTATTGCTCATTGTTCACTATTCCTCTCAGTTGGTTGATGACTTGATTGAGTCGGTGGTTTTCGGCTACCAGATCCGCAAGTGCGGCCATAGCATTTGAGGCAACAGATCCGACGGCCATTTGATCCATTTCCCAACCTTCTTTTTTTGCAATCTCTAATAAAGAAGCGCTGAGTCTCTTTGCTGTCTCTGGTGAATTTATATCGAGTGGAGTACCTTGTACTGGGCGCTCTGCTCTCGCTGACATGTTGAGCGCTGTTATAGTACCATCTTTTGTTACGCGTACGAGCTTCTTTCTTTTAAGACACGCGAGAGCTGAGTACGCGGGTTTACCGAATAGGTCGGCCATGTTTTTACGGGTGTGATTTACGTCTTGTCGTGTAGATACTAGTCGCAATATCTCTGCGGCGGTTATCGATAATTTGCGGGCCATATTAATTCCTTTGAGGTTGGTTGTTGATTTGTCAAGTTAATAATACTACAAAGAGTAGTGGATGTACACTTATTTTTGTAGAGGCGCTAAGTGAGTAGTCTTACCTATCTGCACCATGTTTGCAATGCTTTGTGCGAGTAAACTAAAATACTTTGTCTTGGCGTTACTGTCGTTTAGCCACAATAAATCCGCATTGTCTAACAAAAGTAGTGGTTTAGGTGGATCTATAATTAAGGTAGGAGGCGTGTGGTGTGGACGAGGCTCAGAAATAATGCCTAACCCATAAAGAGTAGGTTTAGGTCCATTGTACTTTACCAACATGATTGACTCCTTAATTGATGTACTATAATACTACATATGGTAGTAGATGTACACTTATTTTTGTGCGGGCCACTGCTTTTTGAGCTTGAAGTTTAGTTTATTTTGATTTATTTGTGACCTCCTTTGTATATTTGGTTGTCAAAAGTGCTGAAAAGAGCACGCTTTGGTTGTTTTACCAGTTTATGACGGGCATAGTTATCGGCTGCAAAATTTTTTTATTTTTTTGCACTAGAGATTATAAAAATGGCTTTGGGCTGCTTTGTGACAGTTAAGATGGGGAGTGTGTAAAAAGTGCGGGGGACGTGGCAATTGAGCACTCTGCGGCTCTGTTTGTCTAGTGCAATAAAATTATGTACCAGGGATTGTTTTTGCAGTAACTTTGCACTATGCTCTCAGCACTTAAGTTGTTGTTTTTATTATATATTACTCTCTACTGAAAAGTTATTTATAGTTATTCAAAATTGGTAGCAAAAAAGCATAAAAAATTACTTCTTGTCTCTAGTTATCTGTTTTTATTTTTTTTTTTTTATATATAAATTTTGTTCAAAAAGTTACTTTTTTTTGCAGTAGGCAAAAATACTATATATAAAACAACAACTTAAGTGCATTATTTACTGCAAAATAACCTGCAGTAACTTTGCAGTAGCAGCCAGATAACTCAAAGTTATAATGCATCTGTGGGCATCAAAAACAGCGCCCCAGCATCAAAGTCCGAGCAGTTTCAAAGTTTAATAATGGTGCATCGGGCATAGTCCTCAACTTTTGAGTCCCACGTTCAATGCTTAAACATAAAAATGTACCAAAACGATGTTCCAGAGAGCGCTCCACATACTCTTTACTACGTCTTAGGGGGGCTAGCCCGTAGGCTAATATAGGTTCAACTTGATGCATCCTAGGAGCGCTCAGAGTAGCTCCTAGAAGTACAAATCCTTCGAGCAAAGTGCATAGTTTTCTGTCCTTCGAGTCTTTGTGACGCGCTCCCAGACCTTTCAGTAAGTAATGTTACCGAGCAGTACCACAACTGCGCTATTTGCCTGTATGTACATTGTACGTCAAACATGTTATACAAATAAGGACCTTTTGATGATTCAAGGGAGGACCTTTTGATGATTCGAGAGGAGGCTTTAATGGCTTTGGCGGCGAGGGCGTAGCACTGAGGGCTTGGGAGCCACGTGAAGTAGAGCCGAAGTAGATTCATTCAAAAACATGTGTACATCGGGTTGATAGAGAGATATAGTAGACGTTCAAATCAAGTAAACAAGAGGCGATAATATGGCGGATCTAAAGAAAGAGGATGTGTACTTCGCAGCGGCTTTGATCATGAGGAATGAAGACGTTAACGCGGAATTTATTAAGGAACACACTGTATACGGTGCAACGCAATACACGACTTGCGCAATAAAGACTGAAGCGCCTTTGGCCGAGGTTACTATGTTTATCTTGTGGGCCATCGATGAATTGAAGCCAAACGATCAAACTCTTTATCAGGCGTGCAACACAAACCTGATGGTTGATTTGGTTAATAACTCTATTGCGGGCGCTATTTATTGTTAATTTAATTGCATAGGTACTGTGTACATTTAAAAAATGTTGCAGTATAATGTAATTTCAAAATAAAGCTAGCTTACACGGAGATTTATTTTGCTGGAATTATATTTGATAGGTTGGGGCGCTCTTGGAGTGCTCTGGCTGATAACCCCAGGAGTGTGGGGCACCTTGTTCGGGCTGTTGTTTGCGATAGCCACTTTTGTAGCTTGTTGGACCATAGCAGTTGTACTTGTCCCGCTAGTTGCTTTTTTTGTAATTGTTCCATTAATTCAATACCATACTCACTAAGTGCTAAGCACGGAGAAATATCATGTCAAAAGCAAAACAAGAAGTTGAAACTACTGAAGGCGTAACCCACGAAGAGCATGTTGCCGAAACCAAGGTGAACAAGCTGGACATTATCAACGGCCGTATGCCTTTGGCTGTTGTTTGTGTGATCCGCTTCCATGAAGATGCCGACGCCAAAGACAATGCCTTGGCTAAAAAGTACCACACATCTGCAGGCAAGATCAGCGATGTCCGTAAGAGCCGCA
>JQIA01001573.1_pt1 | contig 12249 bp, 8 predicted proteins | sample 811431 | NCBI WGS metagenome assembly JQIA01 (sample SAMN02998118, study PRJNA258478) | marine sediment metagenome | biome: marine; feature: seafloor; material: sediment; isolation source: oil-polluted sediment collected from 3 locations (0.5 km, 0.7 km and 0.9 km)... | place: USA: Gulf of Mexico ... | reverse complement strand
GATTGACTGGAGTACATCTTTAAGCTGTTTCGGGAATGGAGCTTAGCGGATTTCCCGAAACTTTGTACCTTATTAAAACGGTAAACGCTATAATTAAATAGTTTTAAAATAAGGTTTGAAATTTATTTTGCTTTAATTTATACTGATAAAAGATAAGGTAGTTTTTATTTGATATTAATAAGAAATATATTTTTTATATCAACCTTTTATTTAATAGAGGATAATTTGAATAAGATTCTATGGATTTTTTATATGTTTGGGTGTATGACGCTTCGCTTATATACCCTACAATATGCACGTAGCACGTCAATGCCATTAAGTTAAGCAGGGCGAACTCATAGATTCGTCCCTACCATATTGAAATATATTGTGTAGGGGCGTTGCCTCCACTCAATCGAGAGATGCTATATTATTCTTGTGAAAATAATTCATCTAACTTCTTTTCATAAGAATGATAATTTAAATAATCATATAACTCTTCTCGAGTTTGCATAGTTTCAACTACTGCCTGTTGACTACCATCTTTTAATAAGGTTTCGTAAACATTTAATGCAGCTTTATTCATAGAACGGAAAGCAGTCAATGGATATAGAACTAGCTTTACACCAGAATTAGCTAATTGTTCACAATCAAATAATGGAGTTTGACCAAATTCAGTTATATTAGCTAAAATCGGTACATCAACAGCATTAGCAAATTCCTGATATTGTGACAATTCATAAATAGCTTCTGGGAAAATCATGTCAGCACCAGCTTCCACACAAGCTTGAGCTCGTTCTATTGCTGAACTAATACCTTCTACTGCTAATGCATCAGTTCGAGCCATAATCACAAAGTCATCATCATTTCTAGCATCTACAGCAGCCTTAATACGATCTGTCATTTCTTCACGACTTACAATAGCTTTATTAGGACGATGACCACAACGTTTTTGCATGACTTGATCTTCGATATGAACTCCAGCAACTCCAGCTCTTATCATCTCTTTCACAGTACGAGATATATTAAAAGCACCTCCCCAACCAGTATCAATGTCAACTAACAAAGGTAAATCACTAGAATTAGTAATGCGACGAGCATCTTCTAATACGTCGTTAAGGCTAGTTACTCCTAAATCTGGCATTCCAAATGAAGCTGCTGCTACTCCACCACCAGATAAATAAATAGCTTTATGTCCTACTCTTTCAGCCATCATAGCAGTATAAGCGTTGATAGTTCCAACTACTTGTAATGGCTTATTTTCAATTACTGCTTGTCTTAATAAACTACCTTTTGAAATACTCATGTAATTCCTTCTAAATTTACCAACATTACTCAAAAAATTTAGTAAAACTATCTACCTCTTCACGAGGAGTTCGATAACTATTTACCACCGCTTCTTTATCTTCATAACCTAATGCTATACCACATATCAAAATACTTTCAGCTGGATAATCCAATTTTTCCTTAATAATTTGTGGATATTCACCCAATGCTGCTTGAGGACATATGGCCAATCCTTCTTCAACAGCAGCTAACATTACTGATTGTAAAAACATACCATAGTCAAGAAATGAACCAGTTTCCATAGCCGAATCCATGAAAAAGAATAATGCAACTGGTGCATCAAAAGCTCTATAGTTTGCTAACCACTGTTGTTTTTGTCTTGCTTTATCTTCACGAACTATTTGCAAAGTAGAATAAAGTTGTAAACCGCAGGCTTTACGGCGACTTTTATAAGGTTCTTGCCATTCATTTGGATAATATTGATAATCCATTTTGCCTTTAACACCATTGTTAAAAGCATCTTCCATAGCTTTTTCTAATTCATGTTTTTTAGCACCACTAACTACCGCAACTTGCCAAGGTTGAGTATTTACTCCAGAAGGAGCATGTCTAGCTGCATCTAAAATACGTTGAATTATTTCTACGTCTACTTGCTTATTTAAAAAGGATCGAGTAGATTTACGCAATTTCAAAGCTTCTGCTACTGTCATTCTTCAGACCTTGTTAATTTGGAAAACAAATATTTTAACATTTTATTTATAATTAGTATTAATTTAATTCAATTATTTGTCAATTAATATAGGACTTACGCATTGACAAATTTAGTTAAATTTAAATTAAATAAGATAGTTATTTGTTTTAGTAACATTGTCATTCCCACGAAAGCATGTCCTCAACTGAGGATGGGAATCGATTTCAAGTATTCCTAGATTCCCGTTTACACTGGAATGACAGAATATTATAAATATATTTTATATATGAATTATCAATTATCGTAAATTTCAATAAGTCATTGCATTATAACTAATTCATAAAACAGCTATTTTGCGTAAGTCCTACTTACTATTTATAGTATTTTTCGATTGGATAAACTACAGCAATATAAGTAATTTATATTTATTTTGAATTTAATTAAGAATTCATAATTAAGAATTGCTATAAAGTGTTTCCCGATTGAGCGTAGTACTATTTGTTTCGGGAATGGAGCGGAGCGTATTTCCCGAAACTTTGTATCTTATACAAACGATAAACGCTATAAAGTTAAATGTTAAGATAATTTATGAAAAAAATTATTTATTAGCTTTCTCTATTTTGGCCCATGAGTCACGCAAGGTTACAATACGATTAAAAACTAATTTTTCGGCTGAACTATCTATATTATCAACACAAAAATAACCTTGTCTTTCAAATTGAAAACGTTCTCCAGCTTGAGAAGTGGCTAAACTAGCTTCTACTTTACTGTCAGGTAAAATTGTTATGGAATCTGGATTAAGAGCTGTTTTAAAATCAGTTCCATTAGCACCAGGATTTGGTTGATTAAACAAACGATCATATAAGCGAATTTCTGCTGGAATAGAGTTAATTTCTGATACCCAATGGATAGTGCCTTTTACTTTCCTTCCATCAGGAGCTGAACCACCTTTAGTAGCTGGATCATAAGTACAACGCAATTCTACAATATTACCATTAGCATCTTTAATGACATCTTGACAAGTAATAAAATAAGCATAACGTAACCTAACTTCACGTCCCGGAGCTAAACGGAAAAATTTCTTTGGTGGTTCTTCAAGAAAATCGTCCTGCTCAATGTAAATAACTTTAGAAAAAGTTACTGGTCGTGAACCCATACTAGGATCATTAGGATGATACGGAGCTTCTAGTTGTTCTGATTCTGCTGGATAATTTTCAATTACTACTCTAAGTGGTTTTAACACCGCCATAACTCTGGCTGTTTTAGGGTCTAAATCACCTCGAATAGAATTTTCCAATACTCCCATTTCAATACTAGTATTATTTTTAGTTAGACCAATTTTGTCACAAAAATCTCTAATTGATTCAGGAGTATAACCTCTCCTTCGCATTCCTACTAAAGTTGGCATCCGTGGATCATCCCAACCACTAACCAGATTGTTTTCAACTAATTCTTGTAATTTGCGTTTACTCATAACAGCATATTGTAATGATAAACGGGCAAATTCTATCTGTTGTGGATGACATGGTGTTTTTAAAGTATCCAAAAACCAATCATATAGTGGACGGTGATCTTCAAATTCTAAGGTGCAAAGCGAATGGGTTATACCTTCAATTGCGTCAGATAAACAATGGGTAAAATCATACATTGGATATACACACCATTTATCACCAGTCATTTGGTGCGATAAATTCTTGATCCGATAAATAATTGGGTCTCGCAAATTTATATTAGCTGCTGCCATGTCTATTTTAGCTCGTAATACGTACTCACCATCAGCGAATTCGCCAGCTTTCATACGAGAGAACAAGTCTAAATTTTCTTCAATAGTACGTTCACGATATGGACTATTTTTACCAGGTTCTTTTAAAGTTCCACGATATTGTCTAATTTCTTCACCAGTTAAGCTACAAACATAAGCTTTATCAAGTTTAATCAGTTCAATAGCATAGTTATATAATTGTTCAAAATAATCTGATGAATGTCGTAAATCGGTCCAAGTATATCCTAGCCAATTCAAGTCAGCTTTAATCGATTCGACATATTCAAGGTCTTCTTTGCTAGGATTGGTATCATCAAATCGTAGATAACAATGTCCAGAATTTTCTGCTGCAATGTCAAAATTTAAACAAATTGATTTAGCATGGCCAATATGTAAATAACCATTAGGTTCAGGTGGAAAACGAGTAACTAATTGAGAATTTTTAGTTTTTAAGTCTTCGGCAACGATTTGACGAATAAAATCAGTGGGGATAGATTTAGAAATTTGCATGTTGAATAGTTCGTAGTTTATAGTAGTGTTTTAAAGTCCAAAGCTTACTACCCTGAAGATTTGAGCTTTTCAGTATTATAACATCGGAAGTAGTCTCATTCAATTTCTAAATTATTAAAGGATAGTTATTTGCATAGTTTATAGACTCGTTACAATTAATTTGCATTAATAATTTACGCCAGAATAAATAACCTTTATACTTTAATTTATTTCCTGAATTTACAAAATCGACTTTATGCTGGGTATAAGCAATTCTTAATTATGAATGCTTAATTCTTAATGAATTTCAATATAAATATATTTAATTCATATAGATGTATTATAGTCAATTGAGAAATACTATAGATAAGCTTATTGGATAACTACCAAACTATTACACAGAATTTAACTGGAACTCATAAAATGAATTTTAACATTTTTCAATCAATGCGAAATAAACTGATTGCTTTATTTCTAATAGTTGCTTTACTACCATTGTTTATAGTCGGGTTATTACTTTATAACCAATCCCAAACTTTATTAACAGAAGAAATTACCAATAGATTAATCAGCATACGTGATATTAAAGCTCAACAAATTAGAGGATATTTTACCCAAGCAGTTAACGATATTCAATTATTAGCTCAGAATCCTATCACTATTGATGCTACTAAAGATTTTGAGGAAGCGATTCATATAGAAATGAAAAATAAAGATGAAGTTGCTGGGATGGAAGAATATCGTAATTTATATTTAAATGATCCTCAACTAATCAGTGATGAAAGTTCTTATAGTAAAATTCATACTAAATACCATTCATTTTTCAAAAAATATAAAGAAGTAAATGATTATTATGATATTTTTATAGTTGATCCACATGTGGGTAGCATTTTATATACTGTTGAAAAAAAGGATGATTTTGGGACTTCATTGCTAAATGGTCCTTATGCAAATGCTAATATTGGTAATGTTTTTAATAGCATACTTGATACTAAAGATAAAGATTTTACCAAATTAGAAGATTTTGCCTATTACGGTCCTTCCCAGGCCGCAGTTTCATTTATTGCCGCTCCAATTTTTGATAACTCCAAATTAATAGGAGTAATGATATTACAACTATCTATTAATAAAATTGATGCTATCATGCAATATAGCAATGGATTGGGTGAACATGGTGAAACTATATTAATAGGTGAAGATGATTATTTATTACGTTCTAACTCACGGTTTTCTAAGCAGAATACTTTATTTAAATTAAAGTTAGACAATCCCGCTAGTCAAGATAAAGGTAAAACTGATATTAAGGAAGTGATTGATTATAACGGTAAAAAAATGCTGATTGCATATACTCCTTTACAAATTAAAGGATTTAATTGGTCATTACATGCCAAAATAGATTGGAATGAAGCAATTAGTGGTATGCAATTCATGCTGTTATGGAGTATTTTTATCGTTGGAATCAGTATTATAATAATAATTAGTATCGCAATATTAGTTAGTGATTCTTTTGTTAATCCCATCCAAATGATAACTCATGCTGCTCACACATTGATGGCTGGTAATATGAGCGTACCACTCGACACTAGTAGAAATGATGAGATTGGAAAATTAGCTACAGCTTTCCAGCAAATGGTTACTGACATATTACAAATAACAGAGGATATTGTTCAAGTATCTACTGGCCTAGCGGAAGGTAATCTAAGTATTAAGCCTAAATTTAACTATCAAGGCAATTTTATCCAGATAAAAACTGCTCTTAATAATGCTTTATATAATCAACAACAAATAATTAAAGATTTTGTTCAAATATCTCAAGGCATGGCAAATGGCAATTTACGTCTGACCACTCAGGCCCAGTATAAAGGTGATTTTGTCCAGATTAAGGATGCGTTGGAAAGTGCGTTGAACAATTTACATCTAGTAGTAGAAGATATAGTGCAGGTCTCGCAGGGTTTGGCTAAAGGCGATTTAAATGTAGTTGCTAAAGCTAAATATAGTGGTGATTTTATTCAAATTAGACAAGCCCTAGAAATTGCTTTATCTAGTTTATGTGCAGTAATTAAAGATATTGTATTGGTTTCCAAAGATTTGGCTATTGGTAATCTGAAAACTACTCCTCAAGCCGAAGAATATCATGGTGATTTCATCCAAATTCAAGAAGCATTAACTGTGGCTATATCAGACCAACGTGAAGTAATTGAGGATATAGTGTTTATTTCAGAAGGTTTATTAATGGGTGAGCTTACCATAACTTCTAAAACTAGATATCGTGGAGATTTTGTCAGAATTGAAGGAGTTTTGGCAACTCTATCATCCAATTTAAGTTATTTAGTTAAAGATATTGTTCAAGCTTCACAAGATTTAGCTGATGGTAAAATGATTACTCCAAAAGCTGAATATGTTGGAGATTTTGCTAAAATTAAAACCGCTTTGGGAATTGCTTCACAACAATTAGTTAAAGCAACTAAGAAAAATAACCTACAAGATTGGTTAAAAACTGGACATAATCAATTAAATGATCAAATGAGTGGCGAACAGAATATTGTAGAATTAACTCATAATACAGTATCTTTTTTGACTTTATATTTAAATGCTCACATTGGTTTGTGCTATTTAGTTGAAAAAGCTCCTAATATGAGTTTCATAAAACTAGTTGCTAGTTATGCTCATAACCGTCGTAAAAATATTTCGGATGAATTTGAATTTAGTAAAGGTTTAGTTGAACGAGCAGTTAAGGAACAAAAAACTATAGCAATAGAAGTAGCAACTGATTTAAGTGAAACTATACCTAAATATATAACTATTATACCATTTTTATATGAAAATTCAGTTAAAGGAGTGGTTTTATTAGGTAATACTGCTAGTTTAACCGAAATCCAGTTAGAATTTATTAATCAAGTAATGCCAACTATTGGAGTTGCTATTAATTCAGTTGAAGCTCGAACTAAAATGCAAGAGCTATTACAACAAACTCAAATTCAAACTCAAGAGTTAGAACAACAACAAGAAGAATTACAGCATAGTAACGAAGAATTGCAAAGCCAATCTGAAGAACTACAAACCCAAACTGCAGAATTGCAAAGCCAATCTGAAGAATTACGGAAATCCAATGAATCTTTGGAAGAACGTACTGAGGAATTAGAACATCAAAAACAAGATATTGCAGAAAAAAATGTAGTATTAGAAAAAGTTAAACAAGATATTGAAACCAAAGCTAAAGAAGTAGAATTAGCCAGTAAGTATAAATCCGAATTTTTGGCTAACATGTCACATGAATTACGAACTCCTTTAAACAGTTTGTTAATTTTAGCTCAATTGTTGACTGATAATAAAGGTAAAAATTTAACCGATAAACAGGTTGAATATGCTAGAACTATTCATAATTCTGGAATTGATTTACTGAAATTAATCAATGATATTTTAGATTTATCAAAGGTAGAAGCTGGTAAAATTGAAATTAATCTTGAAGATGTATTGTTAACAGATTTAATAATGAGTGTTGAAAAAGAATTCCGACCTTTAGCAGAAAGTAAAAATTTAGCTTTCCAAATTGCCATTGCAGATGATATTCCTCAATCATTATATACTGATGGGCAACGATTAAAACAAATCATTAATAATTTATTATCTAATGCCTTTAAATTCACTACAAAAGGTGAAATTAAAATTACCATTCGTCATCCATCAAGACGTAATGACATCATAAAGTATAAGCCTAGTGAAACTGTTGTGATTGGGGTTACTGACACTGGAATTGGCATTCCAAAAAATAAACAAGAATCTATTTTTGCGGCTTTCCAACAAGCTGATGGTACTACTAGCCGTAATTATGGTGGCACAGGCTTAGGTCTATCAATTTCACGCCAATTAGCACGTTTACTTGGAGGAGAATTAGAATTACGCAGTGAAGAAGGCAAAGGCAGTTCTTTTACCTTATATTTACCGCAAGAATCAATTCAAAATTCTCAAACTATTGGTAATATTAGTGAGCAAAAAACTAATACTGTTATTCCAACAATTAATCCAGCATCTAGCATTTCCATAGATGATCGGCATGATTTAACTGACGATGATAAATCATTGTTAATTATTGAAGATGATTTTGCTTTTGTGAACATTCTTTTGGAAACAGCTAGAGATAAGGAGTTTAAATGTTTAGTAGCAGATGATGGCAAAACTGGTTTAGAATTAGCTGAAGAATATCAACCAGATGCAATTATTCTTGATGTGGGTTTGCCACAAATAGATGGTTTGACCGTCATGGAAAAATTAAAATCTAATCCAAAAACTCAAGATATTTTAGTGCATTTCATTTCTGCTTCTGAACTAAGTGGTGATGCTACAGATATGGCGATTGGTTATTTACGTAAGCCAGTTGATATGGAACAGCTTTCCAAAGCATTTAAGCAAATAGAACAGTTAATTACTAAACAAGTTAAGAACTTATTAGTTATTTCTGATTCAGAACCACATACGCAACAAATTTTAAAATTGATAACAAATATAGATATCCAAACTACTCAAGCTGTTACAATCGAAGACGCTTTGCATTGTATTGAAACTACTGTCTACGATTGTATAATTTTGGATATGGATATAGAACATCGTTCTAGCACCAAACTTATTAAGCGGATGCAAGATGCTCCAGATTCTTGTAAAACTCCAGTGATTATTTATGCAGAACAAGAATTAACTCCAGATGAAGAGACTTTATTACAGCAATGTGCTGATAATTTAGTATTAAAATCTTCACGTTCACCAGCTCGTTTATTAGATGAAGCCACATTATTTTTACATCAATTAGAAGCAAACTTGCCAGAAGATAAGCAAGCAATGTTAAAAATGGTGCATAATAAAACCGCAATTTTAAAGGACAAACAAGCTTTAATTGTAGATGACGATATCCGCAATGTCTTTGCATTAGTTACAGTTTTAGAAGATAAAGACATGGAAGTGTTAGTTGCTAAAAATGGTGAAGAAGCTTTGGTTTTATTAGAAAAAAATGAAAATATTGCTATTATTTTGATGGATATTATGATGCCAGCGATGGATGGTTATGAGACTATGAAAAAGATTCGTAAACAACCTAAGCATAAAAAATTACCAATTATTGCTCTCACTGCTAAAGCTATGAAAGGTGATAAAACAAAATGTATTGAAGCAGGAGCTAATGATTATCTAGCTAAACCAATTGATTCCAATAAATTAATTTCACTGATGCGAGTTTGGTTATATCAATAATAATTTTTTGTAAGCTTTATCAGACTCTTGCTGGGTTTCACTTCGTTCTATAGACTTTCAGATAAATAATTTCGTTGTAGAGACAAGGCATCAATGCCATTAAGTTAAGGATTTATACTAAAATTGTCATACTCACGAAAGTGGGTATGATTCTAGATTCCCGTTTTCACGGGAATGACATGAACTTTTTTCTTAACTTAATGGCATTGGATATAGCGTTTACCGTTTGCATAAGGTACAAAGTTTCGGGAAATCCGCTACGCTCCATTCCCGAAACAAATAGTACTGCACTCAATTGGGAAACGCTATATCATTATGAATCTGAAGAAGCTTCTTATTTTATTGAACAATTAGGATTTTGTGTTGCACGACGTGATCAAGTATGTTGTGAAATACTGAAGCAAACTGAAAACCAGAACTAAAAGGAATAATTATGTTATTAGATGTTGGTATTTTGCTTGGAGTATATGCTAGTGTAAAAATTTTTAAAAGATATAATAAACCACTAAAATCTCTACCTCAAAAACCTATAGATCCAAAGACTTCCATAATTAAAAAAGATTTAAATAAACAAGAGGATTTTCGAGATAATCGAGTAATTGATGAGACTGAAAAAACTTATGATCATCATTTAAAAGTTAGTACTGCTAATTTAGCTATCTCAGCAATAAGACAATTTGTTTTTCCTGCCATTGCTCCACTACATCTTGCACTTCTTAGTTATACTAGTTTTTTACTATTTCAAAGAACTGAAGAATCTATTAAAAAGAAGAAAGTTGGTAATGATGTATTTTCTACTATATTTGGGCTTATGGGTTTAGCCATGGGTGAGTATTTTGCATTAGCATTAGGTACTTGGTTTTATTTTGTTGGTTGTAAAGTAGTAGCAAAAACTCAAAATAATTCACAACAGTTATTTTTGAATGCTTTTGAACAGTTGCCTAGCAAAGTATGGGTTTTAAAAGATGAAGTTGAGATTGAAATACCATTGGCAAAACTTCAAATTAATGATATCGTTGTGGTTAATACTGGAGAAGTGATACCTGTTGATGGTGTTATTATCCAAGAGTTAGCAATGATTGACCAACAAGCTTTGACTGGAGAATCTCAACCAGCAGAAAAAAACATTGGTGACAAAGTATTTGCTTCCACTATTGTTATCAGTGGAAAAATTCATATTCAAGTGGAAAAAACTGGATTTGATACTACATTTTTTAAAATTAATCAACTGTTGAATCAATCAGCTAACTTTAAAACAGAAGTTCAATTACAAGGTGAACGATGGGCAGATAAGGCAGCTTTACCTTTTCTTGGAATCTCTTTAATAACAGCTGTTGTACTAAGTCCATCTGTAGGATTAGTTATTCTGACTGGTAATTTTGGTAATAGAATAAGGATATTAGCACCATTAGGAACACTGAATCATTTAAAAGCAGCGTATCAACAAGGTATTTTGATTAAAGATGGACGTGCTATTGAAACTTTAAATCACATTGATACAGTTTTATTTGATAAAACCGGTACTTTAACTGAAAAATATCCTGAAGTCGGTAAAATAATCGCTTGTGAACAGTATGATGAAACAGAAGTACTAATACATGCTGCTATAGCAGAACGTAAAGTAGCACATCCGATAGCTAAAGCAATCTTGCATAAAGCCAAAAAATCTGAGCTAATTTTACCAGATATAGATGATTCTAAATATCAGATGGGTTATGGAATTACGGTTAGTCTTGATGATAAGATTATTAAAGTTGGTAGTATCCGTTTTATGGAGTTAGAAAAACTAATCTTGCCTAAAAAAATAGAAATTGCCATGCAAAATTCTCACAATCAAGGTAATTCTCTGGTTGTAGTTGCTGTAAATCAAAAAATTATTGGGGCATTGGAAATACAAACGGTAGTACGTCCAGAAATTAAACAAATGCTTAAAGGTCTGCGTCAACGTGGCATTAAACATATTTCTATCGTATCAGGTGATCATAAGCAACCAACCCAAACATTAGCTAATGCTTTGAATATGGATAGCTATTTCTATGATGTTCTTCCGTCAGAAAAAGCTAACATTGTTGAAAAATTACAACAAGAAGGTAAAAAAGTTTGTTTTGTTGGGGATGGTATTAACGATGCTATTGCGATGAAAACGGCAAATGTTGCTATTTCTTTAACTGGTGCTTCATCCATTGCAACAGATGTTGCTGAAGTTGTGCTAATGGATGGTAGTCTTACTCACCTCTGTAGATTATTTGATATTTCAAAGAGTTTAGATACTCATTTAAAAAATAGTTTCAATATTACTTTGATACCAACAGTTATTAGTATCGCTGGAGCATTTTTATTTAACCTTGGTTTTACAACTGCTATCATTATAAAAAATAGTTTATTTTTTGTTGGTGTAGGTCATGCAGTTCTTCCGGTTAAAACAGATAGTGAAATAAGCAAAGATTCTGTGTAGATATTCTCTCGTTCCCAACGTCTACGTTGGGAATGCCGACTGTACCGCTCTGCGGTATTCCTTAAAAACTTTCCACCTTGGCACAAATCCCCAACCCAGAATATAATAAAAACTCCAATCATAACAAAGGAGTTAATCATGAAAGAACGCAAGGATATATATTACGGCAAGGTCGAGCTATAGCGTTTCCCGATTGAGTGCAATACTATTTGTTTCAGGAATGGAGTGGAGCGGATTTTCCGAAACCTTGTACCTTATACAAACGATATTTGAATATATAGCAATTCTTAATTATGAATGCTTAATTCTTAATTAAATTCAAAATAAATATCAATTACTTATTTA
>JQIA01001572.1_pt1 | contig 12250 bp, 11 predicted proteins | sample 811431 | NCBI WGS metagenome assembly JQIA01 (sample SAMN02998118, study PRJNA258478) | marine sediment metagenome | biome: marine; feature: seafloor; material: sediment; isolation source: oil-polluted sediment collected from 3 locations (0.5 km, 0.7 km and 0.9 km)... | place: USA: Gulf of Mexico ... | reverse complement strand
CTTGACCGGCAAGTGGCGACAGGACAATTTGACCAGGTTTCCACCCTTCACCACGTAGTGATGGAACCGGGTAGCGCTCTTTCAAATAGCCCCCTGAAAGAACTGTGTCGCCAGCTTATCGCACACTCAGAACTGACGGGGTTGACTGATAGTCCTGACGAACTTGCCAAACAGGCTGCAGCAGACCCAGATGCGGTTTACCAGCGGCTGCGCAAAAACTTGCAACAATCAAGCAAAGGTTTGCAGACTCCCGTATTGGCAATCGTCGTCGATCAATGGGAGCAGTTATTTAACAAAGAGCATGTCACAAAGAAAGAGCGCGAGTCTTTCAGTCGAGTTCTACTGAACTGGTCAAGTCATCCAGCCAGCCGTATCTGGGTAATAGCCAGTTTACGCGTGGACTATCACGAGCAATTTATCTCCCTCCCCGGGATGACTAGGCTTATAAACCAGAGTTCTTCCAGTTATCAGATAGAGGAGCCAACCAGTAAAGAACTGCAAGATATCATCACAAAGAACTTTGTGAACAATGACTATAAGTTTGAGCCCCCCGATCTCCCTACGTTGATTGCGCATGATGCGAAAGAGCTTCAAGGCCAGCTGGCAGCATTGGAAGTAGCCTTGACCTCACTTTATGTTCGAGCACGTCGCTCAGGCCGAATGGTGCATGAAAGCCGTGAACTGCCTCATTGCAAAGTGACCCAGGGAGCGTACGAATCGATAGGAAGGTTGGGTGGAGCTATCTCCAATGCGGCGGACAACTTTTATGAGCAACTGAGCCCTGCGGAAAAGAAAGCATTTGAACGATTGCTGCCAAAATTGGTAAGTGTATTTATCAAGGACGAGCATGCAATGTTGCGCTGGTACGCTGCCAGCACCCAATCCAAAGACTCGATAGAGTCGCAGGTCTTGGCAAAGGCGACGGCAAACCGCCTGTTGGTGAGCCGAAGCAAAACCACAGACAGTAATGCCGAAGAAGATGGTTTAGAAGTTCGCTTTGTCCACGACAGTTTGATGGAAGAATGGGATTTCCTTAAGCAGTGGATTATTAAGTATCGCAATAATACCCAAAAGTGGAAGCTACGGAGGCAGGTTACAGTAATATGCCTAGCTCTTATTCTGGTGGTAGGAGGAAGCATAGGAATACAGCAGTACTTAAACAAATCGCAGGAATATTTAGATGCAGTTCAAGATAGGGTTACCGATGAGGCATTTGGGTTACTGTCCTCTGAAAAGAACACACTTGCGAAACTATTCTCTTTGAATGTCCTGCCTGGTGCTTATGGTGAAGGTTTCAGATATAACGAGGAGACCGAGGACGCCTTATTTTTAGCCCAGTTCAAATCTGATTTAAAAACTATTCTTCGTGCCCCTGTTGAGATGAATTTCATGAGTGTCCTTCCTTCTGGAAAGGTGATAGCAGGGTCAGACAATGGGCAGGTATGGGTTTGGGAGACTCCCGAAACAAGTGAGCCGAGGGTTTATGATTTTGAGATGAAACGTCGTGTTGTGTTTGCCTCCGATTGTCAGAATTCTAGGGATCTTTTGATTGCCCCCTACAAGGGATACTTAAAGAGATGGAATCATGAGGATAATAGTGTAACGAAAATCCTAAATTCGGCGCTCAATGACTCTGCAGGATTACCCACTCGTCGATACAGAAAGCTAGTACATACAAAAAACTCTTCTCGTCTCACCTTGTTTTTTGAGGGGCGTGTGGATATCTGGGACACTGATACTTGCCTACCAATAGCAAGTATCAGTGCGTATGGTGCGATCGATGACGTATCTTTCCCCGCCGCCGCACCAAATATCGCTACCTTTTTGACGCAAGATAATCAGGTGGTAATACGAAACTTGAAAAAAGGCCGAACAGAACACATTTTTACTGTCCCTAGTGGTACTAGGGAAATTGCAGCAAACCCTGACGGCAGTATCATTTTCACAATTAAAAAAAAGGGATCGGCCTCGAGTTTAGATATTTGGTCGAGTCATTTTCAAGAGCTGATTGTTAGCATTGACTACCAGATTAAAAAAATCAAATCAATTACTGTTGCTCCAGATAATACGGCACTGATGGTGATAACCGAAACAGGTGTTTATTTACATGACCTTTCGAGCATTAATCGGGCGATTAAAAGAGCGTTAGAGCTGAATACTAAAGAAAGCGCACTGGATTTCGATCACGAAACTGACACAGTCCTAACTGTTAATCTTGATTTGGTTACTGTGATCGAAGACGAGGTAATAGTCAGTGCACGCTTCGCTCAAGATGATAATGGTATTTTCGTCACGGATGGAAGTGGTTTTTCGACATATGTCCAATTTTGGCATGGCTTTGATTCACTTGCCATTTTTGGTGTCGTAAGAAACAGAATTAATACAAGCGCATTATGGACAAAAAAACAGACCGATAAAATTCACGAGGTCGGTCATGGTTCTACACCTGGGGAGTTTTATATTGCCACAGCTAATGATTTAACAATCTATCAAAATAAAGGTCGGTATGCTGCACGCGTTCTCTCTGAGAAGATAGCTAGCGATGGAAAACTAACTAGTCGCGATGGTAATCGCTTTCTTTGGATCGACAGAATAAAGGGCAATATAAGTGTCTATGACCTGGAACGGGACAAAGGAAGTCGTGCAATACCAATAGTGAGTTCAGAAATGGCTGCCATCAGCGCAGATGGGAGTATGTTCATGGTGCAAACCGCTAGTGATGTTATTGAGATTTGGAAATATGAGAAGGGGGAAATTTTCCTAGCCAAAGAATTTTCAAAAGGATCGCCTGGCGATGTCGTGGATGCAATGTTTAGTCTTGACAGTCGATTTGCTTATGTAATCCATGATAATGGAGCTGTCGAGCTGTGGGATGCAAAGGGTAATATCGAACCAAAGAATTTTGCAGATCAAAATAATCTTTGTTGCGGTGCCTTTGGGCCTGTTGGATCCAACCTTATTTTTGTAGCAACCAGGGCGGGTCATGTTCTGGAGTTTGACCTCGCAAGGAACGTCCCTCCAAAATTGATTTTCAGTGCGGACTTTGAACCGTTAAATATTCAGATAAACCCTAAGGGTAGCCACCTTGTTGTATCAGATGATTCCGAGGTTGTCTTATGGGATAGGACTAAAGAGGTCGAAGTTATGCGTGTACAAAAATGTGAAGACCTGATGACTGGTAAGTGTAACGTTAGTTTTAGTCGGGATACTGAACGATTTGCCTTGCGCAATAGCGAAGGATTTAGAGTTTATGGATTGGATGGCAATGTTGAGGCTGAAATGACCTTAAAGCCCTATATCACAAACAAGATTGAAAAGCTCAGAATGTCACCGGATGGCCGGCTCCTATTGATAGGTAATGATGGAGGGACAGTCGATATCTTTAGTATCGCATCGAGGGAGTTCACGTGGGTGGCGACTCATGTAGGCACAATAGAGCATAATGTCACCTCAATTCATGACTTATATTTCTCGGACGACTCTCGACATATTATTATTCTTCATGATCAGGGGCGAACACACTATAAACTCCCACCCAGAGGTAAGTTGTTGATTAAGGAAGTCATAAACACTTTGCCTATCCGTTGGAAGTGTTTAACCCCAACACAACGAAAAGTATTTGACTTAGAACCTTTAAGTCGTGCACAGAAGCAAGCCAGGGGCTGCACCGACTAATAATAAAATCTAGATTTATCGACCTACGTTGATTTATAAAGGTTCATATACTAATAGACAGTATTTACTCGACGCGGAAGATACAATTAATTCTTTCAGTTGATTGGACTTATTACCAAGGGCACGGCTCTGTAATATATTGTCAATCTATGCGAGCCGGATGATAAGGGTAGGCATGGTGTACGCTCGACGAGTTAAAACACCATTGCTATTCACATTACTGACAATCGTGTTGGGTAGCAATTCAGTCCATGCGAAAAAATACCGCTGCGGATCCGCAACTCAAGCTTTCTGGTTCTATAGAAGTCGGCAGGCATCAAAGGACTGGCATTAGCCAGCATTTTCATGCTCATGACGGCAACCTGAGCAATCAAATAAAACCACCATCATTTTTATTAATTATTGCAGCTAATGTTGCCTCTCCCTAAAACATTCAAGTTTTCTCGGCTATCGTGCAACCGTACTGACGAAGTTTGTGAGAAACAAGTGATACGTTAATCTTCGTCTGTCACCGATGACTGCATGGCTAATCCTCTAAAGCACCTCCAATGTCACCTAGAGCCGAACTATTAGCGTGCTTGATACTAGGTAGGTTAATAGTGGTGTTGAACAATTTTTAAGATTATACGATTTATTTTTATCCAGGTGATCCAAACGACTCATATTTATACAGACAGCGAATAGAGAACGGGGCTTTATCGCTGAAAGCGTGATTCGTAACGATAGGGTCATTCATCTAGGAGAGAAACAATGAAAAAAGCAATAATTATCACCACTATGGCACTGGCTCTCGGGGCCGGCGCACAAAGCGCCTCAGCATTTGCAGGGTTAGTTGCAGCCGAAAAAATTCGTGGTGAATTACGACAAGGCAATAATCATCGTACTAGCCGTGTTAGTCGGCATGATCGTTATGATGGTGGTCGGGTTCACTATCGCCCAAGAGGGCGCTACTGCAAGACGAGCTACGAAATTAGCGCCCTCGGCCCACTTAAGCCGCTCGGGAGTATATGCTACGTTGGTCGTTATAACGACGTGGGGTACATCATTCGATAGAAGGCAGGTATTCCCTAAGGCTTGTAGAGTATGAGGACGGCCCCTGCAGGATCATTGGGGCTGTCTTCGATCAAAGGACACCTTTTTCGCTAAGAACCTAAGTGCCATTGGCAGAATTACTGGCCACACCCAACCTCAGACGCCGTCCAACTTGCTTTCGGTAAAAAGTGAGCCCGATAAGCGAGACTCTCATTAATCAAGGCTGGCATCCGGTCACAACTTGACGGACAAACGGCAGCAAATTGAGAAGATTACAGTCGGTCACAATGAGGCACTGAAACCGGGCGGTGTTCTTTTAGGTAGTGACCTGAAAGAACAAGCAGTGTAGCAGCTCATCGGGTATCAGAGTTGAGGGTGTTGAGTGCTCAAAACATGATGTACCCAACTACTTCTAGAAAGCCCCCCTAAAACACCCCCAACTTCACCTACAGCCAAACTATTAGCGTGCTTGATACTTCGGTTGCCAGAGGTAGTTGAACAATTTTCAAGATTATACGACTTATTTTTATCCAGGTGATCCAAACGACTCATATTTATACAGATAGCACATAGAGAACGGGGCTGTATAGCTGAAGCGTGATTCGTAACGATAGGGTCATTGACCTGGGAGAGAAACAATGAAAAAAGCAATAATTATTACCACTATGGCACTGACTCTCGGGGCTGGTGCACAAAGCCCCTCAGCAGAGGGATCGATGGGTGGAGACCCAGGCATAATATTTGTGAGTGAAGCACAACCAAACATGGATACGACTCATGAACACCTAGCAAAGCCGCCTGCTTACTATAGTCAAAACAATAGTGATGCTAGCGTGATGACCAGATTGATCGTCTCTTGGCTCACCTAATAGACGGGCGCTACTGCAAGACACCCTACGGTGTTGCCGGCCCCGGCCCACTTAATCCGCTCGAAAGTAAATGCAACGTTGGTCGTCATAACGAAGAGGGCCATCGTTGAAGGTACTCTAGAACGCCCATGATGGATCTCTTAAGACGTCAGAAAGATGATCGCAAAAAATGTGTTATTTCGTAGCAGGTGAATTATTTTCAAACTAATTATATCCAAATGTTTAAAACGACTCATATTTACATGTACAGGCAGAAAAGGTCTCTGCAAACACAAACAAACAAACAAGACAAAGTGAAGGGGTTATGTATGAAAGGTAAAGCAATAGTATTCGCTATAACATTAGTCATGGGGGCACATAATGCCACAGCATTTGAAGATAGAAATGCGTTAATAGACGCCGCTGAAATGACAAAAAATGCTGTATGGAAATCAGTGAATACTGGCCGCAGTGTACTTGGTTCATTTGGATCATCAAAATTCAAAGTAAGCGGTAAAGTTTCCAAAAAAATACAACCAGTACAGGATGCATGGCGACAAGTACTTAGCAAACAGGATTATGAGGCTGCTTACAAAATGGAAAAGATGGCTAGTCATTACACTGACCGCAAAGGGTTATTTAATGTTGATGCACTGACAGCAGTTGCCATGATCTATTTACAAGAAGGTCAAATCGAAGACTTTAAAAGGGTTGCAGGGAAAGTTGTAAATTTGGTTGAGAAAAACAACATCCACCCTAGCACAGAAGCTCAAATTGTAATGAGTATATATGAGGTACTTGGCGGTCAAATTAAAACAGCATATATAAATAAGAATATTAAGTCGGTGATCGTAAAGCTAACAAAGAAAGGAGAGATATCGTGAATAAGAGGATAAAAATATTAAGCGCGACAATACTATGTGCGGCCATGATGTCTGGTGCTGCCAATGCTGGCTCTAGTGAATGCCGGGCCACCGATAAGCAACGCTGGGAGAAAAGCCAGCAGAAAAATGTAAAGACAATGATAGGTATTTGGTTAAACAATGAGAGCGACACTCAATATAGCAACCCTATAGGGAATATTGCTCGGCTTGAATCATTACTATTCACTAATAATTGTTATTCGATTAATAAAACAAATACGATTTCAGATATTGCTGAAAATATGAATGATATCGATACTGGTGATAAATTGAGTTTTGCGATCTTTATTGCAGCGCTATCTTCAAAAGGTATTGATATGAGCCTCAACAATCTAATGCAGCATAAAGGAATGAAGTTAAGGAGCCATAAATAATGAATAGTAATTTGGTTTTAAAGGGAACGGAGATGTTGGATGTTAAACCCATCATCAATACGCTGGGAGCTGGTTTCACAGCAGGGATTATTGCCTGGCAATACGAGAAGATTTTTGATGGCATCAGGGCGCTATGGGAGATTGCTGGCATGTCCATGGTGGGCTTACTGCCTCTAAGTATCATGCTGATGGCATCTCTCGTCATACTGGTAAAAAACAGGTACAAGAGCGCACATTTTAATTCTCGAATACATACAACGTTGAACATTGTTGTCTTCGCCAGTCCTATGTTCGGACTATTGGGCACAGTACTGGGGATGGCCAGCTCGCTACAGGTAATTGTTGATTCTAAGGGCCAGAATTCCCAAGAACAGATTACTAATATGAGTGCCAACTTAGTACCTGCGATGTACTCCACAGTATGGGGCATGATATTAGCAATTACTGCCGGCATATTACTGCACTTACTGTTCAAGAATGACAACTCCATAACTGAATAGACAAGAGAGGAAACAAACAATGAAAACATTAATAAAAGTAGTGGCTATTAGCACGATTATTGCCTCCCCATTTTCACTCGCAGAAACCAACCAGGTTCACCTAAAACTTGCGAAACAATTTGAAGAAATAAAACTAGACTATGATCAACAGACCTCTAGTTATGAAGAATTTAATACAAAATCAGATGCCGATAAAATATACCAAAGGATGTTGAACTCACCGACTGGCAGCAACGACCGCGCAGCAAAGAAAATGGAAGTAGCTAAGAATATGGCCTCAAAAATGAAGGTCGAAGTCAAGTTAATTAAGAAAATGCGTGCGACTCTGGAAAAAGCTTCTGGAATCCTTATTAATATTGTTAATAACATAGAAAAAAATAAGATTTCAAACAATGACGGGAAGGATACAGAGTTTAAAAAAATGTCTTTTAAGCGAAAAATACGCGGGCAGGTTAATTTACTAAATCTTGCAAGCAGCCTGTCAGATAAGGAAGAGACCTCGAGCAACACAGCACAAACCATGGCAATTATTAAGATGGGCACAAGGAAGTTAAAGGGGATGGTTGGAAAAATCTCGCTTAATATTTCGGGGCTGAAGAAGAAGGTGGCAACCATCGACTACCTTCGATTAAGGTGGAAATTACAAGAGGATCAGTTACGCGACAATGCAGATAGTTTAGAAGTGTTAATTGGTAGCGGGACTACAGAGGCAGTGATTCAGCAAATCGCTGAGATGGGATCAATGATTGATTTTAACATCGATAATGGTGCCGGAATACGCGATCAACGCATTGATAGCATGCTGAATGAAGAGCTTTCAGCCGGTAGTTCTAAAAATGGGTATGTCGCAGACGTGAGCGACTGGAGCGAAAATATTTTAGCCCAACTTGATAACTACTAGGGGAATATTATGAACACACTTACCAGCATTATAACTGCTACCGTGATTGCAGCTTCGATATCTTATTTTGGCAACACTTTTATTACCGGTTCGAAATTTGATGGCGCTTCAGCTACTAGTGACCATGGAAATCAAGCCAACCCTGCATTCGCAGAGGTTAGTGTTGACACCACACCGGTGCCTACCCAACCTCTACTAGACAATTTGAAAGATTTACTCCCCCTTGCAGACGAACCGACTTCAGAAGTTAAACCATTAATTCAGGTGGTTTCCGAACCCGTCTTAAGTGACGTTCTGAAAACTAAGAGTTTAATTAAAGAAGGAGCTGTATTGACCTCAAAGGAATTTACTGATGTTTCTGGCGAAGTGATCATTGCGGCAGGTTATCTTGCCCATGAGGAATTAATGGCTCTTAAGGACTTGCTAGACTGAACTATTATCGAATCGAGGGCCGAAGATAGAGATGAATTAGCATCTTAAACAGCAGCTACGCAACTGCAATCTTCTTGGCCCTTGCATTCTGATAGAAGGCCAGAGTAATTATACTGCAACATATATTCAATCGTAATTTTTAATTAAACACAAAATTCCCACCCTTTCCCTGGAGCAGGACGATGGATAAAAATATTAAAGTTTGGGTAATTATGCTGAGCCTTGCTCTGATATATTCATTCGCAGACTGGAAACCCACCCCACCAAATAAGAATTTAGAATCTACACAAGCGGTCATTGTGCACATGCCTATTAGCGAGCGCCTCAACATAGAATCTGAAATAATACATAAACCAACAGCAGAACAAGCACTTGCAGCCGGCAAGATGGCCAAGGCCAACGGAGCAGAGCCCACGATGAGAGCCACTCTTAGCATTGATAGCAAGAGCTACTTTAATTGGGAGCTACAGCGGGGGTCAAAAGTAATAATGGTGTTTGGTGATAATAACTTTGAAGCCCGCAATGATTCTATTTATCCAATTAAAACGTCCGATTTGCAAGGGTTTTCAACACTTAAGGCTGAAGATGTTACAGATGAACTGGGTGCTGATCATTACAAAGAATATAGCAATCTTGCAAAACAAACAGAGCTGAATGACTTCCAAGTATTGCTGGTACGACCACAGAACAATACTGATCAATTTGCGGGCCATGTGAAGATTTTATTAGAGCGCAAAGGATTTTTTTATAAAGATGTCACCAGTGTGCACTATACGGTACTAAATGAGGCTAGCCAGGTTGTATATCGTATAGACACTATCTCTTATAAAGAACAATTAATCGATGTGAATGAAAGTTTTCACTGGGGAGTAGGCTAATGAGTCACATTCGCTTTGCAGCAACGTCTATTAATATTCTACTTATCCTACTGATGTGCACCCCTCTGGCCAACGCCAGTAGCACCGTACCAGGCTGGATCAAGAAACTGGTTGTGGAATCAGAAAATAGTATCGGCTTAGATAGGCACTTAATTTTATCGGTAATTAGGGTTGAATCAAATTTTGACCCGTACGCAATTTCTAGCGCTGGTGCCAAAGGTTTAATGCAATTGATGGATCAAACAGCAGGCGAGTATGCTGATAATGCAAGCTATGATGCTGAAAGTAATATTCTGATGGGCAGCCATTATCTTAAAAAGATGATCCTTAGGTTTGGCAGTATTGAGAAGGGATTGCATGCCTATAATGCTGGCCCGACAAGGGTGGATCAACAATCCGTCCCTACTATGAGTCGACGATATGCTCACAAGGTTATCGGTTTTTATAAGCATTATAAGAAAACTGGTTGGGATGATATTTGAGACGAATAAATAGACTTTCATAAATTAATCTTTACCAGGTTTCTTCTATATCTTGACAATATGAATTTCTACATTGCATTTATTTCGCGATGATTTATCAGCATCGTAGTAGCACCACACTATAGAGTTTAAATGAAGATATGGATATAAGAATTGTAAATATTACTAGTTTTTATCAAATATACAAACAACCCTACACGTGATGTTCATTGTATTGAAAACGAGTAGTTTTTCACCCTTCATTATTTTTTACAGATTTAAGATCTTCACCTTACACCAAATACGCACTCAATTTTATTCTTTTGGAGTAAATATATGACAGGCTTGGTTATACTTTTCCCGATTCGACCCTCAAAGAATCAACCAATATTTCAGAATCTTAGCGAGAGCGAAATGAATGATATATCTGATTTTTGGGAGGCACTAACCTCGTCTTGCGTGGATCTAAATATAGTTCGCATTGTTCCCGCATTACTAAAGCTGTTGAACAAAGACTGTCTATTTTCCAAAAGGATCGCGTTATGGAATTTATCTCAGATCGAATGGCCAATAAACAGTGCGCACATCACTCCTTATCTAGAGCATAAAGATAACGAAATACGAAAATTCGCGGTGATGAATTATTTATTTCACCAGGAATGTACTGCAATACCCCGGGCATTAGAGATGCTAAATGATGTTGACGAACATGAAATTGTGCGAGCACAGATTGCTTTTTCACTTGCCAATATCTCAACGGAATCTGTACGCCGTGGTCTGCAATACGCCTTAGTGGTGCCGTGTTCGGGATTGGTCTTTAACAAGATCGTTGGCTCACTTTTTCAATTAGGAGTCAATAGTTGCTGCTCCTTGGTTGTAACTCACTATTTAAATCATTCATGTTGCCCCTACAACGGTGATGCTGCCGAATATGTGCGACGATTTTCGAATGCCTTCGACCACTCGCACATTATTATGGCATTGTCATCCCATGACCCTGAGGTTTGTCAGCGGGCAATAACTTTAGTGGAAGTTATAGGTGACCCTCGCTTTGTCGACCCACTTATAGCCTTACTTGATGCCGATACATTATTATCAAGAAATACCATATTGTATGTTTTGGGTGAATTGGGCGGTGAAAAAGCAATTTTAGTGTTGTCTAATGCCTTACTAGTACCCTACTTAAGTACACATGTCTTAAGTACACATGCCGCTAATATCTTGGGCAGAAATGGCGGAGAAGCAGCGCAACTTGTCTTACTTGATGCACTGCCGAAAACTTCGGGTAAAGATACTCAATATATTTTATCGGCTCTGGCGGAAGCAAATAGCAAAGTACCACTTCAAGTCTTGAAGACCTACTTAATGTCGGGCAGTGCGTGTGATCGTGAAGAGGTCTCTCATTTATTGTTAAATCAAGAGCATCCCATTTGTCTTAAGTGGCTAGCTCAACTACAACGCCTCGAAAATATAGTTACGCGTGAAAATGTGGCAAAAGGACTGAGACACAGTAGCGATAAAAACCACATTACCATCTTGATTGGCATGTTGAATGACCCTTTTACTACAGTTTGTTTGTCTGCCATCGCCTCATTAGTGTGCCTTAAGGGAAAGGAGGCTATCTGGCATTTAGACGTATTAGTGAAAGATATTGATTCCCATTATATCGCAACAGCTGTCGATCTTTATATTTCTCTTCTTGGATCCAAAGCAGAATTGCGGTTATTGAGATTACTTGAAGGTAATGACCCTGATAGACGCGCTGCTGCTGCTAAGGGTCTAGGTATTGTTGGCACTGCATCGTGCCATGGAGCCTTAAGAAAAAGGCTTGTGGAGGCGGAAACGATCGAAGAACTTGCCCAAGTAACAGAAGCACTCGCCAAGCTTGGCGAGCGAGAGGTCTTGTCACTACTTATTGATAAGCTGCGCAAGGGGACGCCATCGCTCGGGCTTTATACGGTTGCTACTTCTATCGCTCAATTTGGAGATAAATCCAACCTACATGCGCTGTTTGATCTATTAGAGTTGTAATGAATGGAGGTGTAAACCTCTCTTTTAGTGGTGCCATAAATTATAGTTTTCCCGCGAAAAAAGGTAATTGGCTAGAAGACGACGATAACTATCAACTTTAGCCTGATTTCCTATACGCCAAGCCCAAACACTTAACCGCCCTACGCATCGTCTCATCATCCCGTAAATCATAGCGCGCCGTTGTTTCAATACTGC
>JQIA01001571.1_pt1 | contig 12254 bp, 11 predicted proteins | sample 811431 | NCBI WGS metagenome assembly JQIA01 (sample SAMN02998118, study PRJNA258478) | marine sediment metagenome | biome: marine; feature: seafloor; material: sediment; isolation source: oil-polluted sediment collected from 3 locations (0.5 km, 0.7 km and 0.9 km)... | place: USA: Gulf of Mexico ... | reverse complement strand
GGATTGGAAAATGTTATTAAAAACGGTATCACTTTTTGGTGATTTTTATCGTTTCTTTTGTTTTTTTCAGGCCTGTTGTTTGTTGCTATAATACTTACTTTACCAAGAAGAGAATCATTCTTACTGAATATTTTAGCTGTTACTTTAATGTCTTCAGGTTTTATATCTACTGATTTGTTAATAAGTCCATTAATTACAAAATTATATCCGGTGTCCTCTTTTTGAATGAATCGGCTTTTTACAGATTTATTGATAAGAGAAATCGCTTTTGATTTTCTTGAATCGTTGTTAGTGATTTCTTTTATTAATTGTTCATCATTCTCATTGTTTAAATTTGACATAACTGTTTTTTTACCGGGTAGGACAAGAAAAGACTTAGAAGTTGAATTAGAAAAGTTTAAAATAACCACGGTGAGAAATATCAGACAGACAACAGATAAACATATGGCATTGAAATATGGAAGAAATTTTGATGTGTCAGAAAATTCTGGTGTTTCAACCTTGGCTTTGTCATTTGTTTTTTTTTTGCCTTTTTCTGTAATTCCACGAACCTCTGGCCCAGATATTGTTGCTTCTTTCAGCACTTTGGAAATATCTTCAAGAACATCATAGTCGATTTTGTCTTCATCTTCAAGCAGCTCCTCAATGAGGATCAGATCTTCCGTCGGGGTATCATCATTAAGAATTTGATTGATAGTATCAAAATCAAACTCCAATTCAGTATCAGAAGAAGGTTCATCACTATTATTGAAGGAATTTGATATTTCCGGTTGAACGATTGATACAACAAACTCTTTTGAGTTATCATGAAGGTCTGTAAATTTTATACCGGCTCTGTACATACCTTGTACATCGCCCTCCGGGGCAATGACCATCTCATCATATACTATTTCCCCCTTTACCATTCTGGGGTTGGGTATATTGTTGTTGGCCAAAACCAGAAATTTCCCAGTGAATGGCTGACGGGATTCGATAAGAGCACCGTTTGTACTTATATTCAGTAGCAGTCCACTATCTGTGGAACTATATTCATCATTCCCATCATGGCACGTGTATGAGACCAGGTGATTGATTTCCACACGTGGTCGTTGTCGCATATTTTTCATAATAATTTTATACCTTTTTCTCAATGTTGATGGCGTCGTAAAAAGTCCCATCTACTTCGTTTTACTGTTCAATCAGACTTCTGACGTACAACATGAACTACCTTCAAGCCTGACTGAACACTAATACTTGTACCCCAAGGGCACTTGCTTCGCAGCGTATATGGAACCTTTTCCTTAGACATTTTAATACTTACCTTATTGATAATAGCTGAAATTATGCTGTGTTAATTCAATAATTGCACCTTTCTTGCTTTTACAGGTTGTTAAGGTGCTTTGAAGTTTGAATAGTGTATTTTTTGTCTCTCTGTTTCTGTGGACAATACCTATAAGTATTTTGGATTTATCCGGCCCCTCTAGGAAGTTAGAGGTTGCAAGGTAGTTGACCTGAACTATTGTTTCTCCGAAAATGAGAAAATGGAACAGGGGCTCAATCGGCTTTTTAGTTTGAATTGAGGCAAGGTATTTGATTAGATAATCTTTAATCATGTCAACATGGCTGTAGTAATCAATTCCTTTTATCGATTTGATTCCTTTGTAGTTATTAATTGTAAAGACCGGATGCTTGTTGATCGTTTCAAAATAGGTACCCGTCTGGTGTATTTTTATTATGTTGATTTTGCTGCTTCTGGTTTGAATAAATACCTCTTCCCCCCAGATTTCTTCTTTCATTGTATTAGTAAACTCTGAAAGGTTGATATAGGGAGTTGTTTTTTTCCCAAAGACTTTCCCTGGCTGTTTAACTACATAGCTAATGAGTGTTTCTGATTCAGGGATAAAAAATGATTTTGTTAAGATATAGGTGGCTTTACCTTCTTCAGTTTTTGCAGGCTGAATAAAGTAGTTGTTTAAATAAGAACCGGTTTGAATACTTTGTTTAGGGATACTGATATAAATTTTTTGTCCCGGATAAATTATATCAGGATCTTTTATCTGTGGATTGTTTTCTAAAAAATCAGCCATGGCGGTTTTCTTAACAAGAGATGAAAGCAATTCACCCTGTTTAATGGTATGTGCAATTTTTATGCTTGGAATTTTTTTCTGAGGAAAGACTTGTCTCTTAATTTCTTTTTTCATTGTTTGCGCTTTTAGTGTAGGTAATACTTCGATTTTTTCTATTGACCTGGTAGTTATTGGCTGTGGTGCCACAATGCTCGTCTTGCCCGGAAGTATTTCTGGCAGTTTGGTAACGGTATCTTCAAAATGCCTGCTACCCTGGTTTTCAATACTTAGCAATAGTTGTTCGGAATTTTTGTAGTTTTCTTTTGCTTGTTGGAGATATATTTCAGTTGTTTTTATAACATCACTGATATTTTTTTTCATTTGCCAGCTGTTTAAATTATATCCTGCAATAAAGGCAATGATTACAAGAAAAGTTGTATTCAGGATATATAATATATTTTGTTTAGAGGCGTTGATTGTTCCCTCTATACTAATTATATCTTTTTTGTGGCTAAATTCTTTGCCATATGCTTCCCTGTTCTGTGGTTCCCCAAAATTATTTGCTGAATTATCCATAAGGTCTCCCTGTAAACCACATAAATGTTCTATTATATAGATTGTTTCCGGTGGTCTTAAATAGATCAAAAGGACTCATTTTTACCGACGCCACCGTAGGTTTTATCGGCAAAAAACACAAAAAACTGAAATTAAAATACTCAACAAATGCTTTACAATTTTTGTTCTTAGATGTATCCATTGAGTATCATTGGTTTTTCAAAAAAGTAAACCTCATTTAAAAATATGGAGAATGGCCTGTGGGTAAACTAAGCATGTTGGGTGGTCTTGTTACTATTTCCGGTTTAGTGTTACTGATCTTTAAAGTTATTGGCGCTGTGACCGGAAGGGAATTGCCGTTGGCGGATCAGTCTCTTACGGACGTTCTGAATCCGTATACAATTGAACAGATTAACAGTATGCAAAGTGGTTTTTTTCAGGTGTTTGCGACAAGTGTCGTAGAACTCCCGCTGTATCTGCATCTGATAATTGCTGGTATTGTTTTACTGCTTATCAGCGGTCTGGTATCAAAATAAAAAAAGCCTGAAATGTTACTTTCAGGCTTTTCATATATTCAATCTAAACCAGTCAGACGAAATTATGTGGCTGGTTTAATCGGTCTTTTTTTCTATAATCCTGCTCTTTCTCTTATCTCATCAATTCTATCTGTTCTTTCCCATGTGAAACCAATACCGTCTTCTCGACCAAAATGGCCATAAGCAGCAGTAGCTTTATAAATTGGGCGAAGAAGATCAAGCTGACTGATGATGGCTGCCGGGCGAAGATCAAAGGTCTCTTTAACAAGAGCAGCAATTTTGGCATCTGATATTTTACCTGAATTCATTGTGTCGATATGAACTGAAACAGGCTCAGGATAACCAATTGCATATGCAACCTGAACTTCACATTCATATGCAAGCCCTGAAGCTACAATATTTTTTGCAATATATCTGCCCATATAAGAAGCACTTCTATCAACTTTTGATGGGTCTTTCCCTGAAAAACATCCACCGCCATGGCTACCGTGACCACCATAAGTATCAACGATAATCTTTCTTCCGGTAAGGCCGCAATCACCCATTGGTCCACCAATAACGAATTTTCCTGTTGGGTTGATGAGGAACTTTGTTTTGTCATCAAGCATTTCTGCGGGGATGACATTTTTGACAACTTCTTCAATCACAGCTTCTGACAGTTTTGCATGTGTCACATCTGGAACATGCTGTGTGGACACAACAATAGTATCTACGCGTTTTGCTTTACCATTTTCATACTCGATCGTTACCTGTGATTTTCCGTCCGGTCTTAAGAAATCAAGTGTTTTGTTTTTTCTAACTTCAGCAAGGCGTTTTGTCAGTTTATGAGAGTAAATTGCTGTCATAGGCATTAGCTCAGGTGTTTCATTTATCGCATAACCAAACATCAGACCCTGGTCACCAGCACCTTGTTCTTCATAGAGCCCTTCACCAGTGTTTACGCCCTGTGCAATATCCGGTGACTGTCTGTCAATACTACTTAATACGGCACATGTTTGCCAGTCAAAGCCCATGTCCGATGAGTCGTATCCGATCTCTTTAATCGTGTCACGTACAATCTGAGTCATGTCGACATAGCAATCTGTTGTAATTTCACCTGCTATGACAGCCATTCCTGTTGTAACAAGAGTTTCACAAGCAACACGGCACTTTGTGTCCTGCGCCATGATAGCATCTAATATTGAATCGGAAATTGCATCAGCAACTTTATCCGGGTGACCTTCTGTTACAGATTCAGAAGTAAAAAAATAATTTTCGGTCATTACTAACTCCTTTTTTGCATGATTTTGAATATCAAGCGTCTAATATTAAGGTGAAAAAAATCAAGGGGTTAATATTGCGTTGTCAATCAAACGGGTATCTCCAACATTGACAGCCAGTGCAAAAAGCACCGGCTTATCAACAACAGAAACCTTATCAAGGTATACCGGGTCACAAATAGTCAGGTAGTCTATAGATGTTTCCGGATTTGATGTTATGATTTTCAAGGCAGTATTAATCAACACCTCAGAACTTTTTTCACCATTACTAACAAGTTCCTGAGTTTTTTGCAAAGCTTTAATAAGGCTAAGCCCGTATACTCTTTGCTTTTCGGTAAGATATGAATTTCTTGAACTCATTGCGAGACCGTCTGACTCTCTCACAATTGGCGCACCGATTATTTCTATGTCGAAATTAAGATCAATTGTCATCTGGCGAATAATTGCAAGTTGTTGAAAATCTTTTTGTCCAAAGACTGCAACGTGAGGTTTCACAATGTTAAAAAGCTTTGCTACCACTGTTGAGACACCTTTGAAATGCGAAGGTCTGTTTTGGCCGCAAAGAAAGAGCGGTAGATTTTCGAGTTCTACGTAGGTTTGATAATTATCCCCATAAATACTATTACTGTCAGGGAGAAACACAGCGTTAACACCTTCATTTTCAGCCATAGCAAAATCCCCGTCAAGATTTGAAGGGTAGGTGTCTAGATCTTCGCCCGCTGCAAATTGAGTTGGATTAACAAAGATACTTAGCACAAGGTAATCCCCATGTTTTTGCCCCTCTCGTAAGAGAGACATATGTCCTTCATGCAAAAAACCCATTGTTGGAATAAAGGCGACTTTTTTCCCTTTGAGCCTCATAGACTCTGATAATTTTTGCATCTCTGTTATTGATTTTATTATTTCGATTTTTGCCCCCTTATAGCTTGTTGCAGAGTGATATCATATCCACAAGAACCCCATTGATTTTTATAGTATTCTTTTCAAGTGAGATATCTGGTTTAACCTTTATGGTTGATAGTTTAAAAGTATCCAATATTACACCAATATTACTGTTTTTTAAACCTCGCATTTTCGAAATATCCCTGCTTTCCACATAAATTATTAAATCAGTTTTTTCAGGAGGGGCTGTTGAAAGAGCCTTGAATGCCATTTCAAGAAAAATTGCTGAGAATACAAGGTGACCGAATGCCGGGTGGTATGGGCCTTCAATAACTTCATTGCTCTCGTTGAAATCGACTGAGGACTGGAGTCCCATTCGAATAACGGGTATTCCAGCTTTCAAAAAACGAAGATACATTTTTTTAGTAATATCTATGCTTTTGTCTAAACTCAACGGAGAATAAGCTCCTTCTGAAACCATTTGCTCCAGGCCACTGCCTTTAAAGGCAATTGTGGGATATATTCTTACAAAATCAGGTTTGAGCTGAATGATCTTTTTGGTTGTTGCAATCATTGTATTTTCAGTATCCCCGGGAAGGCCCGGCATGAGTTGCAAACCCGTTTCATAACCCTCTGATTTCAGTATTCTGACAGCATTAATTGTATCTTCAGCAGTGTGTCCACGACCGGCTTTTTCCAGAACATCATTAGCCATCGACTGGACACCTATCTCAATTGTTTTAACGGGGTAGGTTTTGATCAGTTTCATTTTTTCACGGGTAATACTGTCGGGGCGGGTTGAAAATCTGATACTGTCAGTTTTTCCTTCCTGAACGTATTTCGCAGCTTCAGAAAGGCACATTTCAATTTCTCTGTTTCCCAGTCCTAAAAAGGTGCCACCATAGAAAGATATCTGGGTTATATCATTGTCAGTTTTGAAGTTAAGAAACTCATCAATTGTTCTTCTGAGGCTTTCAGGGGTTAATGTTGAATCGCTTTGTCCTGTTATGGTTGTCTGATTGCAGAAAACACAACGGTGAGGACAGCCTTTATGCGGTATAAAGACTGGAATTATAAATGTACTTTGATTAGATTTTTCCATGGTTTCGGGGTTGACTGATATTTATTAATAGGCGATAAAGTTTAAAGAAAATCAGTTGCTTTTACTTGAAAGCTCTACGAAGGCCTTGCTCGCCGCATTCTGTTCAGCTGTTTTTTTGCTTTTGCCATTTCCGAAAACTGTTAAGTCATTGATGGAAAGCTGTACCTTGAATCTTTTGTCATGGTCTGGTCCGCTTTCATGAACAACTGTGTACCTGGGCATAATTTTATATTTGACCTGTGACAGTTCCTGGAGTCTACTTTTGTAGTCGTGATTTAAAGAGGGGTTATTGGAGTTGTTTACAAGGGTTGAAAACAATCGTTCTACGAAATTGAAGGCTGTGTTAAATCCAGCATCAACATATACAGCTGCAACAACTGCCTCAAAAACATCGGATAAAATTGAATTTTTATCTCTGCCGTTTGTCTGTTCCTCACCTTTTCCTAACTTAATGACATCCCCAAGGTTTATAGATCGTGCTAATTGAGCCAACTGAGTTTCATTCACAAGGCTTGATCTCATTCGGGAGAGGTCACCTTCATTCAGCTCTGAAAACCGATGCATTAAAAGATCACCGATGATAAGATTCAACACTGCATCACCAAGGAACTCCAGTCGTTCATTATCTTCAAGGTTAGAGTTCGACTGCTCATTTACATATGAGCTGTGGCGTAGAGCATTATCTAAAATGTCCCTGTCTTTAAATGTGTAATGAATAATGTTTTCAAATTCTGAATAAATATCGATTTCTTCCATAATATTTCACCGGTTAAGTGCTGTAATTAGTTTTTCGTACAAATGGTAAGGTATATCAAGGTTGCCATTGCCGGTTCCGAGTTCAATATTCTCCTTAAATGTCCCATGGAAATCTGAACCACCTGTAACCAGAAGGCTTAATTTGTCTGCCATTTGCCAGTATTTTTTAGTTCTGTCTGGAGAATGTGTTGTGTAAATTGCTTCAATCCCAAAGAGGCCAAAGTCTACCATTTTCTTTAAAAGTTCTTCTGTTTGAAGAAAATCCATCCCAAGAGTTATCGGATGGGCAAGTACGGGTATGCCCCCGGCATTTCTTATGAGAGTTATGGCATTCTGACAATTAATCCGGTATTTATCTACGAATGCAGCCCCACCTTTTGCAAGATATTTGTTAAAGGCTTCTTTGACAGTTGTTGTGTAACCTTTTTCGATAAGTAGTCTAGCTATATGTGGGCGTCCTATTAAACCATCACCAGCTATAGCAACAACCTCTTCCATAGAGATATCTATACCAAGATCATTCAATTTTGAAATAATCTTTGGGTTTCTGTTGTTTCTGGCTTGCTGAAATTTTAAAAGAGACTGGTTCAAAGGTTCATCTTCAATGTCGATACCATAGCCAAGGATATGAAAACTGCCGGAGCTTGAGAAGGGCTCCGGCGGAAAAGAACTGATTTCGACCCCAGATAAAAAACTGATTGAAGACGGAATCCCTGAATTGATAACATCTTTATTGCCATCAATTGTGTCATGGTCTGTTATTGAGAAGGCACCTAAGTTGATTTTCTGAACTGCACTTAAAATTTCAGCTGGTGAAAATGAACCGTCAGAAGCTGTAGAGTGAATATGCAGATCTATTTTCACACTCTATAAACCAAGAGCCTTTTCAGTCGCTTCAGATCTGGTTTTACAATCAATACATTGCGCTGTAACAGGTCTCGCCTTAAGACGCTCGATCGAAATATACTCTTCACATGTGTCACAGATACCATAAGTACCCGTTTCGATGCGCTCAAGAGCAGACTTAATTTTTTTGATTAACTTGTGTTCCCTGTCTCTGATTCTAAGCATGAAACTACGATCAGCTTCGTGAGATGCTCGGTCAGTAGGGTCCGGAAATGTTTCTTTTTGAGTGGTCATGCCGACAAGAGTGTTATCTGCCTGTTCTAACAGGTTAATCAGACGTTCATTGAGAAAATCTCTGAAGTAATTTATTGTAGTTTCGTCCATACTCAACTCCTCTACGAGTAATGTTAAAAAACAGAGTACTCTATATTTTAAACACAATTTGCAGTTGTTGTAAAGAATTAACACGCGGTAGATTCGTGTTACAACAAGCAATACAGTTAATGTCTCTAATAAAAAAAGCAATCAAAAAACTGAAAATATGATTCAATCACAACTCTCGCTGTTTACACGGCTGGTAATGCATCATCTTCATTAGAGGGGGGCACAGTCCATACCGCCGAATTTCTTGAATCATCTACCTCCCACTAAAACAACAGAATAAACAACACGTCATTTTATTGAGTGGGATTAAATAACATTTTTCAGGAAAAATTCAAGACTTTTTATGTCGTTGACATTAAAAAAAAAGTATTCTTTGTCATTTGGAACAATTTTTTTGACTAAGCCAGACAGAACTTTTCCAGGACCTATTTCGACAAAATTTCTGGTCCCTTCTTCTATCATTTTGTTGACGGAATCATACCACCTGACAGGATTGCACAACTGTTGAACCATATTGTTTTTTATTTGTTTAGCGTCATCTTCTATATTAGCTGAAACATTAAAAACAACAGGCTTTGCGGGTGTACTAAATTCGGCGGATGCTAAAAATTCTTTGAATTCATCTTCTGCTCCTTTCATTAGAGGGCTGTGCCATGCTCCGCTGACCTTAAGTGGTATAGCTCGTCCGCCTGAAGCCTTTATGGCTTTAGAAAGACGTTTTAGCGCTGCTGATGAACCGCTGATTACTACCTGGCTTTCAGTGTTGTGATTTGCAATGCACACACTCGGAGTCTCACCCTCGCTTTCAAGGATTAGTTTTTGAATATTCTCTGCGTTTAAGTTGATGACAGCACTCATAGCACCATCATATTTTGTTGCTTCTTTATGCATCAGGAGTCCGCGTTTGTTGACAAGTTGGAATGCGGTTTCATTGGAAATGATTTCTGAGGCAGTGAGGGCACTGTATTCCCCAAGACTATGACCGGCTGAAAGGTCAAAAGTCGCACCTTCTTTTTTCAATATAGAGAAATAGGCAAGGTTGATCAATGTGATTGCCGGCTGAAGATTAACTGTTTTAGTCAGTTCCTCAGCAGGCCCGTTAAAACACAGTCTTGAAAGGTTAATACGAGAAATATCTTCTGCCATATCAAATAATTCACGTACAATTTCATAATCATTGTATATTTCCTGTCCCATACCAATGGTTTGTGACCCCTGGCCAGGGAATAAAAAAGCTGTTTTATTCAAAGTTTCCTCCTGAAGAATTTATTATTCTGGTTCGTCCAGATTGAAAAGCGTTCTCGAGAAGTTGAGATATGTTGATTCATCCCTGTGTGGCCCACTGTCTTTTAAAAAGTTAATTGGGTCGTGCAGGATTTTACTGATCAGAGCCTCGGACATTCTTTCAATTGCTCTGGAATCTTTTTCCGTCAGATGTTTCAATGACGAGCTCAATGTTTTTTTGATCTCATCATTTGCAATTTTGTTTAGTTTTTCTTTTAAGGCTACAATTGTTGGGACAACCCGTAATTCTTTCCGCCATTTTTCAAAAGAGATAACAGATTCATCTATGACCCTTTCAGCTTTAATGGCCTCTCTGCTTCGTGCCTCAAGGTTGTCATCTATGATACCATTCAGGTCATCAATATCGTATACGTATGTGTTGGAGAGTTTGTTGATTTCAGGATCAATATCTCGTGGGACAGCAATGTCAATAAAGAAGGACGGTTTGCTTCGCCTGCTTCTGATCGCTGATTTAACCAAATCTTTTGTAATAACAAAACCTGGTGCTCCAGTTGAGCTGATAATTATATCAACAACCTGCAGGACTTCCTCAATCTCTTCTAGCTTGACAGCCTTGCCATTAAATTTGTTGGCGAGTTCGACGCCTCTCTCAAAAGTTCTGTTTGCAACAAATATTTTTCCGACCTGGTTTTGTATGAGATGCTCTACGGCCAGCTCTGCCATTTCACCGGCGCCGACAAGGAGGACTTTTTTTTCTTCCAGGCTTCCGAAAATCTTTTTACCCAATTCAATAGCGGCATAGCTGATAGAGACAGCATTGTCCCCAATGCCTGTTTCTGTTCTCACCCTTTTTGCGACGTTGAATGTCCGGTGCATGAGTCTGTTTAGTATGACACCGGAAGCTTTCTGGGAAAGCGTATTTTTAAAAGCATTTTTGATCTGACCTAGAATCTGAGGCTCGCCAACCATCATGGAGTCAAGGCTGGCAGCAACTCTAAAAATATGCCTTACCGCCTCTTTGCCGTGGTGGATATATAATGATGCAGTAAAGTCTTTTTCAGGTATGTTTTTTGTTTGTGATATATATTTAACAGCAGCGGCAACCGCATCGATACTGTTTTCAGTTATAATCAGTACTTCAACCCTGTTGCATGTTGAGAAAAGCATGATTTCGTTTACTGCAGGGTCATTTTTCAGGTCTTCGACGGCTTTTGTTGCCTCATTGTTATTAAAGGCAAGGCATTCCCTGAGTTCTACCGGGGCAGATATATGATTTAATCCGGTTACTACTATCTCAAGCATATTTATAGCTCTTTTTCATTACTTAATTTTGCCATCTTGTAAAGTTAACATGATGGCCTTCCATAAAAAAATTAACACCGATAAATGTAAACAGCAGTGCTGCAAATCCGATAATTGCCATTATCGCTGCCCGTCGCCCACGCCAGCCGGCAGCAACTCTTTCATGAAGAAGAGCTGCGTAAATCAGCCAGGAAATGCCGGACCAGATTTCCTTTGGGTCCCAGTTCGCAAAGTGATGCCAAACCAGCTTCGAGTTGATAAGGCCGGCAACAAGCCCTATTGTGAAACCCGAAAAGCCAATCATTATACATGAATATCCAGTAGAATCAAGTAATTCAAGTGACGGTAAACGTTTGAAGAAAAAACCGCGCTTTTTTGATTTTAGAGCATGATCCTGAATAAGGTAAAGAATACCAACACCACAGGCCAAAGCAAGGGATGCCTCACCGATAAAAACGAAAATAACATGGGCTATAAGCCAGAAGCCTTTATATAATTCCACTGATTGGGCCGGGATGTTAGTGAAATTGATCGATAAAAGATAGAGACAGGCCGCAAAAGGTGCAGCATAAATTCCGAGAATTTTCAGGTGTGTTTTGAAAAGCCGCAGAGACAGAAAGACAACTGTGGTGGCCCATGCTGCAAGAGACAACGTTACTCTGAGATTGTGAGCCTGAAGGTGTCCTGAATCGATAAAGCCAGTGATGAGGTATAGGGTATGAAAAATAAATCCTGCAAGGAGTATGTAGTAACCAGTTTTTTGCAAAAAATCTTTTTGTGAGAACAGGTATACTATATAGGTTACAGTACTAAGGCAATAACACAGTATGATAATAATATTAATATAATCAGCCATTAAAATTATCCTTGTTTATTAATTAGGTCTTTATAAATAAAACGACTGCCTAATGTGTCCTGAAGCAGTTTATCAATTCCTTGTCTGTCATTCTGGCCGATCAGCTCAAGGAGATTTTTTTCAATCAAAGTTCCGAACAGTTTTTTATGATTGTCGGGGTCATGCTTTTCTGCAAGCAGTTTTTTTCTGATAGTGCCCATTAATTTAAGAAAAACAGCATATTCTTCACCGAACTGGTCGGCCAAATCCTTACGGAGCTTTTTTGCAAAAGCGGGGCTGTTTCCTGCTGTTGAAATGGTGAGCGTTAAATCCCCCCTGTTTACAATTGAGGGTAGGATGAAGTCACTATTATTCGGAATATCAGCGATATTACATAAAACGTTTTTGTTTTTGGCATCATTGCTTATCAGTCTGTTGAGACTTTGGTTGTCAGTAGCCACAATGACCAGAAATACCTCATCAAGATCAGAATCCGTATATGTTTTT
>JQIA01001570.1_pt1 | contig 12258 bp, 11 predicted proteins | sample 811431 | NCBI WGS metagenome assembly JQIA01 (sample SAMN02998118, study PRJNA258478) | marine sediment metagenome | biome: marine; feature: seafloor; material: sediment; isolation source: oil-polluted sediment collected from 3 locations (0.5 km, 0.7 km and 0.9 km)... | place: USA: Gulf of Mexico ... | reverse complement strand
GGTCTAACATTTCTGAATAGTTTCCTGAACGATGAATCTAAGTGCCTGATTAATAGAAAGCACCTGGTTAATAAGAAGCACCTGGTTAATAAAATGACGAATTATTAAAGTGGCCCATTTAGCCGACATAGATGATGTGTTTATAGTCTGAGCAGAACGGTTCTGCGAAGCTTTACAGCATACGGGCAAGCCCAATGGCGGCAAAGGTCAGCAGCAGGCATAGCGCAACATTTGCCAGCACATAGACAGCCGCCATTAACAGCTCGCCATTGTGCCACAGGGCGAGTGTGTCGAGCGAGAAAGTGGAGAAGGTGGTAAAGGCACCAAGCACACCGATCATCAAAAATTCTCGCCAGATGGGAGGTAGTATTCCGCGTTCAATAATTAGAACAAACAGGATGCCAATCAGCGCTGAGCCGATGGCATTGGCCAATAAGGTGCCCAGCGGAAAACGCAGGCTACTGTATTGCACGACGAGAGCATTTAAACCGTAGCGCCCCATCGCACCCAGCGCCCCACCGACGGCGACTGCCAATAATTGCATTATTTCGAACCTCTTTTTTGATCGGAGTAACGCTGTATCGCGCTACTCGCGTTTAGCTCCCGTAAGCGACGCAGCTTTTCAGCAATTTGCTGCTCCATGCCCCGCTCCACCGGAAAATAATAGTGTGCATCTTTTAAGGCTTCGGGAAAGTAGTTTTCTCCCGCGGCAAAGGCGCCTGGTTCATCGTGGGCATAACGATACTCGGCACCGTAGTCAAGATCCTTCATTAAAGTGGTCGGCGCATTGCGCAGGTGCAGAGGGACTTCATCACTGCCGCCTTGTCGAACGTCCTGCTGGGCGCGAGAAAACGCGGTATACACGGCGTTACTTTTTGCAGCGGAGGCCAAATAAACCAGCGCCTGAGCCAGCGCCAATTCACCTTCAGGACTGCCTAAACGCTCCTGAGTTTCCCAGGCATCAAGACAAATACGCAGGGCCCTGGGGTCCGCGTTGCCAATATCTTCGCTGGCCATGCGCACTATTCTACGGGCCAGATAAAGCGCATCGCAACCGCCGTCAAGCATTCTTGCAAACCAGTAGAGTGCGGCGTCGGGCGAGGAGCCTCTCACGGCTTTGTGTAAGGCCGAAATCTGATCGTAAAAATACTCTCCGCCTTTATCAAAGCGTCGGGTATCGGAAGCGGTAATCTCTTTTACCAGGTCGAGATCAATACAGCTTATTTCAGCCTTTGAATTCTCAGGGCTCACCAAATCGGCAGCAATTTCTAATAAGTTAAGTGCCCGACGAGCATCGCCATCACTAATCAGTGCAAGCAGCTCCAGGGCCTCGTCACTAAGCTCTAATTTGCCCGCGTAAGCGCGTTCACTGGTACAGGCTTGCTTTAGGAGCTCTTTGATCGCATCGAGATCGAGCGGCTTTAATACATAAACCCGGCTACGAGATAGCAGGGCGTTGTTGAGTTCAAAGGAGGGGTTTTCCGTGGTCGCACCAATGAAGATGATGGTGCCGTTTTCAACAAAGGGTAAAAAAGCATCCTGCTGTGCTTTATTGAAGCGGTGTACTTCGTCAACAAACAAAATAGTATCGCGTCCGTTAACACTCCGCTCCTGTTCAGCTCGAGCGATAGCCGCTCGAATATCCTTTACCCCCGCCAATACCGCAGACAGGGTTTCAAAATGACTGTCGCTGGTATGGGCAATGATTTTTGCCAGGGTTGTTTTTCCCACCCCAGGAGGACCCCAGAACACCATGGAATGCATCTGACCTGCCAGAATGGCTTCTCGCAGAGGCCTGCCGTGCCCTAGTAAGTGCTGCTGGCCAGCGACTTCATTCAGACTCAGTGGCCGCATTCGGTCGGCTAAAGGTCGGTAGGCGGCCGAAGAGCTTTCTTTTTGGTTTGCTTCTTTATACCCAGTGCTTTGCTGGGTCGCAGGCGGGTCAAACAAAGAACCACTTTCGCTAGCCATCAGAAATCTTGAAAGATATCGACCCCAACTGGGGGATTGAAAACAAACAATTCAGTGTCGAGTTGCGGATTGACCTGGGCCTCGGTCAGGGTGATTGTCGTGCGTTGGCCGAGGCTGTCATACATCGTTATTTCAGTGGGTGTATCGGCAACAAAGGTCAGGGTGATTTCTTTGTAGACGCTACCCGCCTGTAAGGGCGTCAAGCTCATGCGCACGACGCTACCCTGAGTATGGCGACAAATCTTATAACGCTCAGCCAGTTTGCTCGCGTCTCCCAGTAACAAAGCCGCTGGAGAGCTCGTAAGATTCACCTCCAGGGGTTTTACGGTAACTTGCTCCAGGTCAGGGTCGTATAACCACAGGCGCTCACCGTCTGCGATGACCAGTTGCTCGAAGGGTGCATCTGTGGCCCAGTGGAGCTTTCCGGGTTTAAGGACATACATGACACCACTCATATCCTGGAGTGGGTGGTGATCTGCCGATCTCATCTCTTGCCGAAATCGGGCGCTGAGCGATTGCATTTTATCAAGACTCGCTTGCAATTCGCCGGTACCGTCAAGGCAAGAAGTGGGGGTTTGAGATTCCGACGCAGCCTGAGCCAGAACTTGAGGCTGAGTCTGGGCCGGAGCTTGGGTCTGAGCTAGAGCCTGTGTCTGAGCCAGGACCAGGGTCGACAGGAACATGAGGCTCGAGACCGAGAGGCGACAGATCTTACTTAGTGTTGTTTTCGATGCCAGACGCTTTAAGCCCCCCGCATTTCCCGATAAGCGCACAATCAAGACCCTACTCCACCCGCCGATTAGGAACCAGAACTTCCCGATTTCCATTGGTGCCCATTTCACTGACGATGCCTGCATTTTCCATCGCCTCGATCAGACGAGCAGCCCGGTTGTAACCGATGCGCAGCTTGCGTTGCACCGATGAAATAGAGGCGCGCTGATTTTGTATAACAAACTCTACCGCCTGGTCGTAGAGCGCGTCCGATTCGCTATCACTGTTCTGCTCATCTTCAGGGCCACTGTAGCCGGGTACAGGAATGGCTCCGGTGGTTGTTTCATCGGTAATTTCTTCGAGATATTGTGGCTCGCCGCGCCGCTTCCAGTCGGCGACCACCTTATGAACTTCGTGATCATCGACAAAGGCGCCGTGTACACGCACGGGCACGCCGCTACCCGCTGGCAAATACAACATATCGCCATGGCCGAGGAGTTGTTCGGCACCGCCCTGATCGAGAATAGTGCGAGAATCAATTTTTGAGGACACCTGAAAGGCAATGCGGGTGGGCACATTGGCTTTAATCAAACCGGTAATGACATCCACCGATGGACGCTGCGTCGCTAGTATCAGGTGAATACCTGCCGCCCTGGCTTTTTGTGCAATACGGGCGATGAGTTGTTCCACCTTTTTACCGACGATCATCATCATGTCGGCAAATTCGTCGATAACCACAACAATGAAAGGTAGCGTTTCCAGGGGCGGCGCACTTTGTATCACCGGCTCTGCTTCAAGATCGACTTCGCCAAAGGGTGTTGGTTCTGCTTGCCAGAAAGGATCGGTTAAAGGTTCACCGGCCGCGATAGCTTCTTCAATCTTACGGTTATAACCTGCCAGATTTCTAACTCCGAGGGTCGCCATCAACTTATAACGCCGCTCCATTTCGCCCACGCACCAACGTAAACCACTGGCGGCATCTTTCATGTCGGTAATGACCGGAGTTAGCAGATGCGGGATGCCGTCATAGACGGATAATTCCAGCATTTTAGGGTCAACCAGGATGAGACGCACCTCGTCCGGAGACGCTTTAAACAACAGACTCAGCAACATTACATTGATGCCGACGGATTTACCTGAGCCGGTGGTGCCAGCCACTAGTAAGTGCGGCATTTTTGCCAAATCAGCCACAATCGGCTCACCGGAAATATCGTGGCCCAGCGCCAGAGTTAAGGGAGATTTTGCCTCGTCGTACACCTGCGATGACAGCACATCATTTAAGTAGACTATTTCGCGCTGATCATTGGGGATTTCAATGCCAACAACGGATTTGCCCGGGATCACCTCAACCACACGCACACTCACCACGGCGAGAGAGCGAGCTAAATCTTTCGCCAGGCCGGTAATACGGCTGGCTTTTACTCCGGCTGCCGGTTGGATCTCAAATCGGGTAATCACCGGCCCCGGAAGAACTTCGACGACTTCGGCAGTGATGCCGAAATCCTGTAATTTTAATTCCAGTTTGCGAGACAGGTTTTCGAGGGTTTCGCGAGAATAGCCGCCGCGATCACCCGTCGGCGCCTCATCGAGGAGGTTAATCGGTGGTAACTCGCCCACCACCGGTTCGCCATCAAATATCGACGCCTGTTTTTCCCGCTCAACCCGTACGCTTACGGTGGGCTTTTTGGGTGTCGGCGCAATCACCGGTTCTTTTCTAACTTGCTGCTTGATCAGATCTTCACGAACTTTTTCACGCCGCTCTTCGAGGGCTTCAACCGCCAGTTCGGCATCTTTTTTACGGTCTTGCCAGACGACATACAGGGAGTGCATACGACGCATCAACACCAGTGTTAAAGCACCGACACCATCGGCGAGGGTCAGCCACGACAAATCCGTAAAGACAGTGATCCCAAACAAGAATAAGGCGACGAGAATCAGAGTGCTGCCAATATAGCTGAATGCAGAAATCGCAGCTTCGGCAACGGCAGTACCCAGTATGCCCCCAACGCCAAAGGGTAAGTTACCGGCCTCAGGACCGTAATGCAGTTCGGCGAGCGCCGTCGCTGCCACCATCACCAGGATTAGGCCAACCAGGCGTAGCGCCATCACCATTTTGTCGAAATTAAAACCCGTCTCAGTGAGTTTGCGAATACGGAATACGTTCCAGGCTCGTAGCGACAGCAGGAGGGGAAATAAATAAGCCAGATAACCGCAAAATGAAAAAAAGATATCGGCCAGCCATGCTCCCAGAGGGCCAGCCAGGTTTTGATACGCATCGCTGCTACCGGTGTGAGACCAGGCAGGATCGTCCTGGTGATAGCTCAAAAATGACAGCAGTAAATAAAGACTAACCAGTATCCAGCCAATGAAAGCGCCCTCCTGCATAAAAATGCGGGTTCGGCCCTCTACTTTTGGAGCCTCGCTGGCCGATTCTTTCCGTTTTGCACGCGCAGGCTTCCTCTGCTTTCCTGTAGCCTTGCTGCCAGAATCATCGGTATCAGTCACAGTTTTAGAGCGTGCCAAACGTGTATCTTCCTTATCGAGGAGTTACTTTCTTATCCGGGACTTGCTCCCCGGCCGAGCCTTATTGCCAATAGAAGGTTTCTAATAGCAAGCTAATACCAACGTTACCACTAGATCGCTGCCACTGGCCTTATGACCACGGTGCTGGCCATTCAAGGTTTAACCATTCAGGCTCTGACCATTAAAGACCGGCTTATTATCTTCCAGGTACTATTCTAATGCACCTAGTACTTCTCGTTTTAAGACAGGCCTTCTTCTATAACCACCATCAGGTGTAATTCAATGAGCCTTGTTACCTGATTTTGATTATCATAGCCGCCTTTCTATCCATCATGCTTCTTACCTGTGATGCTTCGCTGCGTTCAATGAGGTCGTTATGGATGGTTAACATACTCCGTTTATTCATTGTTAAGAGAGCAATCACTCCATGGCCGAAGTACGACATCACCGTTTGATCATTCTGGGTTCTGGCCCCGCAGGCTGGACTGCCGCCGTTTACGCCGCTCGAGCCAATTTGTCTCCCGTAGTTATTACCGGTATGGAACAAGGTGGCCAACTAACCACGACTACCGACGTCGACAACTGGCCCGGTGATCACGAAGGTGTACAGGGACCGGAGTTAATGTCCCGCATGCAAAAACATGCAGAACGCTTTGATACAGAAGTAGTTTTTGATCATATTGAATCCCTCGATCTAAGTCAACGCCCCTTCCGTTTACAGGGGAGTCATGCCTACACCTGCGACGCCCTGATTGTCGCAACGGGCGCCTCTGCCCAATATTTAGGTTTACCCTCAGAGCAGGCTTTTATGGGTAAAGGTGTGAGCGCCTGCGCGACCTGCGACGGGTTTTTCTATCGGGATCAAAAAGTCGCGGTCATTGGGGGTGGTAATACGGCGGTGGAAGAAGCCCTGTATTTATCGAATATTTGCTCGGAAGTGATACTCGTGCACCGTCGTGACAGCTTGCGCTCTGAAAAAATACTGCAACAAAAAATCTTTGAACGCGCAGAAAATGGCAATATCACCTTGATGTGGAACCACACCCTGGATGAAGTACTCGGTGATGTCTCCGGGGTTAACGGGCTACGGTTACGGAGTACTGAAACCGATAAAACACAGGACATTGAGGTCGCTGGCGTCTTTATCGCCATTGGCCATAGCCCCAACACTGGAATTTTCACCGATCAACTGGTGATGAATAATGGTTATCTAAACATCAATGGCGGTCTACAGGGCAATGCAACGGCCACCAGTATTGAAGGGGTTTTTGCCGCCGGGGATGTCGCGGATCACACCTATCGGCAAGCCATTACCTCGGCTGGGGTCGGCTGCATGGCGGCACTGGATGCCGAGAAGTATTTAGACGATCTGGCTGATGCGGCAAAGGACGACTGACTCCAGGCCCGTCTTCATATGGAGCTTCCCTTTCTCGATCCGATTCGACCGATATTCCCGCTGTCCAGCACAGCGCTAGCAGAACCCAATGGTTTGTTAGCCCTGGGGGGGAATCTCGACGTTGAGACGCTTCTGCAAGCCTACCGACAAGGGGCCTTTCCCTGGTTTGAAGCCGGGCAGCCCATTTTATGGTGGAGTCCCGACCCAAGAGCGGTAATTTATCCCGGGGACGTCCATATTTCCCGTTCCATGGCGAAAGCTCTACGTCGCGACAACTACGAAATTCGCATTGATACGGAGTTTGAATCCGTCGTCAGATCCTGCGCTTCTCCTCGCAATCCTACTGAGATCTCTGTTTCTGATCTGGACGAGGGTATCGATCATTATCGTGAAATTGAGAATGAGATTGACAGTGACAGTGATAGTGAGGGACAGGCACACACCTGGATTTCACCTGATATGGTCAGCGCCTATTGCAGACTCTTTAACCAGGGACATGCCCACTCGGTAGAGTGCTGGGTAGAGGATGAATTAGCAGGAGGACTCTACGGCCTGGTTATCGGAGGCGTATTCTGCGGTGAGTCTATGTTTTCCAGGCGGCCTAATGCCTCTAAATTAGCACTGATTCACCTGGCAAAGGTTCTGGATGAAGCGAACTTTAGCCTTATAGACTGTCAAATTACCAACCCCCACCTCACGACACTGGGCGCGGTGGAGATTACCCGCCATGAATTTCTAGATATTCTTTTTCGTGAACAAAGAACGAGGGTTCTCTGGCCTGGAGCTTCAGCTTTCGCTAAAGTAGCTCAAAGCTTCCTGAATAAATGAGCTTCCTGAGTAAATAAGTATTAGGACACTATGACACGAGATATTAGCCCGGATTTAAGAAAAATCCGTCTCTTTCTAACGGAGCCTCACCCCTGTAGTTACCTGCCCGATCGGCAGGCGACCACCGCTTTCGTCGACCCCAAAATAGATACCAGCCTGGATATCTACAACGATCTTTCCGAACTGGGCTTTCGGCGCAGCGGACGCTACCTATACACGCCGCGCTGTGCCAACTGTAAAGCCTGCATTCCTATCCGTATTGCCGCCGCCGATTTCAACCCCAACCGGCAACAGCGCAAGTGCCTGAATCGTAACGTTGACCTGGAAGTCACACTCCGCAAGGAAATCGACCAGGAAGAACACTACCGACTTTATGAACACTACATCGGTACTCGCCACCAGGATGGTGATATGCACCCTCCGTCGCAGGAGCAATACCAGGACTTTATCGGTCGCCCCTGGCGGGAAGACACCACAGAGTTTATGGAATTTCGTAAAGACGGTGTGTTACTGGCTTGTGCCGTGGTCGACTGGTTGCGCATGGGCGCTTCGGCGATCTACACCTACTTCGACCCAACTGAAAGCCGCCGCAGTCTTGGAACCTTTGCAATTTTGCAGCAAATAGAAGTAGTGCGCTCCAGGGGCCTTGGCTACGTCTATTTGGGATTCTGGATCAGGGATTCAGAAAAAATGAGCTATAAAATTAAATTTAAACCCACTGAGCTTTATGTCAAGGATCAGTGGATGCGTATTGCTTAGTGTTTGAGTCAGGCCTTTACTGCGCCATAACCACCATATTATTGTTGTTTTGAACCTATAAAGTTGTGATATAAGCCTTTGCTAAGCGCCAGACTTTGCGGCACAATGCGCCCCGCATTTAATTATTGAGTATCCGGCAGTTATGGCAAAAGAAGATCATATTGAAATGGAAGGTGAAGTTATCGACACCCTTCCCAATACAACTTTCCGAGTGAAACTTGAGAATGGTCACGTCGTGACTGCACACATCTCGGGCAAAATGCGTAAAAATTATATTCGTATTCTTACTGGCGATCAGGTGAAAGTTGAACTCACTCCCTACGATCTCTCCAAAGGCCGTATCACATACCGCGCCAGATAGCGTAGAGCATTTTAGCCGGCCCGGCCTACGGCTTAATCTTCGCTATTAAAATCAAACTTCAACTCTTCGCCGTTCTCCGCCAGGCTGATGTAAACCTGTCCGCCACCGCTGGCTAAACGACCAAACAACACTTCTTCTGCCAGTGGCTTTTTGAGCTTTTCCTGGATCAACCGCGCCATCGGTCGAGCACCCATTTTTTCGTCATAGCCGTTATCCGCCAACCATTGGCGTGCGGCTTCATCGATCTCGATGTGAATTTTTTTGTCGTCCAGTTGCGCCTGCAGCTGAACCAGAAATTTATCCACGACAACTTTGATCGTCTCTTTCGGCAGGGAGCCGAATTGCACGATTGCATCCAGGCGATTACGGAATTCCGGAGTGAACATTTTCTTAATGGCTTCCATGCCATCGCTGGTGTGATCCTGGTGAGTAAAACCAATAGAGGCGCGACTCATTAATTCGGCACCCGCATTCGTGGTCATAATCAAAATCACATTACGGAAATCTGCTTTACGGCCGTTGTTGTCGGTGAGCGTACCGTGATCCATGACCTGCAGAAGCAGATTGAACACATCGCTGTGGGCTTTTTCTATCTCGTCCAGCAAAATGACGCAGTGTGGGTGCTTGGAGACTGCATCGGTCAGTAAACCGCCCTGGTCAAAACCGACGTAACCGGGAGGCGCGCCAATTAAACGAGATACCGTATGGCGTTCCATATACTCCGACATATCAAAGCGCAGTAATTCCACGCCCAGTACTTCAGCCAACTGACGAGACACCTCAGTTTTACCTACGCCCGTGGGGCCAGCAAACAAAAAGCTACCGATGGGTTTGTCACCCTCGCGCAAGCCGGCGCGAGCCAGCTTAATGGCGGCATCCAGAGTATCGATAGCTTCGTCCTGACCAAACACCACCAGCTTGAGTTTCTCGCCCAGACCTCGCAGCTGTTCCCGGTCAGAACTGGAGACACTCTTTGGAGGGATGCGGGCAATCTTGGCCACCACGGCTTCAATATCGGTAACACCAACGGTCTTTTTCCGTTTCGATACTGGCAGTAGTTGCTGGTAAGCACCGGCCTCATCGATCACATCGATGGCTTTATCGGGCATAAAGCGATCGTTGATATATTTCGACGATAATTCAGCGGCCGCTTTTAAGGCGCCCTGAGTAAAGCGCAGACCGTGGTGTTCTTCAAAGCGAGATTTTAAGCCCTGCAGAATTCCAATAGTCTCCTGTACGGAAGGTTCCGGCACATCAATTTTTTGAAAGCGCCGAGACAGTGCGCGGTCTTTCTCAAAAATACCGCGATATTCCTGATAAGTCGTGGAACCAAAGCAGCGTATCTTGCCGGAAGTTAACAGGGGTTTCAGCATATTGGATGCATCCATAACCCCGCCAGAAGCAGCACCCGCACCTATAATGGTGTGAATTTCATCAATAAATAAAATCGCCTGCTCTTTTTCGCTTAGCTCTGCCAGCAGACTTTTAAAGCGCTTTTCAAAATCCCCTCGGTATTTGGTTCCTGCCAGTAAAGCGCCCATGTCGAGAGAGTAGACTACGCTTCCCAAAATCGCATCGGCGACGTCGCCTTCGACAATTCGCTTCGCCAAACCCTCGGCGATAGCGGTTTTGCCGACACCGGATTCGCCCACCAGCAAAGGGTTGTTTTTACGGCGGCGTAGCAAAGTTTGGCAAACCCGCTCCAATTCGGCGGCGCGCCCTACTAATGGGTCGATATAGCCTTTTTCAGCTTGCTCATTCAAATTAACCGCAAATTGTTCCAGGGGGCTGCCTTCTCCGCTGCCGTCTTCGGCAGAATCTGGCGATCCCTGGGGCGGCAGATCACCGGCTTCCTCATCGCTATCGGGCAGTTTGGTGATGCCGTGGGAGATGTAATTAATCACATCAATACGGGACACATTTTGCAAACGCAGAAAATACACCGCCTGGCTTTCCTGTTCGCTAAAAATGGCAACAATGACATTTTCGCCCTGCACCTCGTTTTTGCCCGAGGACTGAACATGAAAAATGGCTCTTTGCAGCACTCTCTGAAAGGCGAGAGTTGGCTGGGTTTCGTGGGGTTCGTTATCCGCGGCCAGTACCGGGGTAGTAGAATCAATAAACTCGTCCAGATCCTTGCGTAATACATCGAGGTCGATGGCGCAGGCCGAAAGAACTTTGACAGCCGAGGGGTTATCCAACAAGGCTAACAGCAGGTGCTCCACTGTCATAAACTCATGACGCTTCGCGATAGCACCCTGGAAAGCGATATTTAAGGTGGTTTCCAATTCTTTACTCAGCATGCCTGGAAATCTCTCTTAGTTAATTAAAAGGCCATCATGTCATTATCGCTAGCAGAAAAATTGCTAGCTGTGAAAATATTGATACTGTTACTAATCGTCATCGTCGTCAGAGCGGTCTGCGGGTTCAATGTCACACAACAGGGGGTGCTCCTCCTCCCGCGCACATTGATTCACCTGTTCGGCCTTGGTTTCCGCGACTTCTCTTGTATAGACACCACAAACCCCCTTGCCTTCGGTATGCACCTTTAGCATAACCCGCACGGCATTTTCTCTGTCCAGGGAAAAAAACCGCTCTAGCACCTCCACTACAAACTCCATGGGGGTGTAATCATCATTTAACAAGATGACCTGGAACCTTTGAGGCTTTTTAAGCTGAGGTTTAGCCTCTTCCGTAACGAGGTCGAAATCATCCTGATGCTGATCTTGCGCTGTCATGGTCTATCGTCACGTATGTTCATCGGTATGAGGGTATTGGTGCTATGAATAAGGGCTCAAGGATAACCCCGAATTGTCCATCTTGCACTATATGGAGCCACGATTTGTACGATGAGGACCGGCAACCCTGATTACATTTAAAAAATTTATCTAAACACCTTGACTTACCCTGCACTATTAACTGATAGTTATACCTATAATAACCAGAGATAATAATTGGTGCTTTAGTTTTAAGGTGAATTTAACAAGTCAACACTCTGAACCAGGCTCGACAGCTGTGTTTACAAAGGCCATCTAAAGAGCTTAAGCATCGGTATTACTTAAAAGTCCGTTTCTTTCCTGAGCGACCGGCTTATCCCGGCATCAAAACCCGACATTAGAGGTATCATCATGACAAAGGGAACCGTTAAGTGGTTTAACAATGCTAAAGGTTACGGCTTTATTCTGGCCGATGGCAGCGGTGAAGATGTCTTTGCCCATTATTCTGCGATTGAAATGGATGGCTACAAGAGCTTAAAAGCTGGCCAGGAGGTCACTTTCGAGGTTCAGCAAGGCGACAAAGGCGCACATGCGAGCCAGATTCGTTGTCCCGACGCAGGGATGCCTGCAAGCGGTATGATTCAGCAGGCCAGTGCGCAGCTCACGTAATCATAATAGGAATGAATTATTTGTTAAAGCAAGGCATACAAAGCATAGATCCTTAATTAAGAAGCAATGATAACCATTTGAAATATAAAAGGAATCTCTCCGTATTCTTTGATTCTATATTTGGCTTTTTAGGCGGAAGACTTTAGAAAGACTTATGCCTAACGTGCCTTCTGTCCATCTTACTGTCGCTGCGCTTGTTCCTAACGATGGAGCGTTCCTCTGTGTACAGGAAGTCGATAATGGTCATTTCGTACTCAACCAACCGGCTGGTCACGTTGAGGCTGGAGAATCGTTAATCGAAGCGCTTTGCCGAGAAACCCTCG
>JQIA01001569.1_pt1 | contig 12259 bp, 11 predicted proteins | sample 811431 | NCBI WGS metagenome assembly JQIA01 (sample SAMN02998118, study PRJNA258478) | marine sediment metagenome | biome: marine; feature: seafloor; material: sediment; isolation source: oil-polluted sediment collected from 3 locations (0.5 km, 0.7 km and 0.9 km)... | place: USA: Gulf of Mexico ... | reverse complement strand
AGGGAAGTCATTATTATTAATATTATACTGAGCATTCTCAAAGAAAAGAAATTCTGTTTTATTTATATTTTTCTGATTAATCTGATAATAATACGAAATTGATTTAGGAGATTCCCAGTTTATTTTTCTATTGAAAGTATTATTTTGACCAAATGTGTATAAAATGATGAAAAATAATAGGTTAAAAATGAGTGTTCTTTTCATTAGGTTTGATAATTTTATACAAAGAAACAAAACTTTATAATATGTAATAATGAATTTGCAATTTCGTTAACATAAAAATTGTAACCAATAAAACGATAATAATTATACTAATATTGCAAACATAGTTATAGCATTTTCTTTAATGAAAAGGATTTACCTTATAATATTCGTTTTGTATGCGTATGTGTCATACGGTCAGGATGTTGAATTTTCACAATATTATGCAAATCCTATGTATTTAAATCCAGCATTTGCAGGATCGGATGAATATGCGAGGGTATATCTAAATTACAAAACAATTTTCCCTACATCATTTGGCGATTATAGTACATACAGTGCATCTTTTGATAAATATTATGATTTTGTAAGTGGTGGTGTTGGATTTCAAGTTTTAAACGATAAACAGGCACAAGGAGCAATTAATGATTTGGGATTTAGCCTTTTGTATTCATATCATGCACAATTAAGGAAAAGGTGGTCAATTGCAACAGGGTTTCGAATCGGTTATAATATAAAAACACTTAACACCAAGGATTTGGTATACCCAGATATGATTGATCCTGTTAATGGTGTGTCCGGTCAAGGAGCCGAAAGTGGATTATATCAAAAATCAATGTATTTTGATTTTTCATTTGGGATGCTAACCTGGTATGAAAATTATTTTGGAGGCTTCACTATAGATCATATTACAAAACCTCAAATTTCATTAGGGAGTGATGATCCTGGCCCAATAGGAAGAAAGTATACTATACATGGAGGGATGGAGATTCCATTTTATAATAATCTACGTAGAGTTCACATGACAATGTCTCCTAATATAATTGTTCAAATGCAGGGAGCATCTTCAAAAGTAAATGTAGGTGTTTATTTAAATAAAAATTACATTACAAGTGGTGTTTGGTTAAAAACAAATACCGATATAAATTTAACCGGGTGTGTTTTAATGTTTGGATACGTAACTGACTATTCTATATTTGCATACAGTTATGATATGCCATTTTATTTAGGAGGATTTAACGGTGTGATTTCTGGGGGACATGAAGTAACCTTTTTATATAAATTCATGTATAAAAGGAAGAGAAAAAAAATGAAGGCAATAAAATGTCCTAAAATTTAGTTATATTTGTGTGTCAAATCTTGTATACAGAGTATAAAAATTATTATATTTGAAATAAAAAATATTAATTACTATGAACGTTAAGTTAAACATTTTCCCTTTAGTATTTATTAGCCTACTAATTGTTACTGGATGTAGCTTATTCGGTGGCGGTGGGAACAACGCAGCACAAACAGGTAATGAATCTCAAACAACTGGTTGGGCCTATAATGATCCTGAAAATGGAGGCTTCGAAGTAAAAACTGACTATGTAGAAACTCTTGGACCAGGCCTAGTACTGATTGAAGGTGGTACATTTACAATGGGTCAAACTGAACAAGATATTACTCATGATTGGAATAATTCTCCAAAAAGAGTAACCGTTGCTTCTTTCTATATGGATCAAACTGAAGTTAGAAATGTTGATTATAGAGAATATTTACATTGGATTAGAAGAGTATTTGTAGATTATCCTGAAGTTTATAGAAATGCTTTGCCAGATACATTGGTGTGGAGAAGTCCATTGGCATTTAATGAGCCGTATGTTGATTATTATTTCAGACATCCTTCTTATAATGAATATCCAGTTGTTGGAATTGATTGGTTACAAGCTAATGATTTTTGTTCTTGGAGAACTGATAGAGTTAACGAAATGATGTTAATACAAGAAGGAGTTCTTGATATTGATCCAAATCAAATTGGACGAGAAAATTTTAATACCAGAGCATATCTTGCAGGACAATATGAAGGTCTTGTAGTACAAAATTTACCTTCATTAGATCCTAATCAAGAATCTCGAAGAGTTACTATGGAAGATGGAATTTTATTACCTAAATATAGACTTCCAACTGAAGCTGAATGGGAATATGCAGCAGTTGCATTGATTGGAAACTCTTACGACGAAAGATTATATGAGAGAAGAATGTTTCCTTGGGATGGACATAATGTTCGTAATCCGAATGGAAAAGATCGAGGTATAATGATGGCTAACTTCAAACGTGGACGTGGTGACATGATGGGTATGGCCGGCGATTTAAATGATAATGGAGCAATTACAGTACCTGTGTCTTCCTTCTGGGCAAATGATTTTGGATTATATTGTATGGCAGGAAATGTGAACGAATGGGTGTTAGATGTGTATAGACCTCTTTCATTTGAGGATATTAATGATTTCAGACCATTTCGTGGTAATGTATTCGAAACACTTGTTAGAAATGAAGATGGTAGTATAGCCGCAAAAGATAGTTTAGGTAGATTAAAAACTAGACCAATAACAGTTGAAGAAGCTGCCGGCAGAACAAATTATAAGAAAGCTGATTATAGAAATCACCAAGATGGTGATGTAAATTCAGGATTTGATTATGGTAATGAACCTTCTGATGTTGCTACAGGAACCATGTATACACAAGATCCAAATACTCTGGGTGGTGATTTTTCTTCACTAATAACAGATAAAGTTAGAGTATATAAAGGTGGATCATGGAAAGATAGAGTTTACTGGATGAATCCGGCAACAAGAAGATTCTTAGATCAGGATGAGGCGCGTGATGACTTAGGATTTAGATGTGCCATGATTAGTGTTGGTAGTCAGAGTGGAAAATAAATAATTTAAAAATACAATATATTAAAACCTCATTCTTTATGAGGTTTTTTTATTTAAAGTAAAAAATGGAAATAAGCAATTTATATCATCTTTTCTTAAATAGCAATAAAGTTATCACTGATAGTCGTAAGGCTGAAAAAAACGCATTGTTTTTGGCCTTGAAAGGAAATAATTTTGACGGCAATAAATATGCAAAAGATGCGATTGAAAATGGATGCTCTTATGCTGTTGTTGATAATCCAAAATTCGCATTAGATGATAAATATATTGTTGTTAATGATGTATTAGACACATTGCAATCATTAGGACAATATCATCGGAATGAACTTAATATACCTATTATAGCAATAACCGGAACTAACGGTAAAACAACAACAAAAGAGTTGGTTGCTAGTGTGCTTTGCAAGCAATATAAAATTTCGTATACAGAAGGGAATTTGAATAATCATATAGGAGTTCCTTTAACGTTGCTTGAAATGAATATGGAAACCGAGATAGGAATTGTTGAAATGGGAGCAAATCATGTAGGAGAAATAAAAAAGCTATGTGAAATTGCAAAACCTAATTTTGGTATTATCACAAATATTGGGAAAGCACATTTAGAAGGTTTTGGTTCGTTCAATAATATAATTGAAGCAAAAAGTGAATTGTATAAATACATTCAATCACATAATGGCAAAGTCTTTTATAATTCAAATAATTCAATACTAGAAGAATTAATTAAAATACATAAATTGGATTCGATTGATTTTGGTGGTGATAGTTCTATTGTAAGAGGGGAGACCTTATCTTCAGATAAATTTCTTTCATTAATGTTAAAGCTTGGTGAGTTTAGATCGAAAGTTAATACTCAATTAATAGGAAATTATAATTTGGAAAACATTTTGGCTTCTGCAAGTATTGGTTTTTTTTTGGGTGTAATGCCTGAAAAAATAGTTTCTGCAATTGAACAGTATATTCCAACAAATAATAGATCTCAATTTTTAAAAACAAAGTATAATAAACTTTTTTTAGATGCTTATAATGCCAACCCCACAAGCGTTGAAGCTTCAGTAAAAAACTTCATGTCACTAAATATCAATAATAAATATATTATTTTAGGAGATATGTTGGAGCTTGGGAGTGATTCTGAAATAGAACATCTGAAAATCGTGAAATTACTTCAGAATTATAATTTGCAAAATGTATATTTAGTTGGTGAGATATTTTTTGCATTGGATGATATACAGGGTTTTAAGAAATTTAAGAACGTTAATAATTTAAAAGATTGGATTAGTAAAAATCACATTTTAGATTCAAATATCCTTATAAAGGGTTCACGAGGGATTAAGTTAGAAAATATTGTTGAATTATTATAAAATGATAAGTTATGGCTAATAAATCAATGGATCCAATCGTCGGGAAGTTAATGGGTTTAAGATATAAATCGCATCCATGGCACGGTGTAGAAATTGGAAAAGAAGCTCCTGAATTACTTACCTGTTTTATTGAAGTAGTTCCAACAGATACAGTAAAATACGAGGTTGACAAAGTTAGTGGATACCTCAAGCTGGATAGACCTCAAAAGTATTCAAATGTCGTACCTGTACTATATGGATTTATTCCACAAACATATAGTGGAGAATTGGTTGCAAAATACTGTGCTGAAAAAACAGGCAAAGATAATATAGCTGGTGATAGAGATCCTGTTGATATTTGTGTATTAACAGAAAAGGATATTACTCATGGCGATATTCTTGTGAGAGCTAAGCCAATTGGCGGATTCCGTATGATTGATGGAAACGAAGCCGATGATAAAATAATTGCGGTATTAAATAATGATGCGGTATATGGTGATTATAAAGATATAAACGATTGTCCTGATTTAGTAATTGATAGATTAAAGCATTATTTTTTAACTTATAAGGATTTGCCGGGGAACAAGGCAAATACTGAAATTACACATATTTATGGAGTTGAAGAAGCCTATGAGGTAATTAATAGATCGTTAGAGGATTACAATAATCGGTTTAACAATTTAGAGGATATGTTATCTACCTAAAGTTTAAGTCCTTAAATTTCATGTTCTTTTTTACATAATAATCCCATACAATGCTTTTGGAATATATTTCTTTATGATAAGTTATTGTAATATTTGAAGTTAACTGCCTTCTTTTAATTCTAAGTTTTTTAATTGATTTGTAGAAATGAATATGTGCCTTTAAAACTGCATAGTAACTCGAGAAAGAAAATTTCAATAGAAAAGTAACAGCAGATACGCCATCTAGAATCATTCTTGGAATAAGAACCTTAAACAGTTTGTCTTTTGGTAGGTTTTTGTATAATAAAAAAAGATTATTACGAAAATTGAGATATAGTTTGAAAGGACTGTTATTTGGTAATGTTCCTCCACCAACATGGAATACTGTTGAATTAGGGTTACAAACGATTCTATGTCCTAGATTTTTTAATCTCCAACACAAATCAATTTCTTCCATATGTGCAAAAAAATCATTGTCCAAACCTCCAACTTTATTATATAGATCAGCACGTATTACTATACATGCTCCTGTTGCCCAAAACACATCCTGTATAACATTGTATTGGCCAGTATCTGTTTCTGTATTATCGAGTATCCTTCCTCGGCAAAACGGATAGCCATATTTATCAATAAAGCCACCTGCAGCACCGGCATATTCAAAATCATTTTTATTGTCAAATGATTTAATTTTAGGTTGGCATGCTGCAATTGTAGAATCTGAATCTAATAAATCTATTAAAGGATTTAACCAGTTCTCAGACACTTCAATATCACTGTTTAATAGAACAAAATACTTGGCGTCAATTTGTTTTAGAGCTTTGTTATAACCACCGGTAAAACCATAGTTCTTGTCAAAGTTAATTTGTTTTAGCGTAGCATAGTTTTTGTTTAGAAATTCAATTGAATCATCTGAAGAATTGTTATCTGCAATAATAATTTCAGTATTCTCATTAGGAGTAAATTTAATTAAAGTGGGTAAAAATTTTTCTAAAAATCTTCGACCATTCCAATTCAGGATTACAACTGCAGTTTTAATCATTGTTTAAAATTACAATAAATTATTTATTTCTTTTTCGTTTATGTTTCCATCTTTCATGCGACCAAAGCCATAATTCGGGTTTATCAATAATTTGTTTCTCAAGTTTTTTATTAAATAAATCAGTGATTTCGTATTCAGCTGTTTTTATTGGATCGTCGCACAAGGTAGAAAATTCAATATTATATTTCCCTCTTTTTTCTTTAAGGATATTAACATAAATTATTGCTGCGTTTATTTTTTTACCAATTTTTTCGGGACCTAAAAATACTGGCGTTTCTTGATTTAGAAAATTTGTCCAGTATTTAATATTTCTTTTTAAAGGCCTTTGATCCGCAATTAATCCTAAAATAAAAGCCTTGCCTGACTGAGAGTATTTTAATGCTTCTTTAAGTGTATCTTCCATTCGAATAGGAATAGCTCCAAAAAGAGATCGCATTTTATAGAATTTTTTATTTATATAATCATTGTTTACAGTTTTGTATACGGGCACGAATGGATATTTTGTATATAAGGGCAAAGGCGACAGTAGCTCCCAATTACCATAGTGGGCAAAAACAATGATAATATTTCTATTGTTTTTATAGTATTCGCTTAATATTTCTGGATTTTTGTAATTAACAAATGAAAGCACTTTTTTCTTTGACATTCTGATTAAGGCTGCATTTTCCATTGTTACATCACACAAGTGGCGATAAAATTTTTTCATTATCTCTTGAATGTCATATTCTTTTTTATCGGGGAAAGAATTCTTAAGATTCTTATAAACGGTTTTTTTTCGGTATTTGACAATATAGAAAAGAATAATAAAAATAAAGTCTGAAAAAAAGTACAATACTGTTTTAGGTAGTTTTGCTATTATAAGAAAAAATATATTTGAAAAAACAGTTTTGATTCTTTTCATTTTTTGATTCTAATTTATTGACTAAGCAATCTTCTTTTTATGTTTCCATCGTTTATGAGACCATAGCCAATAAGCAGGATTCTCTTGTATTTTCTTTTCTAATAATCGCACATATTTTTCCGTAATTTCATGCTCTTGGCAATTTGAAACATCGTCAAATAGTAACTTAAATTCAATATTATATTTTCCTCTTTTAATTCTTTTAATATATAAAAATACAATCGCAGCATTAAGTTTTTTTGCAATCTTTTCAGGCCCGTTATAAAATGGAGTATCCTGATTTAAAAGTTTAGTCCAATAACTGCTTTCAGCTTTTTGTGGTCTTTGATCAGCTATTAAACCAATAAATGTTAACTTTCGTTCTCTATAATTTTTGAGAATTACTTTATAAGATTGTTCCATAGTAACAGGAGTAGCATCAAACTTGCTTCTCATCTTATATATTTGTTTGTCGAAAAAGGCATTGTTTAGAGGTTTGTAAATTCCTAAAACATTATGTGGTATTACTTTGGGTATTGCAAGCATTAATTCCCAATTATATATATGTGCAGAAACTCCAACTATATTTTTTTTGTTTTTGTGTAGTTCCTCTAAAACATCGATACCTTCGAATTCCACTTTCTGAAGAATTCTTTTTGGTGTCATATTAATAAGACAGAAATTTTCAATTATAGTATCGCCCAACTGTCGATAAAATTCCTTCATTAATTTCTTAATTTCTTTTTCAGATTTTTCAGGAAATGAGGTATGTAAGTTTTTTAAAATTACTTTTTTTCTATATCCAAGTATATGGAATATTATAAAATAAGCAAGATCAGCAAATCCGAATAAAATGAAATTTGGGAGTATTGCAAACAGCTTGCTAAAAATTGAGAATAAAAAATAACCTATTTTTTTCACGTAACTTTATTTTTGGATCATGAATTTTTTTACATCATTTAGAAAATCATCAAAAACAGAACTATTGCATGCAATAATCTCCTTACCAAATATATAGTCGTTTTCGCCGGAAAAATCAGAAACTTTTCCTCCTGCCTGTTGAACAATGAATGCTCCTGCTGCAACATCCCATGGACTCAAGCTATATTCATAAAAAGCTTCAAATCTACCACATGCAACATAAACTAAATCGGTAGCTGCAGAACCTAGTCTTCTAACTCCATGTGAGTTTTGCATAAAGTATTCTATCGATTTCATAAATGGATTCATCCTTTTGAAATCGTAATATGGAAATCCAGTTGCAATTAAACCATCTTCAATTGTTTTCTTATCAGAAACATTTACTACTTCTCCATTTAAAAATGCAGAACTTCCTTTCCATGCATAAAAGCATTCATTTAATCCTAGTTCGTGAACTACACCAAGAATTATAGAATCGTTTTCCATTAAAGCTATACTTATTGCGTAAGGTGTTAGTTCATGAATATAATTAGTTGTGCCATCTAACGGATCAATAATCCAGTTGTACTTTTCACCTTTTTTAGTTGAGGTTCCTTCCTCTGCAATAAAACCTGCTTCAGGTAAAATTTTAGCTAATTCGTCTACAAGTTTCTTCTCTGCAGTTTTATCAACGTATGTTACAAAATCATGCAAACCTTTTACCTCAATATCTAATTTTGAATTATTTTTTCTTTCGTCTGTTATAAACTTACCTACAACAGCTGTTAAATCGGTTACTTGCTGACAAATATTTTTAAGATCCATTTTTTGTTTTTGTTTTTCAAATATACTAAACGATGTTATTAAAATCTATGTACAAAAACTGTTTTAACGCAATTTAACACTTACATTTCCACTTGGTGCAATAGACTCAAGATTTACTTTTTTAATTAACCCCACAAGAGATTTATTGTATTTAGTTTCAACTTTTATATAATTTTCTGTAAACCCGAATATTCGATCATCCTTTTTATAAGATTCAAATAATACATTTTCATCTTTATCGATATTCTGTAAATAAAAATCAGCTTGTTTTTTATTGGCTAATTCATTTAATTTTTTACTTCGTATCGATATAATATTTTTAGAAATTTTATTTTCAAAATTTACGGATTTTGTATTGGGACGTTCTGAATACGAAAAAACATGATAATATGAAGCATCAAGTTTTTTAAGAAACTCATAAGTTTCGTTAAAGTCTTCATCGGTTTCTCCTGGAAAACCTACAATTACATCAACCCCAATAAAAGCATTTGGCATTAAATCTTTGATTTTAATTACTCTTGATAAAAATAATTCGCGATTGTATCGCCTTTGCATTTTAGCTAATATCTTATTGCATCCCGATTGTAATGGAATATGGAAATGAGGTAAAACCCTCTTTGATAATGAAACAAATTCAATAATCTCATCTGTTATAAGATTAGGTTCAATAGATGAAATTCTAATTCTTTCAATTCCATTAACTTTCTCAATTGATTTTAAAAGCTCAAAAAAAGATTCATTAGTAGATTGTCCAAAATCACCAATGTTTACTCCAGTAAGAATAATTTCTTTAATACCAGATTGAGCAATTTTTTCTGCTTCTAGGATTAATTCTCTTATTTCTTTATTTCTGCTTTTTCCACGAGCCAATGGTATTGTACAATAAGAACAAGAATAATCGCATCCGTCTTGTATTTTTAAAAATGATCTAGTTCTATCTGCTTCTGAATGTGAAGAATCGAAATTGTCAATTTCTGTTATTTCACAAGAATAAATTTCGGGAGTATCATTTTTTTGTAAATCATCTAAATATTCTAAAATATTAAACTTTTCTTTTGTTCCAAGAACAACATCTACTCCAAGGTTTTTTGCGATCTCTTCTGGGTTTAATTGAGCATAACATCCAACAACAGCAATAAATGCTTCGGGGTTAATATTCTGGATTTTTTTAATTGATTGTCTGCATTTTTTGTCAGCTTGTTCAGTTACCGAGCAAGTATTAATTACGTAAATATCAGCTTCTGAATTAAAGTTTACAATATCAAATCCTCTTTCGGTAAAACTTCTTGAAATTGTTGATGTTTCTGAAAAATTAAGTTTGCAACCTAAAGTATGAAATGCTACTTTTTTCCCTTTACCCCCTGAATATGTCATATTAAATCCGTATTTACAGCTTGCAAAGTTAAATTATTTAAATTGATTTTAATTAATTTGTTTACCCTGATATTGCCTTATTTAGAGATTGTTTTAAGGATGATAAAAGCCATAACTTATTACATTTGAACGTCCAATTTTATACCACGATTCAGAATTAAATTTTAAACAGACAACACCAGAAGTTGGCATATTATGTATTTTCTCTTTCAAATAGTGATTAGCTAATTCTGTGAAAGTGGGATTGTGTCCACAAACCAATAGGTTTTGAATTTTATTATCAGTTTGTTTAATTATATTCAACATGATATTTTTATCAGCTGAATAAATTTCATCTCGAATTGAAATTTCACTTATTGGATAATTAAATGCACGTGCATATATCATAGCAGAATGCAAGGCTCTAACTGCTGCACTTGAAATAATCCTATTTGGAGGATCATATTGAAGTATTAATTGTTCTGATATATTTATATTATCTCTTATACCATAATCATCCAAAGTACGGTCAAAATCTGAAATACCATTATTAGCACCTGGAGCACTTCCATGTCTAACGATAAATAATTGTTTGTGCATTTCTAATAATTTTATTATAATAAATCGCTTGCTAAATCGGCCAAGTAACTTCTTTCTCCTTTAACAAGATTTACGTGAGCAAATATATCTTGGCCTTTCATTCTGTCTGCTAAATAACTAAGACCATTTGATTTTGAATCTAAATAAGGTGAATCTATTTGATGAATATCTCCCGTGAAAATCATTTTTGTTCCTTCACCTGCACGTGTAATAATAGTTTTAACTTCATGTGGAGTTAGGTTTTGAGCCTCATCAACAATAAAAAACACATTAGATAAACTTCTCCCACGTATATACGCTAAAGGACTAATTACTAGCTTTTCTGATCTTTGCATTTCTTCAATTTTCATATACTCCTTACTTTGCACTTTAAATTGATTTTTGATTACAGATAAATTATCAAATAAGGGTTGCATATATGGTAAAATCTTTTCTTTTACATCACCCGGTAAGAACCCAATATCTCTATTTGCAAGAGGAACAATCGGACGAGCTAATAGAATTTGATTGAATTTATTTTCTTGATGCAAAGCTGCGGCCAATGCAAGGAGTGTTTTCCCTGTTCCTGCTTTTCCTGTTAAAGCAACTAGTTGAATGTTTGGTCTTGATAAAGCATCTAAAGAAAAGGTCTGTTCTGCATTACGTGGATCTATACCATATGTTTTATGTTTTTCTACTCGTTGTAATACTTTACTCGTAGGATCGTAATGAGCTAAAGCCGATGATTTTTGACTTCTTAAAATAAAGTATTGATGAGGTAAAGGATTCATTTTGAATTCACTTGCAGGAATCCCTTCATGTGTGTCGTAGAATTTTGAAATAAGTTGGTCGTCAATATTATCGAAGATCTCAATATCTTTATGAATTTTATCTACATCAGCAATTTGATCGTTTTTATAATCTTGAGCAAGGATACCAAGCGATTTAGCTTTCATTCTAAGATTAATATCCTTACTTACAAGTATTACTTCGTTAGTTTTCTTTTTTAATTTAACATCTTCAGCAATTGCCAAAATCCTATGATCAGGAGTCGGTTCAGGGAATGATTCCTTTAATTGCTCAGAATATGCTTTCCCTGTTTCAATTGATAATTTACCTAATCCTTTACCTAACAATATTCCACCATTGAATAAATTGTCGCCTGAAAGTTTGTCAAGTTCACGAGTGAATTCCCGCGCATTAAAATTTATTTGATTATCTCCTTTTTTTAAGTGATCCAGTTCTTCCAATACAACAATAGGTAAAACAACATCGTTTTCCTGAAATTTATATAAACAATTAAAATCGTGTAGGATAACATTTGTATCTATAACAAAAACTTTCTTATTTTTTTTCATAGACTTTTTTTAGTTAATGTTTATGAATATTAAGTTCCTACTAAAATAAGATTTTTATTTGTGATTTAAGAAGACTATTTGGGTTTTTAATAACATTAAAAAATATAGAAATATTTAGCTCAGCTTAATTTCATGAAATTGAACGATTATTTTGGTTAATTTTGTGGCATATCGAAGAATATGGATTATAAAGAAACACTTGATTGGCTCTTTAAACAATTGCCAATGTATCAAAGACAAGGCAAGGCAGCTTATAAAGCAGATTTAAATAACACTTTAGATTTAGATAAGTATTTTGATTATCCACATCGAAAGTTCAGAAGTATTCATATCGCAGGAACAAATGGGAAAGGTTCAACATCGCATATGCTAGCTTCTGTTTTACAAGAATCAGGATATAAA
>JQIA01001568.1_pt1 | contig 12262 bp, 9 predicted proteins | sample 811431 | NCBI WGS metagenome assembly JQIA01 (sample SAMN02998118, study PRJNA258478) | marine sediment metagenome | biome: marine; feature: seafloor; material: sediment; isolation source: oil-polluted sediment collected from 3 locations (0.5 km, 0.7 km and 0.9 km)... | place: USA: Gulf of Mexico ... | reverse complement strand
TCCGGTAGCAACAATCCTAAACCCTTCAAATAATGCTTCATTTGAAAATGGTGAAACAATAACATTTGAAGGTACAGGCATTGACTCTGAAGACGGAATTCTTCTTACAACTTCTCTTGTGTGGACATCTACAAGACAAGGAATAATTGGAACAGGCACCTCTTTTTCGACAACTGCGCTTGATGGCGGGGAACATGCAGTTTCGCTGACAGCAACTGATGCAGATGGTGCAACCCATTCGACATCAATTACAATATTTGCACAAAATGCGACACCAGTTGCAACTATAAATAATCCGGCCACGGGGTCATCGTTTGATGAGGGTAACAGCATTACTTTTCAAGGTACTGCTACTGATATTGAAGACGGCAGCCTCACCGGTAGTTCTCTTGTCTGGACTTCAAATATCGATGGCCAGATAGATACAGGGACCACGTTTGAAACTGATACTCTGTCAAGTGGTACACACATTATCACTTTTACCGCCTCCGACGGACAAGGCTCAACCAGTACAACTACAATCACCATAACAATTGTCCCAATGACTCTATCTGCAAACACTTTGTCAATCTACGAAGGTGAGGCAGGTATAATAATTATTTCAGGTGGAAAGTCACCTTACCGCGTGGCAACCCGGAGAAGCTATATCGCTCTTCCGGAAGAAAATAACGGCTCCGTTTCAATAAAAGGTATTTCAGCCGGCTCAACTGTTATTACAATCACAGACAACAAGAGGAACAGCGCTGAAGTATATGTAACTGTCGCTGCGGGTACCGGTTCGGGAGATGTTCAACTGCCCGATGCGGATGCAGGCCCTGATCAGTCAGGTATTGATGAAAACGAAAAAGTCTATCTTACCGGTTCAAATGCAATTATCCAGAGTACCGAGGAGGTTTCATTCCTATGGGTTCAAACCGATCCGACAAACCCGACCGAAGTTCTCGCGGAACCAACTGTCGAGCTTTCAGATGCTTCTTCGAGTTCTCCATGGTTTATTGCACCGCTTGTTGATCTGAACGGACAAACACTGACGTTTCAACTGACGGTCACCAACCAGGTTGGCGCTGCTACAGATATCGTTCAAATAACGCTTAACAACAATGGAATCAATGAATTCCCAAGCGGGACGGCCTCTTTCCATTCCACTACCGGAGAAAGCATGGCCATAAAAGCAGGTGACGGTGGGGTTCTTAAACGATTAAATACCGTGGAACCTTCTGAACTTAAATCACTAGCTCTGCCTCACAGCATAATCTACGGACTGATTGCTATGAAAGTTACGGCACCTTTTGCGGGGGCAACCATCTCAATTGTAGTATATCTTCCGGAAGCAGCACCAGCAGACTACAAATGGTTTAAATATATTGAATCCGAAGATACTTGGGTCGATTTTGACAGAACACTAATCTCATCCGGAACTGGTGACGGAGCTGTTTTCAGTCAGGATAGAAACTCTGTAACACTCTACATTACAGATGACGGTATGTATGATGACAACAAAGAAGATTTGATTATTGAAGACCCTTCCGGCCTTGGCAAGCCGCCCATTGAAGCCGTTTCTAACAGTTCCTCTTCTGGTGGAGGTGATGACAGCAACGGTTGTTTTATAGATATTTGCCAACAATAACCATTATCCTAAAAACAAAAATCCGACCTGTTTCAGGTCGGATTTTTGTTTTTAATCACCCTATCATTTAGTTAAAGCTGCTGCTAAGCGTCGAAACATATGCAAAACAACGATCTTCCCTCACAAATATATTAAGCTGACTATTTAACAAAAAACCTGCAAACAAATTATTTACAGCCACTTCGCCCGATGCACCTGTCGTAACATATGCAATCTGACCTGTCTTTGGACATTGAATAACAAGCTCTACATTCGCTGCGGGTTTGAAGTCTCCACACTCAACAATTGAACCGGTTTCGACAACCTGCCCCTCTTTCTCTTTCGTTGCCTGCTTTGAATATTGCCTGGCGGCAACAAGGTCAACCAACCCTAAACCAAATAGGGGTATCTCTATGAGAGCAGGAATAACACCATGAAGGCGTTTTTTGGAAATTATTCTTTCTTTTGCAGTTTCCATGCAAAATGCCTTCTTTAGTAAAGTAAATTCTTTTGATCCTTCTACCAGTTGGTAATCTGTACTTATCATACGGCCAGTAGCCCTATCTTCACCAAGAGCTACTTCTTCGATCGGAGGCGCTACAACTGTCAAATATGTTGCACATGCATTAGTAAAAAAGCATGAAACCAAAAGGCAGCATATTTTTAGATATCTATATTTCATTTTTTCTCACCATCTTTTTTTAGTGTTTATTTATCCTATTTAAGAATCGGTTCCATTCCACGTTTTTTCATAATACTTCTTGCAGCGTCACAAGTTAAAAACTTAATAACTTCTTTAATAAGCGGTGTAGGTTTACCTTTAATGACCATGGCAAATTCCTGGTGAAAAGGGTAGGCTGGCTCTGAAGATGACACACCAGCAATAGTCAAAATGTTAATATTACTAAATTGCAGAGCAATACCATTTGAAATAAAGGCGATGGATCCCGGAATACTCTTTACACCAACAACTGCTGTAAATGATTTTGTGGCAACAAGGTCACCTGCAGGTTCGAATGTTCCCATCACAAGTCGTTTGAAATTTTTATAAGCACCAGTATTCTCATCAGGAATAATTCTAAGAATGGGGAGGTCAGCACCACCAATCTCTTTCCAGTTCTTAATATGCCCGCTAAAGAGTCGCCGTGCCTGCCTTAAAGTAATATTTTTTACACCACACTCAGGATTAACTATGATTACAAGTGGATCTCTGCAAATTGGAATTTCTATCAGACCACTTTCCTTGTCAGCAGTGGACAACGGGATCGTTGAGGCAGCCATATCGGCCACTCCATTTCTCAATCTGTCAATACATTTGGGGGAAGAAAAAATGTGTGACTTAATTGTTATTCCACTTTTTTGTTTAAAAGCTTTAGAAATTTCACGTCCGAAAGCTTCCTGGGCCTGCGAAGAGGCGCTTAACTTTAATACATCCCCTGCTGTTGCAGAAGAAACAACTCCCATTAAAACAATCAGAGATGTTATTACGAATAGACTTAAAGACTTTTTCATTTACGATAATCTCCTTTATACTACGTTAAACAGCAACGGATCGCTGTAAATCTAAAAACAATTCTTTGGAAAAATGATTTGAATCTTTCAATTAATATACTGCAGTAGTGTCTTTCTAATTATATCTTTATATATCGACTGTTTATTCTGTAATCAAGTATATTTTCGCACCCTATACGAAGCTCAAAACTAATTCAAGCATAAAGAACGATTGTTGATGTAAACAATATTCAACAATACAAACCACATACGACCACCAATACTCTTTTGGGTGCTCATCGCAAACGAAAAAAACCGGAAAAAACAAACGAAATGCTTTTTCCGGCCATCACTTTTTTACGACTTGATTTTTATGCAGAGAGATCTATCTGCTGTACAGTTCCAGCGTTTCCGTCTTCTGAAAGATACATGCCTGTTTTCTGGACGCGGCCGTATAATTCATTCGCACTATTTTTAAGGTCAAACTGCGAATCAACGTTTCCCAGGTAAATCGCACCGACATTCGAATCACGAAGATTTGACAGCATATCAACGTCATTACTCTTATGCCAAAGAGCCAGTTTATCATAGATAGAATCATTTTCATCAATCCAGTTGTTATTATCCTCATCATATGCAGCCAATTCATTAAAGCCATCACCAGTTATCGGTCCGAACATTTCACTACCGTCATTGATTATACCGTCTTCATTTTTATCAAAAACAAGAAACCCGCTACCTGGGTTCAGGTAACTGATCTGCTCATTCTGCCCATCCGCATTCAGATCAAATTCAAATTTCATATCTGATAACTCTGCTGCTTTACCTGAGTAATTTACAATAAACGGGTCGATCAGGGGGTCTCCTGCTGTCATTTCAAATCTCTCCTCTGTAAAATATTCCCGGCTCATTTCAAGATCCAAAGAGAATTGTATTTCTTTACCATCCGCCGTCTTTACCAGCCCATTCGCTGAAAAAGATGTCTGTTCATGTTCATAATGAGACTGATAACTGGAATAGGACATACCCCATCCCTGTTCTATCTCTTCAGATGGCGCATCGCCCTCAATCGGTACTGGAGTATCAGGTGGCGCACCATCCTGACCTTCAGCGCGTTCATTATCTCTAAAAACATTGGAGAGATTAATTTCGCGGCCGGTAAAGAATTCAATCATTCTCTTCAATACCATCAACCGTGAATTGCTCTTAAGCTCTTCTTCAGGTTCATATTCACCGACAACATTTTCTGATGAGACCTTCGATTGCTCTACCTGAGCGCCAAAGGCTCTTTTAGCCCGTGCTGAGATGGAGACCTGATCATTTTTGAACCGTCGACCGCTCCGTTCTGAGTTATCATTATCCTCAATTTCTTTACGGGGGCCCCATTGCCTGATTTGTTCCACGGAGTGATCACGTTGCTCATACGTCCTTTCTGAGCTTAAAGTGATATCATAACTTTCAATTCGCATTTTACACCATCCTTAGTGTTTACATTGATTGTTGACACAGCTTCCCTGCTTTGATTTTCATGGGGTTTCCGATATTTATAAAGTACCGACAAGGTAGGATCAAACAACGTACAGGATGGGTTTCGGCCATAAAAACCTATGTACTTTAGTAATCGGCATTCCATTTTTTATCTTTAATACTTTATTTAACTTTTGATTTTATCTCCCCTTTAGAATACACTTCAAAAAGCCAAAGGACGAAATCTTGTAACCCTTCTGTCAGGATTAAACGGCTTGATTTTAAACCATATCTATCGTATACCGCCACTTTGTTTGTTAAAACAGACTTGCTTTTAACTGGGCATCCTGTATAGTTTGGGCGTTAATTTTGAAGATTTTCAAACCTTGTTTGTGAAAAAATGAAAAAGCATAGAAAAAAATTTATTTTTATCATCACACTTTTCTTTCTGGTATTTACCGCGCCTTACCTTATCAATCTTGAATTTGTCAGTTCTTACTTGGAAAAGACCGCAAAAAAAGAGTATGATCTAAATATAACCATTCAAAAAACAAGCTGGGACTGGCTTCCAAGTCCAGGTATTGTTCTTCGACAAACAACCATTAAGCATCAAGATCTTCAATCAGAAATTGCTGAAATTACGATTTACCCCGAATTTTCTTCTTTTCTGAGCGGCAATGCAAACATAAAAAAAGTTGGACTGGTTTCTCCAAAAGTTGAGGTTAAATCATTAGAGAGATTATCCCAAATACTCCTTAATGACACGGAAGAAGAAGGAAAAGAGTTTCCAATAATCGACATATCCATCTCTAACGGAGAGATCAAGTTACCATTTGATAGTCATCTGACAGTTTTAAATGGTAACATTCCACCGTTGAGCACCTCAAAAATAGATTTAGAATTAACGTCTGATGCTAATATGATAGAACTTGTCACGTCATTAAAAACATCATTTGCTTCAGAATTTTCCTCCAAAATACAGATAAGCCGAGATTCTCCGGATGAACCTCTCAGAAGCTATGTGTGGGAGACTAACAACACCGCAATAAACATTGATTTTTCTCAAGTTAAAACAGCACTTCTCCTTTTATTCAATGATAACCAGGACGTTCATGACGTATTCGATGATATTATCAAGTGTGATCTAAAACAGGCAGATTTTACCTTTAAAGGGACAACTGACGAATTCATTGAGATGGAGAATGTTATCTTCACTGCCGAAATTGAAAACTTAGAGTACCATATCCCAGATACAAAAATAAGTCTGACGGATGCGAAAGGTAACCTGAAAATTGAAAATGCCGTACTGACAGGAAGTAATTTATCAGCGTCTCTCAAAAATTCTTTTGGCACGAATGGAAATTTTATCCTTGGACTAGCAGAAGATGATTTCAGTTTTAAACTCAATGTCGATATTGATGCAGATCTTTCTCAGCTTCAGGAAACCATTGATGAATTTATTGATCCATCAGAGCTGAAAGAACAACTGGGGCAGATTAAAAACCTGACCGGACGAACAATTGTGAATCTAAAACTGGCTGATGACCTTAACGATTTAAAAACATACCTGTTTCTACCGGCTCTTTCAGGAACATTTCATTATGACCTGCTGCAGAGTGACATTACTTTAAGCAACGGCGTCTTGGATATTACACCGAGTTCTGTCACCTGGAACAATCTCACTTTTGGAGTTGGTGATAATTCATTCTCAGACATATCAGGCTCTGTAGATTTACAAGAAGATGCTCTTTTTTTAAACCTAGCGGGTAAAAACGCAGAGCTTGATTTACAGGATGTTTATAAAATAATAACATCCTGGCCAAAGGTGCAAAACAAGATCAAAGAATCTATTAGTGGTGTTGACGGAAAAATTAATCTATTAGATTTTCAAGTCTCTGGCCCAGTACAAAAACCGAAAAAAATCAAATACAATTTTAATTTAAACTCTGAAAATGTCGTAATATCTTCTCCACACCTTCCGAGAACAACTGCCCTATCATTCAAATCTGCCAGCATATCTGATAATATAGTTAAAGCCGGACAGGTAGTTGCCAAACATAAAGATTCGACTCTGTCTGCATCCGTTAACCTTAATCACACTAACTTTAAAGACGTCAATGGAAGTTTTATTATTAATGGGTTTGCAGGAGAAAAACTTGCTCCGTGGCTTAAAAAAAAGGGATGGTTTCACGAATCACTTTTTCCAAAGTTACCGTGCAAGCTGTCACCATTATCTGTCTCACTTACAACAGGAGACCTTTCTATTACCGGAAATATTATTCACGGGAAAGAGGTAAATACCCTTGTTGATATTGAAATAAATGATAAAACAGGCGTCAGTGGATCTGTTGAAATCTTGTCCGGTAAAGAAAATGCCGTCATACATATAGAAGCCCTTAGCCAACAAAATCAGCGAAAAAGAAAAATCTCCTTTGGTGGAAACGTCAGTAAAGATACTCTGACTAATATTATCGATAATAACTGGATGCCCGGTAGCGCCCTCAACGGTCAGTTTGATCTTTTGTATCCGACTGAAAAAAATTCTGCAATCAGAATGACCGGCACGGTCGATATTAAAAATTTTGAAATAAAACTGGACCAGAACGGTGCTTTACGAATAGACAACTTGAAAATCACTGGTCAAAGTGATTATGCGGATCTGTCAAATAGCGATTTAACAATTATCTGTCCGGACAATCTGAAGGGGGTAATAAAGAAAAAGTTTATTCTTTCTGACTTATCCAGTAAACTTTATTTTCAATATAATGAGGCAGCTCTTCTAAGAATATCTTCCGGCCAGACATGCAATATAAAGATCAAAGGAGATCTGTCTCTTCCCTCAAAAAAAATTGATTTCAAATTATCTTTGGGTAAAAAGAAACCGGTTTCCATAGATGAACTGTTTGCATGTTTCGGAGTAAAAGACAAAAAAATTTCCGGTGATGTATCAATAGATGCCGAAATCAGAGGCACAACCGATAATATATCCGGCAGCAGAATTAAATTTAGGGCTGTCGATGGAATATTTAGGGAGACATCGCTACTTGCAAAGATCATCAGTCTACTCGATTTCACAGAATTATTTACAAAAAACCCTGTTCAAACATTGAAAGAGACCGGCTATCGTTATGATAATATAGATATCAACGCAGTCATCGAAGGAAAACAGCTTCACATAACTCGTTCGCATGCGTATATCTCCGGACTAAACCTCTATGGTACAGGTAAAATTGACCTTGAAACCATGGAAATAGATATGGTCGTCCTGGCCTCTCCATTTAGGGTAATAGACAAATTAATTTACAGTATTCCGATCATTGGGAAAAAAATTGTACAGAGAGATAAAAGTATTTTGTCTGTTCCGATAAGGGTTGAGGGAAAGGTTAGCGATCCAAAACTAGGGTTTGTTCCCAAAAAATTCTCAAAAGTTTCTTATGATATATTAGACACCTTCAGCAAAACCTTTAAGATTCCATTTGAATTTTCACACAAACTTATTAAACCTCTCCAACAGCAACCGATAAAAACTGACTAATTGGCAATTCTTATTCTTTTTTCCATTCAAACATGAAGGAGCCTGCAAGAAGAAACAGAAAAGACATCGATATGAGAATCAGCAGCTGGTACTTTATTTCAAAAATTCCTGCGCCGTCATTCATAATTTTTCTTGCCGATTCAATCAAGTGGGTCAATGGGAAAATATTTGCAAGCATCTTCACCCATGGCTCCGATCCTTCGAGAGAAAACCACACACCAGATAAAAACATCATAGGCCACGAAATCAGATTCAACAAGCCACCTGCAAGTTCTTCGGAGGTAATTCGGGCAGCAACCAAAAGGCCGATGGATATCATTGAAAAAGAGCCGGCCATAAAGACAACAAGCAGTGAAAAATAAGAACCACGGCATTGAAATCCGTACAAAAGCACACAGCTGAAATATACAATTGATGTTGTTACAAACATTATGAACACTCGGGATAGCACCTGAGACAGGAGGTATTCATATGCACGCATTGGGGTTACACTCAGGCGTTTAAGAAGACCGTTTTTCCGATACCGAACAACAACAAACCCGACGCCAAACAACCCACTGAACATCATATTCATCCCTATAATACCTGGAAAAAGCCACTCGGAGTATGGAATCTGGTCTCCTGAAACAACCCGTTTTATGTAGTGACTTTTTTGCCCCCCCCCTCCCGAGAGCAGCATTTTTTCGACAACGTATCCCTTGGGGGATGAATCGTTTACCCAATACTCACCGGTTTGGTTGTTTATCAGAATATCAAGATGGTGATGCTTTAATTTATCCAGCGCCTCAACCTTGGAATCAAAAACCAGAAAGTCGATATAGTCGAGGTTTTTGTAATCGGTTTGTTCATTAGCAATATCATAAGCCTGTTCCAGTTCAGATTTAACAATACCAGCTTTATACAGGTTTTGTTTTCCTTCTCCAAACATCATTGAAAACCCCGCAACGATCAGAAACGGGAACAGCATACTCCAGCCGAGAGATGATTTATCTCTGTAGAACTCAATATTTCTGGCAATAAAAAGGGCCCAGATTCTTTTCCACATATTTATTTTTACCTCAGGCCATGCCCTGTCAGTTTTAAGAAAAGGTCTTCAATATTTTGTGATCTGACGCTGAGACCGTCTAAATCAATCCCCTTCTCTACCAATTCAGCCAAACATCTGTTCACATCAGAGGTTAGAATCTCAACCCTATTATTTTCAATCCTCACTTTCCCATGGTGGAAATCCTTAAAAAGTTCCGGGATAAAGGCGTTTTGAATAACTACTGAGGTGGTTTTACAATGCTCTGCCAGAAGATCGGAAGGGGGACCTTCAACGATAAACCTGCCATGATCCATAATCGCAATATAGTCGCATAGAAGCTGAGCTTCTTCCATATAATGGGTCGTTAAAACTATTGTCTTATTTTTTTGCTTTAATTGAAAGACGATATCCCATAAATGGCGCCTCGCCTGCGGGTCCAGACCTGTTGTCGGCTCGTCTAGAAAAATCAGATCGGGGTCATTGGCAAGAGCCATGGCAAGAAGCAGTCGTTGCTTTTGCCCTCCGGAGATTTGTCTGTTATCTTTTTCGAGAATATCTTCCAGATGACATAATTTTATAAGTTCACCAAAATTTGTATTTCTGCCGTAGAGTTTTCTAAAGGTTGCAAGAGTTTCTTTCACAGTGAGATAATGTGGCAGTTCCGTATTTTGGAACTGAATGCCAACCTCTTCATGAAACTTTTTACCCCGTTGTTGTCCTTTGTAGTAAATTTCCCCTGAATTCGGCTTCATGAGGCCTTCCACAACTTCAATTGTCGTTGTTTTTCCGGCACCATTTGGCCCAAGAAGCCCAAAACAAGTTCCCGAGTCGATCGAAAAACTGATATCATCAACCGCTTTCAAGTCACCATATGTTTTTCTTAGATTTTTAACTTCAAGGACGCGCTTTGAAGGCTCTGATAGGTTCATTCAACTAGCCTTTTTTCAGTTTAAATTTTTGATCCTCTCTCAAAAAGTATGGAGAGGATTATGAAAAATGTCCATATGCAGAGTTTAGTGGTTGGCCAGACTCTAAAGCGAAGCAGATGGGATTTTTACGACGCCATTATTCTTTGATTTTTTTCTTTCTCTGTTCAATATAAAAATCGCGAATCATGGTATATGGGTCGAGTGAGGCTGATTTCACTGCCTCGTAATTACCTATCATAAAAGAGACTGCGTTTACTTTTGACCAAACGGATAAAGCAAAGATAAGGTCTTTGTCTCCCGCATACCCATACAATACCGGATATGATACCGGATCGAGGAAATACCCTCCCAAAGCGCCTGTTGAGTCCCTTAGGGTCGTCGGACCTGTCAAAGGAAGATAAAGATAAAAACCGTTTCCAATGCCATAGTGGCCCAGCACCTGGCCAAGGTCCTCATCTGCTTTAGTTATATTAAAGCTATGCGTTGCAGTATCGATCACACCACCAAAGCCTAATGTTGCGTTTATCACAAGTCGCCCAACCTCTGTGCCGGCCCCCTTAAATTTACCCTGTAAAAGGCAGCTTGTAAACCGGACAGGTGTTGAGAGGCAGTCAAAGAAATTCCTTACACCTATTCTGAAAAATTCGGGGGTAAAAAATTTGTATGTATTGGTAACCGGCTTCAAACACCAGAAATAAAGTTTGTCGTTAAAGTGATACATAGAAATATTGAAATAGTATAAAGGGTCAGCAACGAGTTGACCTTCTTTTTCAAAATCTTCAATCACAAAGTCTTCATCATCATTGTCCTCGAAAAAATCATCTTCCTCAAAATCATCTTCTGTCTTTTCCAATTCAGCATCGAAGAGTTCAATCAGCTCTTTATCCGCAGCAGGGGGGGGATTTTTTGATTTCCCGCCATGGGTACAGCCAGCCATAAAGCAGAATACCAATACTGATATTAAGAAGGGAGTTAACTTATTGTGATACACTTTTGTTATCACCTGTCTTTTTATTTGTTTTAGCTTCTTTATGAGCAGTAACTTTTCCCCGAATCAGTGCAATCAGATAATCTGGTTTATTTTTGATCAGTATGGTTTTATACTCTTTCCTGAACGCTGAAACCATACTTCTTCCCTCAACCTTCACATCATAGATCTTCCAGCCCTCACCTCTTTCAAGCATCATATAATCGATTAACGTCTTATCGTTGATTATTGAATTAACACGAGCCCGTTTCATATTTTTTTTGGATTTAAGCATTTCAGCAGAGACCACTTCAACCTTAACATCAACATCAACGGCATTAAAATCAATCCGATCAAGATATGTATTACCAAGATGTTGTGTAAAAAGCGATTCAAATACCTTGTGTTGTTCCGGACTAAGTCGCCTGTTTGAGTAATCTCCAAGCTTAGATTTTGATCGCGAGCTGAATTTTCCAAGAGTAAACTCAGTAATTTTTTCGAAATCAAATACTCTTAAAATCATGTCCCACAACAGCTCTCGTTTTTTCTCATCATCTGTGGATGTATCTTTGACGATTCTTCTGGCATCATCCATTGAACTCTGAATAGTCTTTTTTACTTCACTGATATCTTCAGCCATTGCTAAACCTGAAAAAGGCTGTGAGAAAATATAAAGAAACAATAATATAATAATTTTTTTCATACTAAATTCCTATTCTTTTTTCTTGTCACCAAAGACATATTTACTTACAAGATCCTCAACATCAATTGCAGATTCTGTTTCTTCAATAAACGAACCCGCCTCAAGGATTTCATCTGAACCGCCGGGGGAAATTGTGATATACTTATCTCCGATCAGCCCTGCTGTCTTTATGGAAGCGATTACATCGTCATTTAATTCAATACCATTCTCGATCTTAAGCTCTACCTTAGCCACCTGCATTACAGGTTCTAGGCTGATCGATTCAACCTGGCCAATCTGAACGCCTGCGATCTCAACATTTGAGCCTGGTTTTAAACCAGCTGCCGAGTCAAATTTTGCAAACAAACTGTAATAATTATCGCCCATCAACTCCATTTTACCGAGTTTAATCGTCAAATAACCAACACAAAGAAAACCAATAATTACAAATATTCCTACAGCCATTTCAACGGATGATTTTTTCATGCGCCCTCCGATACTATTGTATTATAATATATTAACTCTTCCCGAGAATAAAGTTCTCTATCTCCGGGTTTG
>JQIA01001567.1_pt1 | contig 12266 bp, 8 predicted proteins | sample 811431 | NCBI WGS metagenome assembly JQIA01 (sample SAMN02998118, study PRJNA258478) | marine sediment metagenome | biome: marine; feature: seafloor; material: sediment; isolation source: oil-polluted sediment collected from 3 locations (0.5 km, 0.7 km and 0.9 km)... | place: USA: Gulf of Mexico ... | reverse complement strand
ATACCATCTATTGTTTTTATTGGTAAATTATCTTTTTTATAAATTGTCAAGTTCATAATTATGTATGATATTAAGATATAATATAGATTAAAATGGTATATTTTTTCATTTCAATATGTATTTTATAACTATTTTTAATCATCCTTAATTGCTTTTAATATCAGTTATTTAACTTGTTTACTGTAAACTATTTATCTACAATTACGGATTTGCAATTACCATCGGCTAGTAGTTATAATGTCTACAATGTGGTAAACGTTTGGTTTTTCTACAGAGAATTTACACCTCATTAGTTGGCGTATACTTTATCTTAGAGACCGATCTATCAGCAGATATTCGTATCAAGTGTCGTAAAGAAGCATACTCAAGGAAATAGGTATATGAAATTACACCCACAAATTATAGAAAAAAGGGAGAAATGAATTTGTTGTACTTCCATTTAAGGAATTTAAGACATTAATAGAGATTATGAAGATTTGCAAGATTTGAGAACTGCAAAAAAACAATCAAAAAGAAAACGTGGTATTTCAATAGATAAGGTTATATCAAATTTAGGTTTACAGGCTACCGAAAAAAATCTTAGCAAATAACCACAAATACTGTGGAATATAATGGCAAAAAGTCAGGATATTATTATGAAGGCAAATTTGCCTGATTTATCGGTCAATATTTAGGAATAACAGAGCGAATATACCTTATAATAATTAGTTATCCCCCTAAATTAAGGAGTAGTAAATTGAAAGTATTAGATTCTAATAACGATTTAGAAAACACACTAAAATCATTTTCAAACCAAAGAATAAAAATTATTACAGCTTTTGCTAGTGGTACAGAATAATTAATCAACGAGCTACTAAGAAATGAAAATAGTATAGAAATAATTATAGGAACAATAAACGCATTTAGTTCCCCAAAATTTATTGAGTATTGCAAAGAGAATAGCTGTGAGAAATTTAAGTCTTATGTAGATTTTAGATACGAATCAAGTATCCATTGGAAATTATATTTAGTTGAACCTAATATCACCATCATAGGGATGGTTTTAGTAGAAAATAGCTCTTTACATGGTAAATATTCTTCAAGAATTGAAAAACTAAAGAGAAATTCTAATATCATTGATGTAGAAGAAAATACCTTTAGGACACTATTCAAAAGCTATTGCAATAAGCATTTAAGCATGCAAAGAGCCTTATCTAAAGCTACGCAATATAAAAATTCAGAAAGTTGGCTTAATGATGAGGCAAATCAAGCATTACCACTATTCATATGGGATTCAAATTTCACTAAAGAAGAAAAAGCTCTTGAGCTAATTGAACAATCTGATCTAGAAATTAAGCGAAATGACATTAAAGATTGTTCAACTTATGAATATGATGAAAATAAACGACTACCTTATGAAGAGGGAGATATTGTTTTATCTGCAAGCCATAAAGGCGAATGCATTAAATTTGAAGCCTTTGATCGAATTATCTATGTAGATGGAACACACTATATTTATTCATTTAAAAAGAAAAGATATAAATACCCATTCAAGCTCGACAGTATAAAAAAAGAGCTGAAGGCAAAAATTATAGAATGGTACAAGGAAGAAGTCATTGAAATTCATCGTGATGACATCAAATCCTTGCTATCCGAGTGCTAACAAAAAATTCCAGTCGACCGCTGGAAGCGTCACTTATTTAAAGGTCATTTTTTTACTAGTGCCAAGGCTCTGCCTTGGCATTAATATTTAAATGGCTCTACCATTTATTCAGTCAAAATTAGTGGCAGAGCTTTGGTACTAGAAAAATTTTAGCTATTATGTTGAAATTTTTAATCATTTTTTATTATTAGATTATATTTTAAGTTAAAATTTAAAGTTTGCATTACTTGAAGGCCAAAAGAATCTCCGTCATCTCATCACAAGAAAACCTCCATAGCCGGAAAAAATACCAACAAACTCAACAAATACCTTAAAATACTCATAACTACTCCTTTAAATTATAGTTTGATAACTCAATGGTTCGGACAGTTTTTGAGAACCAAGCTTAGTTAAATTTCAATATGTTATAAAAACTGTCCGAACCATTGATAACTTTAATAATTATATTATTTTAATCCACAGTTCAAGCCCATATCATTCGATTGTAAAGTCAAATATTGATTATAATATGGATCGCCTTGTTCTAACCAATCCTGCCATTTTTCTGCAAAATACTGTTCGTCTGGCCAATCTATTTGTAGGTCAGTCGCTATAAAACGAGCTGAAGGATTATAAACAATACGTTGATTTATACTCAAACTACGCAAGGCAAAATCCAACAGAGCGTGAGGCCCATTATATTTGACATTCAAACCATCTAAACGTTGCCATAAACTACGTTTTAACACACAACAGGCTGGATGTGGAGAACTAACATTACGAACAATTTTAGTGACTGCCATATAACCATGATTATCTTCAGGAAAACCAGCATAAAGAGCTAATGGTATGCCAGTTGGACATTGAACTAATCCAGCATGTAATAAATTACCTTGAGTATCAATTATTTTACCTGTAACTATTCCAACTATTTGTAACCAAGATACTAGTTCAGCAATAGATTCTTCGTCGACAGCTTCTACATTATGGCCTAATATTACTAAATCATTTTCAGTATCGATAAAAGCTTGATTGACTTGCTGTGCATAGTTTTGCAATGAATCCAACTGTAATATTTTATAGTTAATTGCTGCTGATTCAAATTTAACTCGATAATGACCTCTCCATAACTGACTATTTTCACTAACCTTAGCTTTTAAACCACGCCTTGTTAAGGAGTCTTGTAAAGCTTGGATGCCAGCAGTATAAGCATATTCTTTAGCATTATGTTCCATTGAAACAGATTGCTCATGTTGCCGCCAATGATATAAAACTTTAGGAATATGCTGTATTTGTGGATTTTTTTCTGCTGCTCTCAAAATTAAATCATAATCTTGTGAACCTTCTTTACCAACTTGCACTCCCTGTAATTGATTTATAAACTCTCGTCGATAAACCATCATATGGAATAAATAATTACCAGATAATAATGTTTCCGGTGACCAATCTGGTTTAAACAAGTGCATAAACCGCAAACCATTGAGAGACAAATTATCTCGATCCGAATAGATAATATCTGTAGCTGGGTATTTATCTAAAGTTTTCACTACCCAATACAAGGCATCTGGAGCTAACCTATCATCATGATCTAAAAAGACAATATATTTACCTTTAGCCATAGAGATTGCTTGATTAGTAGCTTTGCAAATTCCTTGATTGTTAGGCAGAATATGTAAATGAATACGTGGGTCTTTGGCAATACTAGTTAAATATTCTTTGGTCTGAACCTTATCGCTGCCATCATCGACCAAACATAATTCCCAATTGGGATATGCCTGAGTTTGTATAGAATAAATACATTCTTGCAAATAGTCTGGATTAGTATTAAAGACAGGAGTGATAATACTTAACAATGGCCGATAAGCTAACTTTTCATCACGTAATTGTTGCCAATCATGCAAAGTTAAAAAACTATGATGAAATATCCAAGCTTGATATTCTATCCATTCACTGGTAGCCCAACGTTTTAAGTCAGTTTCAGTAGGTTTATCAATTTGCCACCAACGAGTTATATTCAAACAACTTGCCTCGGACTATTTATTCTTTCAAATAATTGGATTAGTTTTTCTAAATATTTAAGAACAGAACCTAAATATTCTTCTGGTTCTAAAGAATCTAAGAAGTTTTTTAGATACAAACCTAATTCCGTACTTCCTGTCAAACGTAAACGACGATTAAAAAATAATGTATCTGGGTCTTCACGGCGAGTAGTTAGTAATAAAAAGTCATATAATCTGCCTTTAATACTAATATCAGGAGAACGATGATTACAAGCAATTAATCTATCGCCAACCATGGTTAAACGAAATTCTAATCCAGCATCTTGTATCTTGATAAGTAATACTTTTTTATTTAAAAAATCTAATTCACCTTCCTGTAAAGAATCAATTAACAATTTATTTAATATAGTTACGAGGATGGTACTATTTAACGTGGTTGGCACGAGGTTCATGGGAAAAGCAAATGGTAATTCTGGTATAGTGGCATTCATTGACTGTTCCTAATTGATTGTGGTAGATATAATCATTAAACAATAGACATTTCATATTGTCAATTTATAATTTAATCTTCTTCTAGCTTAAAATTATAAAAAATCTGTGTCACCACTCATTAACCACCAATGACCTTCTTCAGTTTCTGGAGGTAAATGTTTTGACCAAGTATTATGTGGAATATAGGCCATATCTTTAATTTCTATTTCTGAAGTAGGAAATGTTTTAAGAAAATTATCCGTAATCCAAGATTGTACCTGCCGCATACCCCAATTACCTGCTATTCTGCGTATTTGTTGAATAACTTCTGGGACATGTTTAATATTGCCGATAAAATCTCTAATATGGCAAATATCTTCTTGTCTATAAATAATAGCTACTCCCAAAGCTTGACCTGTAAAACGTCTAGTCACTAACAATAGTTCATATTTATGATGTGGATGCAATATATAGCGATATTGAATATGTTCCCAACTATGAATTCCAACTATGGCATGCTGTAAACTAATTTGCATTTGTTGCCATAATTTATCGATGATTTGTTTATTCTGCTCTGGTTGATCAGGTTGTAAATGTCTAATTCTAGTCCATAATTTAGCTTTACCAGCAACTGTTGGCCAACCTAGTTCAACAATTTTCCTACCTATTGCATCATATACTCCTAATAAGCCTAACCTTTTAGCAACTTTCAAATGAGCTTCATTAGGAAATCCATAACCGATCAAGGTATTTGCTCCATAACCAATATTATTTTCTAAAAAAGTGGTTTCAATTAAGAATAATGCACTATGTTTAGTCAATACAGCTCTTTCTTGTCGAGAAACCATTACATCTGCTAGTTGAACAGCAAATTTAGGTTGGCCAAAATAACGTATTTCTTTTTTTATCCCACCAAAATAACCTACCATTTTGTTATCATGCCATGCTGCTGTACATAATCCTCGATTATCGCCATATTTCCAGTGCCAAAATTCTGGAGTCATAATTTTTGGGGCAAATACTTCATTAAATAAATTACACGCTGCGGGACTATCTTGTGCAGTAATTATATTAATTTGCCATCTAGGATCTATAGTTTTAGTAAATTGGAGAAAGACATAGCCATAATTTCCAGCAAGATATTTTTGTTGATATTTTTGTAAAGCAGTTTCTAATTCAGTTAATATAGAAAATTCTAGTTGCAAATCTAGTAATATATTAGTACGATATTTAGCTATCACCCATAGTAAGTAATCAACACTAGGTGCGGCTTGTTTGGATAAATCAACTTGTTCAGTCAATTTAAATCCACACCGTTGGGCTTGAGCTATTGTATAATCAAGCAGAGGTAATTCATTTGGAGCATCAGTTTCTGTACGTCGTAATCCAATTTCGTCAGCTATAAAGACTAGGCCATTAGAAGTTAATAAACCATGAACTTTATTAAATAATGCTAAAATATTTAAATATTGAGCTGATTCTTGTAGTAAAATTACATCAAAACTATTGTCTGGAGCAGTGAATTCTTCTAAAGTAGTACATTCTAATTTAACTTTATCAGTGACATTATTTTTAGCAATAGCTATTTGTTTTTGATCAGGACTAATAGCAGTTACCATATAACCTAGTTTAGCAAGTTGTGATGCAGTTGTTCCTAAACCAACCCCAATCTCTAAAATTCGGCATGGTTTGGGTAATTTTGCTAATAAAAAATCGGTAGCTCTTTGTTGGGCAACTTTAGCATCTTGAATAGATTCATCTTTATTAAATAGACCATAATGTAAATAGTCAACTTGACCTTCCTGCATGCAAAGGCAGTAAGCAAAAACATTTAATGGAAAATCTAAATTAGCGTAATTCTTTGCTGTATGTGACACTATAATTGCTCCAAAATCTATTAACTGATAATTGCCAAAAGAATGTTATTATGGCACAATTATATCATTAGAACTTTTGCATAACAAAGAGGTATTAAGAGTGATTCAAACAAATAATAAAAGTTCAATTAATAAAAGTTCAATGTTAGGTATTATTTTTGGACTTGGAATAGTAGTAGCTTTTGTAGTTGTATTATTAATAATAGGAAAAAACAATGTAACAGAATCAGTAAAAATATCCGATGTTTCCCAACATGCAGGTAAAGTAATTTATGATAAAGCATGTGTAGCCTGTCATAAAACTGGAGTCTTAAATGCTCCAAAATTAGGTAATAAGATTGATTGGGAAAAACGGATTCTTAAAGGTGAAGATGTTCTATTACAAAACGCTGCTAATGGCTTTAATACTATGCCACCAAGAGGTGGAACGTTTTTAACTGATACAGATTTAAAACTAGCTGTACAGTACATGTTATATAGTCTTGAACCAGAAGATGATAAGAAAATATCACAAGTTGTAGTAAAGTCACCTGTTTCTAAACCAGTTAAAATAGTTGACCAATCAGCTGGCAAAGCTATTTATAATAAAGCATGCGTGGCCTGCCACACTACTGGTCTTCTGAATGCTCCAAAATTAGACAATAAAGATGATTGGGAGCAACGAATTATTAAAGGTGATGAGGTATTATTACATAATGCTATCAATGGTTTTAATGGGATGCCGCCACGTGGGGGAGGTTTTGTTAGTGATGAAAATATTAAACTAGCATTACAATATATGTTGACTAATGTTAGACCTGAAATTGTAGCAGTTCAAGATTCTCCAGTGGTAGAAATTCCTAAAAAATCAGTAGAACCAGTAGTAGAATCTATAGTAGAAAAAACTCCTGTCAAACCAGTAATAATTGTTAAAAAAGCTATTTCACAAAATTCTGGTAAATCAATTTATGATAAAGTTTGTATGGCTTGTCATAATAATGGGCTTTTGAATGCTCCTAAATTGGGTAATAAAGATGATTGGCAAGCTAGAATTGAGAAAGGTGAAGATATTTTAGTCCAAAATTCTATCCAAGGTTTTAATACCATGCCGCCACGTGGTGGGACTTTTGTTAGTGATGCAAATATGCAATTAGCTGTACAATATATGTTAGCTAGTGTTGGATTTGAAACCTCTTCTCCGAATCCTGAACCAGTTAAAATAGCCAAAGTTATAACAACTCCAAAGATTAGTGAACTACCTATACCTGAAGAACAGCCTAAGGAAGTTATTAAAATAGATATTCCAGCTGAGGTAGTTGAAGTTCCTAAGATTATTTCTAAACCAGAAACACCTAAAGTTACCAAAGTAATTCCTAAACCTGAAGTTCCTAAAATTAATACTAGCATATCACCAGTTACAACTTCTCCTAAACAAGGTAAGGATATTTATGATATGACCTGTAAGTCATGCCATATAGTTGGAATTGCTGGAGCTCCTAGAATTGCTGAAAAGAAAGATTGGCAACAGCGAATTATTAAAGGAAAAGATGTATTAGTACAAAATGCTATCAAAGGTATTAATATCATGCCGCCTAAAGGTGGGAATTCTAATCTCACTGATGAAGAAGTTAAATTAGCAGTACAATATATGTTAAAAAACATTCCAAATAGGTAAAATCTATTTATAATTAACTAGATATATTACTTGTTTTAACTCGGTTCTATTGAACCAAAATTACGATTCTTTTACCCTTAGTATTTACAAAGGAGATTTAAATGCGTTTAATTTTATTAGGTGGCCCTGGAGCTGGTAAAGGTACTCAAGCCGGTTTTATTAAGGAAAAATATAATATTCCTCAAATTTCTACTGGAGATATGTTGCGGGCTGCTGTAAAAGCTGGCACTCCATTAGGTTTGGCTGCTAAAAAAATCATGGATGAAGGAGGTTTAGTTTCTGACGAGATCATTATTGGTTTGGTTAAAGATCGAATTAAAGAATCCGACTGTGCTAATGGTTTTTTATTTGATGGTTTTCCACGTACCATTCCACAAGCTGATGCCATGAAAGAAGTTGGAGTAAATGTTGATTTTGTGGTTGAAATTGCTGTTGAAGATGAAGAAATTGTTAAACGCATGAGTGGACGACGAGCTCATTTAAGTTCTGGACGTACTTATCATGTTATTTACAATCCGCCAAAAGAAGAAGGTAAAGATGATGTAACTGGCGAACCTTTAGTTCAACGTGATGATGATAATGAAGCTACTGTTAGAAATCGTCTTAAAATATATCATGAACAGACTGAACCATTAATTGAATATTATTCTAAATGGGCTGATAGTGGTGAAGCTAATTCTCCTAAATATGTGCAGATTCAAGGTATTGGTAAAGTAGAAGAAATTAGAGATTCTATTTTTAAAGCTATGAGTTAAGCAATCCTTAACTGAATGAAGCATAAGAACTCCAAATTGTAGAGACAAGGCATGCCTTGTCTCTACGTTATAATATACAATATCTTGATTTCGGAAAATCGTACCTCATTCCCAAAACAACAAACTAAATATTAATAGGTTACAAAAGACTCTATGTCTAGCATTTACTTTAAAGCTACTTCCAATTTGGTTTGTATTATAACAAAAGAAGCTTATTTTCTGTTGGTTGGCTTTATTTAATGGGAGCTATTCCTGTGATAATAGGAGAATTAGAAGTTATTAATTATCCTCTAATTTTAGTTGCTAGTTTGGTTAAGGTTATGGATGGATATTGTCATTTGGTAGTCCTAAACAAAGTAGTGGTGTAAAATAAAGATAAAAAATAATAAATTGTCCAACTTATTTGTCAGAAAATATAATATGAAAGCATCCACAATGGCAAACAAAAATATGTCTGTAAAGATTGTAACAGACTGTTTGTATTAGTTCCAACAAACAATATTTCTCAAGAAAAGAAAGGTTTAATTGACAAATTATTGCTAGAAAAAATCCCATTAGTAGGTATTGCAAGGGTCGTTGAAGTTTCTGAATATTGGTTACAAAATTATGTTATAGCAAAAACATTATAAATTGATCATGTTTAAATAGTTAAGTGTTTGTTTAAAATGTAATTAATGTTAATGATTCTTAATCATATTATTGTAGTTTTGCTATAACAGAAAAGGGGTAAAATAGTCATTCAATGAGATGTGGATAGGGATTCTTATATTGGTAGAAGTGCCAAGGTCTATGGGATTCATTGCCACCTATTTATTCCCATGTTCATGAGGATAGGATACATGTGCTGTTTCTTATACAGATTTTTTGGCAGCATATAATGTTCGTCATAAATCAGTTGGAAAAGAAACAGGCCAAATAAATCGTATTGAACGCTTTAACTGTACTATGAGACAATTATCAAATCATATTGGAGCAATTTATGTAAAGATTCTTTCATTCATCATTATAATGCCAGTATTGTTTGATTTTATGCAACACTACTTTATTTAGAACTACCAATTATCAATAGTTCGGACAGTTTTTATAACATATTGTTATTAAAGTAATTTTTTATCATAAACAATAAAATATTTAAATTTCAATAAGTTATGATTTTGCTAAGCTTAGTTTTCAAAAACTGTCCGAACTATTGAAAATATAGAACATTATATTATTCAGGACTACTGTTTTGCTATATCTGCCTCTATGATTTTTGTAATAAGCTTTGTAACTTAGTTCGTGATTGAGCAGAATTCATTGCTATTCCAATTGGTGCCATTATTTGTTCAACAAATTCTAATTGAATATCAGATATTTCTTGTAAGGAGGCCATCTCTATTACCCCACTTAATTCATCTTCATAAAAAAATGGGATTAATAAAATATTTTTAGGTGCTAATTCTCCACTTCCAGATTGGATTTGAATATAATCTTCTGGAGCTTGAGTTATCACAATACTTTGTCTTTCCAAAGCTGTTTGGCCGACTAATCCTTCTCCAAATTCAAATTCATTTGCCAATTGTTTACGTTTAATATAAGCATAAGTAGCGATTAGTTTTAAATGATTAGCATCAGAAACTAAATAAAATGCTCCAACTTGGATATTTTCTAAATAAGTACATAAGAAGTTAATAATATTACGAGCTAATTCTTCAACTCCCTGAGTTCCGCTCATTTTTTCATTTAATTTAGTTTGACCTGTTTTTAACCAGTCTTGTTTAGCATTTTTAGCGGTTAATTCTTGTAATGCACAAGTTACTTCTACAGATTGATTAGTGGTTTCTCCTAATACTTTCATAAAACCAGATAACTTAGAAATATCAACTCGTTTAGCTAAATCACCGTTTTGTACCGCAATTACTGTGTTTTGAATGTCATCTATCATATTTTTCATGGAATTGGATATTTCTATCACTGCTCTCTGTATCATACCAATTTCGTCACGTCGATGAGTAGCACACATTTTAAAGTCTAAATTTCCTTTGGCTATTTCTTTCATAGCTTTGGATACTCTAGAAATTAGCTTACCCATTATTTGACCCATAATAAAAAATATAATAGAAACTATCAATAAGGCAATTAGAGCGGTATTTAAAATTATTTTTTTAGTTTTATCAATTGCTTCTAGATAATCAGTTCGATCAATAATTACTGATAAAATAGCAACCACTTTCTTAGAAAAATCGGTAAAAATATCTGAATAAACTACTACTGGTTTATTATTAATCATTTTATGAGTTATATAACGATTATTATTAGTAAAAATACTAGTTAATTCATTATTATCAAGTAAATAGAGTTTATGGTGTTCTTTATATGGGGAATTAAAAGTACGAGCAAAATTAAAAAAATTAGTGGTTTCTCCTTCTTTAGGTTGTTTAGCAACATACAAGGCAAAATCAATCCCGTATTCATTTTTTAAAAAATCAGTATTAAATTTCATACTAAATTCAACTGATCCAGTATGTTCTTGCTGATAAAACATGGGAGTTACAGCCAAAATAGATAGACCATCATCTTCTCTGGTAAAACCTTTTTGTGGTCTTTGACTAACATTAGTAGTAACAATAATTTTTCTATTGCTTAAATCATCTCCATAATTCTCTGGTTGATGTAAGCGTAAGAATGAAACCGCATTAGAATACTGACCAGCAGTATCTCCTTTTTCAACCAAACCTGCTAAATGAAAGTGAAATTGTTGAATGGAATATTTCTTTTGCATAATTTCAAAAGATGGCATTAATAATTTTCGTAACTCTTCTCGCTGTCGGTTAGCAAAAGTTTCTTGGACTGCTGGTATATTTGCCAATAATGCACCAAAAGCTTCGGCTTTTTTAGTTTCATTCAACATTTTATTTAGAATAACTCGATGTTGAGCTTTCATTTCTTTTTCTTCTGCAATATCATATAATTGCCTCATTTCACTATAAGATAAATATGAAAATAGGCCAATTAAAATACTACATAATCCGATTGCATTTAATGTTAATTTAGTTCCAATATTCATAAATTAATTTATATTAAAATGAACAACCACCTACTAAAAGTAAGAGGTTTCGATTAACCACTAAAGTGGTTGTTAAGGCCAAAGCTATTTTAAAATAATAAGCTAAAGCTCATAAAAAGTATTAACCAACAATCATCGTCATCATGAGATTGTTTATCAATATAGTTTTTAATAATGTCATCAGTTATATTTCCACTATTACGGACAAAGTATCTTCTTTCCCAGTTCTCTCCAATATACCTTTTTTAATTGTGGAAAATAATACTAGATAAGATGGTTTTACTTTTAAACATTATACTAGCAGCTGATGCTTTGTTGAGGAGGAATTGATACCATCAATATGTACGTAATCCTTGGATACGTTACCTTTTAAAATATTTTAACTTATCACATTTTTTTGTATTGCATCTCTTACAAAGGTGGTTAATTCTTTTTTCAATACCTTCTTTCTATATTTTGTTATCCAATAGTTTGGACAGCTTTTATAACATATTGTTATTACAGTAAATTTTTTATTTTAAAGAAAAATAATAAAACATTTAAATTTCAATAAGTTATGATTTTAACTGAGCTTAGTTTTTAAAAACTGTCCGAACCATTAGTTATCCATAATATATGAATTGAAAACAAGGTATGTGAACCATGTTTATAATCTTCCATCTCTATATTATAACATTTATGCTAAAGTTGCCACTTAAAGATTGTGGTTAACCTTTCCAAAAAAATACAATAAAATTATCTTGATTTATCAATTATTTAAGTCTATAGATTTATAACCTACAAAGTTAAAAATCACGTCAATAAGTTAGTTATTCAACTACATAATTTCCAAAAATTATACA
>JQIA01001556.1_pt1 | contig 12274 bp, 13 predicted proteins | sample 811431 | NCBI WGS metagenome assembly JQIA01 (sample SAMN02998118, study PRJNA258478) | marine sediment metagenome | biome: marine; feature: seafloor; material: sediment; isolation source: oil-polluted sediment collected from 3 locations (0.5 km, 0.7 km and 0.9 km)... | place: USA: Gulf of Mexico ... | reverse complement strand
TACAACGCCTGAGCTTTTCTTTCATCCACAACGGAGTTTCAGCCGTTGTATTAACACCGGTAATAACCCTGCCAATGTAACGTGGGCAATCTTCCTGGTCTGTCACCGCGACTTCAAAGGTTTCAGTTGCAACAACGTCAATAGGTTTTGTGACAACCTCATTGAGCGGCATATCTGTTAATGCGGCAACTTCTCGCGCAATACCTCGAATAGAAAAACAATCCGCTCGGTTTGGTGTCAAATCGACATCAATACAGCAATCATCTAGCCTTAAATAGTCTGTAACTGTTTGCCCTATTGGGGCATCATCCGGAAGCTCATAAAGTCCATCAGCATCATCACCCAAACCAAGTTCCGGGGCTGAACACAACATGCCTTGTGATTCTACGCCACGAAGCTTCGCTTTCTTTATCTTCATACCAGCCGGCATGGTAACACCAAGCTGTGCAAGTGGAGCAACAAGCCCAGCACGTGCATTTGGTGCACCACAGACGATTTGAACCGTTTCGCCATTGCCACAATCAACCTGACAAACACGCAGCCTATCTGCGTCTGGGTGCTGCTCAGCACTTATTATTCTTGCAACAATAACACCATCTAAGACAGGTGCAGCAAGCTCAAAGCCATCTACTTCCAGACCGGCCATTGTCATTGTTGATACTAGTTCTTCTGTTGAGATATCTGGGTTAACCCACTCTCTTAACCATTGTTCGCTTAATAACACAGGTATTCTCCTTAGTGAAACTGGCGCAAAAAGCGCAGATCATTTTCAAAAAATGCTCTGAGGTCCGTTACGCCATAACGCAACATAGCAAACCTCTCAACACCAAGACCAAAGGCATAACCTGTATACTTTTCAGGGTCAATACCACCCGAGCGAAGAACATTCGGATGCACCATTCCGCAACCAAGGACTTCTAACCAGCTCACTTCATCGCCTTTACGCCACTCTACATCAACTTCAGCTGATGGTTCGGTAAATGGAAAATAGGAAGGTCGCATACGTATATCCAGGTCTTCTTCAAAGAACAAAGATACAAACTGCTGTAACACACCTTTTAAATCGGCGAAACTTACATTTTCACCCACTAATAGACCTTCAACCTGATGGAACATAGGCGTATGAGTCTGATCTGAATCGCTTCGGTAAACACGACCTGGAGCAATAACTCGTATAGGTGGCTCAGACTTTTCCATTACACGTGTTTGTACTGGTGATGTATGTGTACGAAGTAATCTTCCATCAGGAAAATAAAACGTATCATGCATTGCTCGTGCAGGATGGTGCGGTGGAAAATTTAAGGATTCAAAGTTGTAGTGATCTGTCTCGATCTCAGGACCCGTTGCTACTTCGAAGCCAATGCGTCCAAAGATTTCAATGATACGTTCCATAGTGCGTGTCACAGGATGTAAGCCACCACGCTCAGACTCCCGCCCAGGCAAAGTGACATCAATCTGTTCAGACTTGAGTTTTTCATTTAACTCCGCTGCCTGCAAATCTTCACGGCGTTGATTCAAATCCGCCATGACTTTTTGCTTAATCACATTGATTTGCGCACCAGCTTCACGCCGTTGCTCAGCGGGTAATTTACCAAGTTCTTTTAACTGACTGGTAATTAGGCCTTTTTTGCCAAGAAACTCAACCCTGATAGCATCAAGTGATTTAAGATCTTCCGTTGTAGAGATCTTTTCACTAGCTAGGGCGTACAGTTCATCTAGATTCTGCACTATTGTTATCCTCAAAGTAACTATTTAACGTATCGATAAAAAATGATGCCTTTGTATGGCTCATAATCATCCCATAGAACGCTGGTTGGTTTTGAATTCAAAATAATCCAACATAAATCATTCACCGCATTAAATATAAATACTAAGCAATTCATATTTCTGTACGGTGAAAACACAAAAGGGGAAGTGCCCAACAGGCACTCCCCCTTCTGCTTGTCCCTTTACACATTGTGCTAAAGGACTATATACCGGTTATTAAGCGGTTATGCAGCTAGTGCGGCCTTGGCTTTTTCTGCCAATGCAGCAAATGCATTGATATCATGTACAGCGATGTCTGCAAGTACCTTACGGTCCAGATCAATCTCAGCTTTTTTCAGGCCGTTCATGAATCTGCTATAAGTGATACCACTCATACGTGCTGCAGCATTTATACGTACAATCCACAATGCGCGGAATTGACGTTTACGTACACGACGGTCACGATAAGCATATTGACCTGCTTTTGTAACTGCCTGTTTAGCGACGCGGAATACTTTTCTACGCGCTCCATAATAACCTTTTGCTAGCTTTAATACTTTCTTGTGACGTTTGCGAGCAATAACGCCTCTTTTAACTCGTGCCATTTCTCACTCCTTATAAGTAGGGAACCATTCGTGCAATCGCTTTTGTATCTGATGCAGCTACCATTGTGCTGCCTCTCAGATTGCGTTTACGCTTCTGGCTCATTTTAGTAAGAATGTGGCTTGTGAATGCATGACCACGCTTAAACTTGCCTGAGGCAGTTTTACGAAAGCGTTTAGCAGCTCCACGTTTTGTCTTCATTTTTGGCATATTTATCTCCATATACCGAGGGTGTACTCATAGCTACCATCGCTAAGGTATACCGTTTATAGTGAACCGACAGGCTACCCTAAGGTATTATTCATCCAATGGCCTGACAAGCCCTGTTTTTCAGGCGAAGAATTATAACTTAATTAATAAATCTTGCAACCCTGAAATTTCATAAAATCCAAACCGCTTCAGCGGCATGGGTTTTTATACTTTTTTAGGTGAAATCATCATCACCATCAAGCGACCTTCCATTCGAGGACGTTGTTCTACTACAACTTCTTCTTTAAGGTCAGCTTCTAAGCGACGCATAACATCCATAGCGACTTCTTTATGCGCTAATTCACGACCGCGAAAACGAATCGTCAACTTCACTTTATCGCCATGATCAAGGAATTTACGAATATTTCTCAGTTTTACCTGATAATCCGCTTCTTCCGTGCCAGGTCGAAATTTAATTTCTTTCAGCTGAACCTGCTTCTGCTTTTTCTTAGCAACCTGATTCTTTTTGGCTTGTTCAAATTTGAATTTGCCAAAATCCATAATTTTACAGACAGGTGGATCAGCATTAGGAGAGATCTCAACTAACTCAAGACCTTCATCCATAGCCATTTCCAAAGCTTTTGATGTCAACATAACACCAACTTGCGCTCCATCAGAAGCAATAAGTCTTACTTTTGGTGTTCGTATATCCCGGTTGCGCCGGGTTTCTTTATGAGATGCGATTATTTTGCACTCCGGTAAATTTATATCTTATCGACGATTAGCTTCATCATCTGCAATCATTTGTACGAATGATTCAACAGACATTGCGCCAAGGTCTTCCCCTGTACGTGTACGTACTGCAACTTCACGATTTTCTACTTCTCGGTCACCAATGACCAGCAAATAGGGAATGCGAGCTAAAGTATGTTCACGAATTTTATATCCGATCTTCTCGTTTCTCAAGTCCAGATCGGCTCGAACGTCCTTATTTTCAAGCATTTCTTTGATTTCTTGACAAAAATCAGCATGTCGGTCGGCAATATCCATAATAACAACCTGTACTGGAGACAACCAAATTGGTAATGCTCCAGCATAATGCTCGACTAAAACGCCAATAAATCGTTCTAACGATCCTAAAACTGCCCGATGCAGCATAACTGGCACTTGTTTTGTTGAGTGTTCATCAACATAACTTGCGTCTAAACGCCCAGGCATCGAGAAATCGACCTGCATAGTACCACATTGCCATACACGTTCTAAGCAATCTCTTAAACTAAACTCAATTTTAGGACCATAAAATGCTCCTTCACCGGGTTGTAGCTCCCATTTAATGTCTTTTGCATCAAGTGCATCGGCCAATGCTTTTTCAGCTTTATCCCAAACTTCATCCGAACCTACTCTATTTTCAGGTCGTGTTGATAGTTTGATTTCAATATTTTCAAAGCCAAAATCACCATAAACTTCATACACAAGGTCAATAAATTCAGAAACTTCACTCTGAACTTGGTCTTCAGAACAGAATATATGCGCATCATCCTGCACAAAATTCCGTACGCGCATTAAGCCATGCAGTGTTCCGGAAGGCTCATTACGGTGGCATGAACCAAACTCAGCCATTCTTAACGGCAAATCACGATAGCTCTTGATACCCTGATTGAACACTTGTATGTGACATGGACAGTTCATTGGTTTAATCGCATATTCACGATTTTCAGATTGTGTTGTAAACATCATATCCTGGAATTTATCCCAGTGACCTGACTTTTCCCACAAGACTCTGTCTACCAACTGAGGCGTATTAATCTCTTCGTAACCGTGTTTGCGCAATTTCTTTCGCAGGTAATCTTGGATAGCTGTATAAATTCTCCAGCCTTTATCATGCCAGAAGACCATACCTGGTGCTTCTTGCTGCATATGAAAGAGGTCCATTTGCTTACCCAAACGACGATGGTCTCGTTTTTTGGCTTCTTCCAGGCGGTGTAAATGTGTTCTCAGTGCTTTTTTATCAGCCCATGCAGTACCATAAATACGCTGAAGCATTTCATTGTCACTATTACCACGCCAATATGCACCAGCAACACTCATTAACTTAAATGCTTTTAATTTACCGGTATCAGGAACATGCGGACCTCGACATAAGTCAACAAAATCGCCCTGCTGATATAAAGACAAAATCTCCCCTTGAGGGATATCTTTTATAATTTCAGCCTTATAGCTCTCACCTTTTGCTTCAAAAAAAGCAATAGCTTCATCTCTTGGCATTTCTGTACGTGTGATCGGAAGCGCTTCAGAAACAATCTTGGTCATTTCTTTTTCTATTTTAGTTAAATCATCTTCACTAAAACCGGCTTCATAAGAAAAATCATAATAAAATCCGTAATCTATTGTCGGCCCAATTGTCACTTGAACATCCGGGTATAAACGCTGAACAGCCTGCGCCAATAGGTGTGCCGTTGAATGACGAATAACTTCAACACCGGCATCATCTCGTGCCGTCAACAAGCTTAAACTTGAATCTTCCGTCATAACATAAGAAAGATCGACTTCTTTCCCATCAACAATTCCTGCTAGTGCTGCTTTGGCAAGACCAGGCCCAATATCCGCTGCCACTTCGACAACACTTACCGGACTTTCAAATTCTCTCACACTGCCATCTGGCAAAGTAACCTTCGGCATACGCCACTCCACGGTCTAAAAGAAATGCTTAATAATAAGCTTTCATGTTTGTCACAATTTATTGTGACAAAAAAAATGTAAAAAAAAGGGCGCCTATGCGCCCTTTTAATCTGTCAGGAGTAAAGACGACACGCTACGAATATTGATACATAGTTCGCTTAATAGTCATGGAAATCTTAACTCCTCAATTTGGTGGGCGTAACAAGGATTGAACTTGTGACCCCTACGATGTCAACGTAGTGCTCTCCCGCTGAGCTATACGCCCAAATTAGGATCGCGATTCTACCTAAGCATAGCTAAGTACTCAAGATATATTTGCCGTTAAAATGAATTAATTTTTATTGCCTTCAAGAACAGAAGTTTTATAAACCGTTCATTGATCAGAAGTTTCAACCGCATCCAACCGATAAGCGGCATGGCAGGCTACACAATTCTGCATCAGAACCGACAGTTGCTCTAAAGTATATTCAGGGTCTTCAAGCGCTTCAGCATCCATGGCCAACTGGTCAAACTTCTGATGCGTATCAAAACCCAGCTTTTTAAATGCCAATGGTAACTTGCCAACTAGCGAAGCTGGGACAGCTTCCTGAGCTGCAGCACCAACAAGCTTACCTGCAGCTGCGGCTTGCGCCATATCTTTACTAACAAGTGCCTGTGTTATACCTTGCACACTACTTAAAAAAGTTCGCATCTCTAACAACACAAGGTTCTTCTCCGCCTGAGTTAATAGAATAGACTGCCTGCCATCATCACTTGCAACAACCTCACCAGAATAAATGAATTTATAGGCTCCTACACCTACAACAATGGCAAGAATCAAACTAACCAGCCAACAAAATTTACACATATTTTTTCCTTATAGTTAATAGCAATACATTTCATTCTTTTGCACACAAATAAACCAGTGGTTTGTTACGCACAATAAGAACAAAGAGATTTATAAAGCGAGAATAGTAAGGCCTGAAACAGGCCTTAGCAATAAATCAGATAATGAGTAAAGAAATTCCTTTATTCACTGGCGTCAATCAACATCAATTAATTCAACACCATCGAGGCCGGCAGACAATGTGTTGGCATCTCCACCCTGACTAAGCTTAATACGCAAGCGAACTTCATTTGCAGAGTCTGCATGGCGTAGTGCATCTTCGTAGGTGATTTCGCCAGCCTGGTACAGCTCAAACAAAGCCTGATCGAATGTTTTCATCCCCTGGTTTGTAGACTCTTTCATCAAATCTTTTAATTTATGAATTTCACCTTTACGAATCAATTGTGCAGCCAATGGTGTATTTAATAATATTTCCACCGCAACACGCCTACCCTTACCATCAGCTGTTGGTATCAACTGCTGAGCCACCATAGCTTTCAGATTAAGAGAAAGGTCCATCAACAATTGATCACGTCTATCCTGAGCAAAGAAATGTAATATCCGGTCGAGTGCCTGGTTCGCATTATTCGCATGAAGGGTTGCAAGACATAAATGACCTGTCTCGGCAAAAGCGATTGCATGCGCCATTGTTTCACGCGTTCTGACCTCACCAATCATAATAATATCTGGTGCTTGTCTTAACGTATTTCTCAGTGCAACTTCAAATGATTCAGTATCAATGCCCACTTCACGCTGTGTGATGATACAGCCTTCATGTTTATGAACAAATTCAATCGGATCTTCGATTGTTACAATATGTCCGGTACTATTCAGGTTCCTGTAACCCACCATAGAGGCCAGCGAGGTAGACTTACCCGAGCCAGTAGCCCCTACAAAAATAATAATTCCCCGCTTAGTCATTGCCAGATTTTTAAGAATGGGAGGTAAATTCAATTGCTCAACGCTCGGGATTTTAGTTTCAATTCGACGCAATACCATACCAACATGGTTACGCTGATAAAATGAACTCACACGAAAACGACCTACACCGGATACACCAATCGCAAAGTTACACTCATGTGTCTTTTCAAATTCTTCCCTTTGGCTTGGCGTCATAATACCCAGCACCAGGTCCCTCGATTGGGCCGGCGTTAAGGGATTTTGTGTTACCGGCGTTATTCTGCCATTCACTTTCATCGCAGGAGCCATTCCTGCTGTTACAAAAAGATCTGATGCTTTCTTATGCACCATCAGTTTTAAATAAGAGTTAAAATCCATGATCGCCTCATTAATAGAGATTGTTCGTTAATTTCATTTGACTAGCTTTTATTGAAATGCTGATTTATTTTGCGCACTTCTTGCTGCCATCTTACGTGTAATCATACCTTTACGTACCAATTCGAGGAGACACTGATCTAAGGTCTGCATGCCGTATGACTGTCCTGTTTGAATAGATGAATACATCTGTGCAACTTTGTCTTCACGAATCAAGTTACGAATCGCCGGTATTCCAATCATAATTTCATGCGCAGCGACTCGGCCACCACCAACACGCTTCAGTAGCGTTTGTGAAATAACAGCGCGTAATGATTCAGATAGCATGGAACGAATCATTGGTTTTTCACCTGCTGGGAATACGTCAATAATACGGTCAATAGTTTTTGGAGCTGAGCTTGTATGCAATGTAGCAAACACCAGATGCCCTGTTTCTGCCGCGGTCATAGCCAAACGAATGGTTTCAATGTCACGTAGCTCACCAACCAGGATGATGTCAGGGTCTTCACGTAATGCAGAGCGTAACGCTTCATTAAAACCGTGGGTATCCCTGTGGACCTCACGCTGATTGACGAGACATTTATGGCTGGTATGAACAAATTCGATCGGATCTTCAATCGTTAAGATATGACCATGCTCTGTTTTGTTTTTGTAATCCACCATGGCGGCAAGAGTGGTTGACTTACCTGAGCCGGTAGGGCCAGTTACCAGAATCAAGCCGCGAGGTATGTCAATAATTTCTTTAAAAATAGCAGGAGCATTAAGGTCTTCAAGTGTCAGAATTTCCGTTGGAATTGTTCTGAATACTGCACCTGAACCTCGGTTGTGATTAAAGGCATTTACACGAAAGCGCGCAAGACCTGGAATTTCAAAAGAAAAATCGACTTCAAGAAATTCTTCGTAGTCTTTTCTTTGTTTATCGCTCATGATGTCATAAATCATCGCATGCAATGTTTTCTGATCCATAGCAGGGACATTAATTCGGCGAACATCACCATCGACACGTATCATAGGTGGTAAACCAGCCGAAAGGTGAAGGTCAGAAGCTTTGTTCTTAACAGAAAACGCGAGTAATTCAGCAATATCCATTCATTTCGCCTTAATATCTAGAAAATTCGGTACAGGTAAATAAGCCGTGCTATTCTCACATAAAAACCTGCACTTATAAATACAAATTCAGATTGTCACTACACAGCATTCAGTTGATAATAATATAATTATAAGCCGGTTTTTACGAGAACAGCCGTAAAATCTGCCTGTTCTCGGACCAGCTTTCAGGAGTTATACTAACCCCCTGTAACCTTTAGATCAATTTTAATTGTCCGGCCTAAACACATGAATTTACATCAGATATACTAAAAAGATGAATAGCTTAAACAAACGACAAATAATTCAAACAGAAATAGAAAGAATTTGCCTTTCCTGCAACAGAAATACAAATGATATACATTTACTTGCTGTTTCTAAGAAACATAGCGCTCAAAGTGTGCGTGACTTATACCAGCAAGGACAGACTCTATTTGCTGAAAGCTATATCAATGAAGCCGAAATAAAAATACAAGAACTTGATGACTTAGACATCACCTGGCACTTTATAGGCCCGATCCAGTCAAATAAAACACGCATTATTGCCCAAAATTTCAGCTGGGTTCATAGTGTTGACCGGAGCAAAATACTGACACGTTTATCCAGCCAGAGATCGGCACACATGCCTCCTTTAAAACTATGCATTCAGGTAAACATGGCTAAAGAAGAACAAAAATCCGGGTGTTTGCCGGAGCAAACAGAACAGTTAATAGCAACAGCTTTTGATCTACCTAACCTTGAGCCAAGAGGCATAATGGTTATCCCGCCAAAAACAAATGACCCAGTTGAGCAAAAACACTGGTTTGATCTTGCTCATAAATTATTCCACTCTATACAAAAAAACAATCCTAAAATTGATACATTATCTATGGGAATGAGTGCTGATATGCAGAAAGCTATTTGTTCCGGTAGCACTATGGTAAGAATAGGAACGGCTTTATTTGGACCGAGAACATCATGACAAAACTTCAGAAAACAGAACATTTAAACATTGGCTTTATTGGTGGTGGCAACATGGCCACCGCTATCATTGGTGGTCTTATTAAAAATGGCCACGCAAGCAATAAAATTTTCATCTGTGATCCCAGTGATGATTGTCGTCAAAACTTAAGCACTACATATAATGTCAAATGCTTTGACCAGAGTGAGGAAGTTATCCAGTTTAGTGACATTCTTGTTCTTGCTGTTAAACCACAGATCATGCCTCTACTCAGCGAAGACCTAAGCACATCACTAAAGGACAAAAAAACCTTAATGATATCTATTGCGGCAGGAACGCGCCTAGAAAACATAAAGAAATGGTTTGGAAGCCACCTTCCCTGCATACGCGTCATGCCGAACACGCCCGCTTTATTCGGGGCAGGCATCTCAGGGCTTTTTGCTCACGCTGACTGCACAGAATCGCATAAAATCATTGCTGAAGAAGTCATGAGAGCAACAGGCTCATGTGTTTGGGTCAATAAAGAAGAAGACATTGATATTGTCACTGCAATATCCGGTAGTGGGCCGGCATATTTTTTCAAAATGGTAGAGTCATTAGCCCAAGCAGGTATGGACCAGGGTCTGGATGAAGAAACAGCGCTGGAACTTGCCAAGCATACCGCTTATGGTGCAGGGCTCATGCTATTGAAATCAGAAAATTCGCCCACAGTTTTAAGGGAACAAGTTACGTCACCTGGAGGAACAACAGCAGCTGCATTAAAAGACCTGTATCATAACAATTTCGAACAAACCATGACCTCAGCGGTAAATGCTGCTGTAGAACGTGGTCGTGAACTTGGCAAAAACCAATAAAAAAGAGTTAACTTATGTCACCCAACCCATCTGGCGCTTTTATTTTTTTATTTGAGACCTTAATTAGCTTAGCAAGCCTGGTCTTTTTACTGCGTTTTATTTTACAGCTTGCACGAGCTGATTATTACAATCAGGTAACACAGATGATCCTTAAGATCTCTGCACCTGTGATAACACCATTGCGAAAAATAATCCCCAATCCAAATCGTATTGATTTTGGGTCGCTTATTATTTTATACCTGTTAAGCCTTGCCAGTACCTGGATTTTATTGCTGAACGCACCGGTAAGTTATCCTATCGCAAGTATTCTGATTCATGCTGCTATGCTTTTACTCAAAAAAATCATATGGGCCTATATCATCATGATCATTATTCGCGCCATAGCCAGCTTCATTATGCCGCCATTTGGCAATCCCTACATTGATCTTCTGGTACAGGCAACTGAGCCACTTATGTCACCAGTCAGACGCGCAATGCCAGATTTAGGTGGTTTTGACTTATCACCTCTTATTGTCATTATTGCTTTGCAGTTTTTATTAAAATTAATTGGCGTATGACCCACCAACTGAACATCTATATCTTTTGACACTTGTAAGCAAGCATCGGCCGATATAGGATGTATATAATTACGGTCGAAAAAACTGAACTATTTAGGTTTTTAACAGTCCCTATTACTAACTTTAATTAAAGGTGAGATATTCATGAGAAATGACGCTTTCAGTATGGCGCAACCCGTTTCAACTCCTGTTGTCATAAACAGAGTATTAAGAAACACCTATATGCTGTTATCCCTAACACTCCTATTTAGTGCCGCAACAGCAGGCTATGCAATGAAGATAAATGCACAGCCCGTTGGCCTAATGATGACTCTTATTGGCTTCTATGGATTATTTTTCCTAACAAACGCTCTACGCAATAGTGCGTGGGGCATTGCATCAACTTTCGCCTTAACAGGCTTCATGGGCTACACACTTGGACCTATACTGAATTATTATATTCAAGCACTTCCCAATGGAGGTCAAATTGTTATGTTAGCTATGGGTATGACCGGAGTTGTCTTTATGGGCATGTCTGGCCTTGCTCTTGTGAGTAAACGAGACTTTAGCTTTCTAGGGAAATTCCTAATGATTGGTATTCTTGTTGCTTTTGTAGCAGGTATTGCTAATGTCTTCCTAGGTATTCCAGCATTAGGTCTTGCTGTATCGGCTATGTTTACATTATTGATGGCAGGTATGATCTTATTCCAAACACAGCAAATTGTGCAAGGTGGTGAAACAAATTATATCCGCGCAACGGTTGGTTTGTATGTAAGCATTTATAATTTGTTCCTCAGCTTATTGCATATTCTTGGATTTGCAATGGGTGATGATTGAGTTTTCCTCAATCTCCAGGACATAAAAAAGCCCGCTAATGCGGGTTTTTTTATGTCTGTCACAGTTGTATTAGCTATAACTAGGATTTCCCATGAAAGTAGATATTAACCAGAAAGTCCCACACATAACATTAGATGCGATAGATGGTAATAGCTTTAGCCTTGATAGCTTACATGGCAAGCCATATATGCTGTCATTTTTTCGCTTTGCCAGTTGCCCATTTTGTAATATGCGCATGCATGAGTTAGTCACACGTTTTAATGAGTTTGGTGATAATTTCACTATTGTGGCAGTTTTTGACTCTCCACTAGACAATCTTATAAAGCATTCCAAAGATCATAAAGCACCCTTCCCTATACTGGCTGATCCAAAGAACATTTATTACAAAGAATACGGCATTGAGCATTCAGTGGCAGGGATGTTTAAGGGTATGATCACACGATTTCCAACCTTGATAGAAGGAATAAAGAAAGGTTACCTTCCTCTGTCTATAAAAGGCAGCCTAACAACTATGCCGGCAGATTTTTTGATAAATAAAGAAGGCATCATAAGGTCCGTTTATTATGGTGAAGATGAAGGCGACCACATGCCTTTTGATGATGTGAAGGAATTTTCTTTGTTATCACAGCAAGGTTCTTGAAATTTAAGTCCTTAAAATAAGCAT
>JQIA01001566.1_pt1 | contig 12275 bp, 9 predicted proteins | sample 811431 | NCBI WGS metagenome assembly JQIA01 (sample SAMN02998118, study PRJNA258478) | marine sediment metagenome | biome: marine; feature: seafloor; material: sediment; isolation source: oil-polluted sediment collected from 3 locations (0.5 km, 0.7 km and 0.9 km)... | place: USA: Gulf of Mexico ... | reverse complement strand
GAAATATCGAAATATAGGATTAATCCCAAGTACAGATTATATTTATGTTCGAATAGATGGTGAAAAAACCTGGATACCTCTTAAAAATTTGAACCGTATAGCTGCTTACTATCCAGTTGAGCAGAACATTAAAAATAATCTCAAATTAAAAATTTCTAGTAATAAAGGTGGTTGGTCATCAGGGGGTTGGGAGTGCCCTACAAATGATTAACTTCAAGTAACAAGCTGAACATGCTAAAGACTTTTTAGCAGATTTGAGGTTCGCCGAGCTTTCCAACTGCGCAAACCTCAGTATTTTATATGGAATAATCCAAAACCATATGAGGTATCTACAACTTGGTACTAGTGATAAAGCGCGTACCTGTGCGTACAAAGCTTTGTTCTTGGAAAAATTGACTCATCTGCAACTAGATAACATACGTGTAGCCTCCGCTAGAGGGGTAGCTGTTGGTAGTGATGCATTAAAGACAAAATAGAACAAGTCCTTGGGCAAAGTGTTCGAGCAAACCCTGTAGGGCGACCAAATGAAGTTAGAGAAAATAGTGATGTATATTTCTATCATTAATCGACACTGACCCCTGTTTTTAGGATATTATTAGAATGATTGAAGAAGAATTGAATCGGTGATTCAGCCCAAGCTTTATTGTTGACCCAAGATAAGAAACAACATAGTATTTATTTTACTTAACCATCTAAAGGTACTGCTTAGAGAGTTTATCTCTTGTGTGTTGAAATGAGGAATAGATGAAAAATAATTATTTCACAGTTCTGCCAAGAGTCTTTGTTATAAGATTTATACAATGATTATCCGTCGTCTCACTAAACATCTTAAAGATCAGAATTGGTTTGCAGTTTTGCTCGATTTTTTTATCGTTGTAGTGGGAGTTTTTATTGGTATTCAGGTAGCTAATTGGAATGAAACGCTTACGGATAATCAAGAATACTCAAAATCCCTTGAGCGACTTAGTACAGAAGTTGAAACGAATCTCTCGATTCTAGACACTTTAGATTCGGATATGGAGCTATCTTTATATAAAGTGGAGCAAGCTATTAGTGCTCTAAAATCGTGCACAGAGAGTAAAGAGAATCAAAAAGCAATCAATCTTGGTTTATCCGAAATCCGGGGAACCTACGGTATTCATCTTCGATCTAATGCACTGAAAGAGTTAACTTCAAATCCACGGTTGTTATCACTGCAGAGCGACTTGGAAAGAAAGCGATTTTCAGACATGATGTTCTATTTCGATCTTACGCTTAATAATGCTGTATGGGTTGAAAAATACCCACTAGAAGGGCGATTTCAAAATAACCCAATCATAGGCATTGGAGAATTAATGGTTTCGTCCTATGGCTATTACGGTGTTGACTTCACTTCATTTAAACGTAAGATTTTTCTGAAGGGTACAATAGACAAGGCTTGTCAAAATGATCCACTTATTAAGTCCTTTTTTACTTGGGAAAATTGGCAAAATTCTGTACCAACTTACACTAGACAACTCAGAAAGGAGCTAGACAAAACTAAAGCTCTATTAACTGGTCGCTTAAAGTGAAATGCAAACTTATTGATTACGTAGATATCAAAATATTTTCTTTCCTCGGTGATCACAAACCGATCATTTCTGATACCAAATACTAGACAGTCACAAAGTTGAAAGTCTCATAACGCTCTTGCTTTCTCGTCAGTACTTTAGGCTGATTGTTGTTAGTTATTTAATGATTTATCTAATATCGTTTGTAGCTGTTCGCCGTCGTTATTTTTTAGATCATCAAAAACAAAGCTTGAAAGTGCGAAGTTGATTGTTTCTTTTACAGGGATAAAGCGTTCATTTAATATCTCAGTCAGTATAGGACCAGTAAAAACGTCTTTCTCCATCGTTGCACAGCTCATACAAAAACGCATTTTAGCAAATACAAAAATGGGCTTGTCAGAATTCATAGCACGAGCCTTTTGGTAACTATGCCATTCAATCTCTGAGGTAGATAAGGTTGATAAAATTACCGCATATAAGCTTGGCAATAAAATAACGGCGGCAATTAATGCGATAAAGGATTTATTCATTGGGTATCCAGAATGTGGGCGTTTTTAAGTGAAGGGCGTGAGCAGGACGTGGAAGTTTTGTTTAAATCAGCTCGCTAGTCCTTAAAACGAGAGATTTGTTCAGCCAAATTCTTTATTGGCTGAACAAATCAAAATACTTGTAAAAATACTAAGAGCCCATTTGATGTAAAACACAAACCTTATTACCTGAAGGATCGCGCAAATAAGCAAGATAAAGCTTTCCAAGGGGGGAATCCCGAACTCCTGGAGGTTCTTCGCAATCTGTACCGCCATTAGCTAACCCTGCGATATGCCACGCATCAGCTTGCTCGGTATTTTTTGCGGCAAAACCGATAGTGCTACCATTACCATGGGAGGATAATTCGCCATCAATGGGTTTTGTGATCGCAAATATTCCTGTTTTGGTGATATAAAAGCATCGGCCTTTGTCGTCGATGGAACCCGGTTGGACATCTAACGTTGCCAAAATTGCATCGTAAAAAACCTTTGATTGTTGAACGTCATTAGCGCCAACCATAATGTGACTAAACATGATTTACTCCTTTGTGAAAAAATAATTACATTGTGCATTTATTTAAATTAACGATTGTAGTCCCATAATTCATATTTTAACTTTTCTTGAATATTATCAGTTGTAGTAATTACTATTCGATCCAATTTAAGTCACTACATTTATTTGGATAATTTGTTATCTAAATTTTCTATATGATTTTGAGTTTTTAATTTAAAATCCGACGCATCATGACGTTCTCTTAATTGCTCAGTAAGTTCACCCCAACTTTTATTAACTATTACACCTCGCTTTACCGCCGGACGTTGAGCAATTTCATTGGTCCAGCGGAGCAGATGCTTGTATGTATGCACTTGCAAAAACTCGGCGGCTTCATATATTTTGTTAAGTACCAGCGCACCATACCATGGCCAAATAGCTATATCAGCAATGGTATATTCATCACCACACATAAATTGATTTTCAGATAAGTGCCGATCGAGCAGATCAAGTTGACGTTTGATCTCCATACTAAAGCGATTAATTGGATACTCGAATTTTTCGGGAGCATATGCATAAAAATGACCAAAACCACCGCCCAGATAAGGTCCACTTCCCATCTGCCAAAACAACCAAGATAAACAGGTGGCTCGTCCCTGAGGATCGGAAGGTATAAATGCATTAAATTTTTCTGCCAAATGTAACATGATTGCACCGGATTCAAATATGGGGGTATTTTTTTCATCACTGCGATCTAACAATACTGGAATCTTTGAATTGGGATTAAGTTCAACAAAACCGGAGCCAAACTGATCGCCCTCAGAAATATCGATCAAAAAAGCATCATATTCAGCTTTTTTAAAACCTGCCTCGAGTAATTCTTCGAACAATACTGTCACTTTAACGCCATTAGGAGTCGCTAGTGAATAGAGTTGAAATGGATGTTTACCCTTAGGCAACTCCTTATGAAAAGTCGAACCGGAGGTGGGACGGTTAATGTTGGCAAATTTTCCGCCATTTCCGGGTTCCCATTGCCAAACTTTAGGCGGCTGATAGATCGATTCTGACATAATGCTGTTTATCCCTTAAAATGGCTGATAACGCTAAATGTTTAAGCATGTTATTTAGAGTGTCGTTTACACCTCAAGTTACTGATGACCTGAAAAAGAACTGTACCAAAATTTGTGGAGCTAGATCTTTTAATCGGAAATCCATAACTGCGGTTAACTAAAGTAGATTCCCGATAAAGCCACTCGGGAATGACTGCATACTCTCTCTCAATTTTTTAACATTTATAGCCTAATTTTATATTGGCTTTACTACTTTTTAGACATTAACTGCTTAATAATCGGGACTGGCGCACTACCGTAACTTAAAAATTCATTGTGAAATGCTTTTAAATTAAATTCGCTTCCCATTTCTTTTTTAACTGATTCTCTAAAATCATAGATTTCAGCATAACCACTAAAATAACTGGTTAACTGGACTTGACTCAAAGTCGCTCTACGCCATTTCCCTTCAGCTTCGGTTCTTTCTTGAAAAGCTTGGTTCATTAACAAATCTAAACCATCTTGTTCACTCATATTTAGCACTTGAATACTGTAATCTAAAATCGTATTAACGACGACTCTCAAATTCCATTTACTATACATTAGCCAAAGCTCAGGTTCATTATTTCCATAGCCTGACTCAAGCATCATTCGTTCGGAATAGACTGCCCATCCTTCTACCATTGCGCCGTTTCCAAAAAGAGATTTAATCATGCTTGGTGATTTATTCGAATGAACCAGTTGCACGTAATGCCCCGGGAGTGCTTCATGTATATTCAGTATTTGTAGCATCCAATGATTATATTCTCGCAAATAGCTTTCTGCTTGTTCTGGCGTATAGTGATCTAAAGGTGTGACATTGTAATAAGTATTGGCTGTTGCATCATAAGGTCCAGGTGCATTAACTGATGCACCGGCAATACCACGTTGATATTCAGGCGTTTCTCTTACGACAAGCGGACGACTTGGATCTAAGTCCAACAAGTCAGCTTCTTTAATATAAGCTTCTAATATTGGGATTTGACGTCTTACTTCCTCAACGAACCCTTTACGATCAATATGCTTTACAGAAAGATGATCGATCATTCGTTTAACAGCAAATAACTCTTCTTTCGGAAAGCTTTCATCTGTGAAATATTTCGGCCATAACTGCTTAGTAATTTCAATCATCTTATTGTGCAATTCTTGCTTAGATTGATTGGCTCTATTGAATAATTCTTTTGCTGTATAATCTGAAACGATATCTAACTTAAATTTTTTCTCATATAGGGCTTCACCTATTCTAAAGTTTTTAGCTCCGCCATCTGAAATTTTTTCCTTCTTTATTTCTAACCATTCAATGTAATTAGAAATGGCAGTAACAGACAATTCTAATTTTTCCTTAATAGCCTGTTTTTCATCTTCACTTAAAGAAGACTTTTTGAGACTCTCTGGAATGCTTTTTGTAAACACACCTAACGCACCTTTATTCTGCTGAATAGCTAAAGTCGTATGTTCTAAAGTGGGTACAGTGATATTTTCGATTGCAGACTTATAATAAGCAGGAATATTATCTAAACGTTTTGATATGGTTTTAAGTCTTTCATCTAAAGACTTGTAATCGGTGTTTAAGATAAGACCGAAACCACCAGCAACATTATAAGAGGCAGGATTCCACTCTCCGCTTTTGAACTCTTTCAGATACCAAAGGGTAGAATCTAATTGATTTTTGATAATATAATAATCACTGACATTGTTATTATCTAACTGCATCAAGTCGAATTCTATAAGCTTGGCTAAAGTAGCATTTGCAAATTCTAAGGTTCTTCTTTTTGACTCGGCATTAGGAACAATTAAAATATCATCGTATTTATAATATCCAGAGTACAAGGCGTAGCCAGGATTTATTTTCCAGAAGGTTTCAATGAAGTTGGTTTTGAACAGAGCAAAGTCGGCATTTTGGTCTGTTTTTTTTATAGCCACATCTTTTGTCTCACTAGCGGAGACTGATTGTTCGTTATCAGCACTATTGTCGGAATCTGAACAGGCAAATAATAGTAGTAGAGATAAAGTCGTGATGATATTTTTTATACGCATAATTTTTGAATTCCTATTGATGTGACTAAATTATAATTAATTTTTTCAAGAGTCTATCCCGTAAACGCTTAATACAGCAATAATACTTCGGATAAAAATTTCTAAATATATTGCCTACTATCCATAATCGCTAATAAGCTCACCTGCTTGTTATCTTAGTCAATTTGATAGGAAACAATATTGTGGCGATCGATAACACCTTGGCGATAACCTTTTATCCCGAGATCGATTAAAGCAAGTAAAACAAGTAAAGCAAATGGGGCAGATCAACTTGAATTGACAGGCCTGGGTTCAAGTTGGGGAGAATCAGGTATTTTTTCCTCGAATTCTTCAAGGTACATCCTCTTAATAGCTAGTTCCAGCGCTTATTTTGTTCAAGTTCTTACGATCGTTTTGCTCCCTGGCTTAATATATAGATGAATTTTTCAAATGAGTGTTAACTCTAAAAGCTAAAAGATTCTTTCTTGAATACATGAAACTCAGTTGCAATTTCATTTTTTTCTAACTGTAGTGTTTTTAGAGAATTAGGGTTAACTAAAAACCACCCCAACACAATATCGACCTTGTCTCCTTTTAAAACCTTGAAGTCATATTCTACCACTCGTTTTTCTTTAGCTTGGATCATGGTATCGGTTAATGTTGTACTCGCCTTCCAAGGCATTGATGGTTTTCCATCATGGCCTATTATGCGGACAAAATTTTCGTCGGCTAATTTTGTTGTCTTTCCATCTCTTGTTACGCTGACCTTGAGAACGGCAACTCTTAACGGGTGTAACAAAAAGGCATGTGAGGATTTATTTTCGATATTGACAACAAGGTTACTGCTTTGACGAACTAGCGAAATATCGACATGCTTAGTCAACATGTCGGAATGGAAATGAGAACCCGCAAAACCGTGAAATGAATGGTTGATAGTTTTATAAAGATCAGAAACGCTACCTTCCACTTTTGGCATATGGCAACTCACGCAATTGTCTCCATCAGCCACATTTTCAATATCAGTTACGCAAACGTCTAAATTATACTTATTCTTCTTGTGAGAGTGACAACCAAGGCAAACATCACCATTTGCCATGTGTTCATTACCGTTTTCCATGATTTCGTGAAAAGGTGAGTTTTGGTTACCTTTGACGGTTCCAAAATATTTCTTTTCTTGCTCAGATATAATATTTGTATTTGACGGTTTAGACTGTAATTCTACACTTTCTATGCGATGGCAATAAGCACAGCTAATACCTGCTTGATGCGTCGGGTTACTTGCGATAGGTAAGGCTTTACTGCCTTTAGTTAACATATCATTAATATTGTCTGCCGTTGGTGTGTGGCATTTTCCACAACTATATTGTTGGAGTTTTAAGTTCTTGGGGTGCATGTTCCAAACCGCAGCATGAATTGGATCTTTTTGTGGTGTTGATGTTGCATGCATAGAAGTATAAAACTCATCATAAATTTTACTATGACAAGCTTGGCAATCTTCGCTAGCCGCAAATTTATGGACTGTATCATTAGCAAAAGATGAAAAGCTGAGGAGCGAAAACAAAAATAAGATGGTGATCTTCATAAGAAACCTAAAGTCGGTTATAACGGAATAAATATGAATGGTATTGTATATTTATAGCAGGAAATGATCGAGCACTAAACAACAAATAGGAAAGCCAAGAAGGACACCGAACACTTGGCGTGTAGAAGAAGTTTAAAGCTCAACGTGAAAAGACCAGTGTCTTATTTTAAGTGTCTTCTTTATCCAGCAACTCCATTAATCCAATCAATGCTGCGAAAAGAATTGCGCCCACAGGCCAAAGAATCCAAGTAACACCCCAATTCATTGTCCATAAACTCCATCCAATGTAAATAGCTGTTAACAACGGCCAATAGAATGCTGCAAGTTTTTCTATACGTTTAGTGCGTTTACTTTTGTTCGAATAGGAATAACCCTCCTGCAGAATGCGGTTGTAGCAGTCATATTTAGTTGAGACAGGAATCAATATGTGTATTCCTGTTGCTATCATAAGGAGCAAAACAATTAGCATCATTAATAACACATCAGAGCCAGCAGACAAGGTGCTACTAATCATCAGAGGGACAAAACTGAAAATGAACAAGGATATAGCAAAAGATAATTTTAGATTATAGGATCCTCTAAATTTTTGTAATTTTTCTTTAAAAGCACTGTGTACGCCATAGGCCAATTCAAATTTTTCATTCTCTATTGGCGCTAAGTCACTTTCATATTGGTTGGTTCTAATAAAAAAGCTTACTCCAATAGAGATCAATACTAATATGAGAATAATTCCTGTTGTTGTGGCGATATCGGATGTTAGATTTAATTGGTTTGTTTTAGCCATTGCCAATAAAGCAAAGAGCGGCACCGTCGAGCCCACACATAAAAATACACCCTTGGCAATTAATCGAGCCATGTCCATTTTGTTCTCAACATACTTTACTGATTGTTCTAAACTAATTTGTATGGCATTGCTCTCCAAATTATCACTGACGGATTCAGGAGCTTCAACATTATCCTTTAGAAGATAATCAGTCGAAACATCAAATATTTCGGCTAACATAATTATTTTGTTTAAATCCGGTATGCTGTTAGTGCTTTCCCATTTGGAGACTGACTGCCGGGAAATATTCATTTTTTCAGCTAGCTCTTCCTGTGACCAACCAACCTGTTTTCTTAATCTAACTATCTTTTCTGCTAAAATCATAAGGTTTACTCCTTCATTTTGTGTGGAAAGTTAGCATAAGAAATTGGGTAGTTGCAGACTATCAAGTCAGCTTGTTAATTTGTCAACCAGCGGTTGCAATTTAGTTAAATTTAACGATTTCTTGGATCGCTGACAAGTTAATTTCTGAAAATTGTTAGTTAGGGCTGATAACTTACTCCGAGCACAAAAAAAGTCATACTTCTTTTTAGGTAGTATTAACTATATACTAAATGTCTAAAACAAATTTTTAGAACTTTCCCTTGTAGCATTTACAGTTTATTTGTCCAATTAGGTAAATTCAAAAATGTTATACTTTGAGCTGGGAGAATGAAAGTGATTAATCTGAAAAAATCTTAGGCTAAATGAAATGGTTAAACCAGGGATAGGGACAATGTGGTTAATATGGGGGCTCTGGATTGGCCTTAGCATCAATTTATTATTTCCATTACAACTATCAGCCCAAAAAGCGGCTTTTCAATTTACCAATCTATCAACTGAGCAGGGCCTGAACACACCAAACGTTCTGAAGGTTTTGCAAGATCAACAAGGCTATATTTGGGTAGCCACTCAGCATAGTTTGTATCGTTACGATGGCTATCAATTCAAAAGATTCAAACACGATCCTAATGATTCGAATTCATTAGCGGATATTTATATTAATTCAATTTATGTAGATGGCAAAGGTGTACTCTGGGTTGGTACGGATGGCGGGCTTGCTCAATATAACGCCGCCAAAGAGTCTTTTGTCAACTATTCTCACCAGCCCAGTAAGCCCGATAGTTTAAGTAATAACATCGTAATGTCCATTACTGAAGACTATTCTGGCGCGCTTTGGATTGCAACCCTCGGCGGTGGGCTAAATCGATTTGATCGTGATAAAAATACTTTTACTCGTTTTCGCCACGATTCGGACGATTTGGATAGTATTAGCTCCGACAATTTATATACGGTTATGGTCGATTCTAAAGGAATTTTATGGGTAGGTACTAGAAATGCAGGCCTTAACCGATTTAATAAAAAGACCGGAATTTTTAAACGCTATCAACATAATCCGGATAACCTACAAAGTCTTAGTCATGATAAAGTTTATGCATTACAGGAAGATGCCGGAGGCAATTTTTGGGTCGGTACTCGCGGTGGAGGACTTAATCGCCTTGATCGGCAAACGGGTGTATTTCAGCATTTTAGGCACGATCCCAATAACTCAACCAGTTTAAGTAGTGATGTAGTCTTTGCTATTTTTTCTGATAAAGTCGGTTCGCTTTGGGTAGGTACTGATAAAGGTGGATTAAACCGCCTGAATAAAACCAATAATTCCTTTGAACGCTATAAACATAACCCGCAAGATAAAAGCAGTTTAGCGGATGATGATGTATACAGTATTACTCAAGATCAAACCGGTTTAATTTGGCTTGGTACGCTTGGTGGTGGTATTACTAAATTTGATCCAGCGAGTGAGCGTTTTGGTTTAGTAAAGAGCGATCTCACTGAGCCAGGCGGATTGAGCAAAGGCGTAGTATGGGCTATTTTGAAAGACAAGGCTGGCGTTCTTTGGGTTGGTACCGATACCGGACTTAACCGCTACGATCCAAAAAAAAATCAGTTTCAGCACTACCAACACGATCCAAAAAATCCGCTAAGTTTAAGTGATAGTGATGTTCGCTCTTTATTTGAAGACGTTTCAGGAAATCTCTGGGTTGGTACCAATAAAGGAGGGCTTAATCGGATTCTGAGCTCCGATTCTAGCTCCGATATTGCAGATATAAATGACATTACTCGCCCATTAATATTTGAGCACTACCGTCATCAGATCGGTGATCCGACTAGTTTAAGCGACAATCACATTACTGTTATACATGAGAATGATGTAGGCGATATCTGGGTAGGTACTCAAAATGGACTCAATCGATTTAACCCGCAAACAAACCAGTTTACCCGGTTTAAGCATTCATCTAAATCTGACACTAGTATCAGCCAAAATGATATAAATGCATTATATACAGCGCAAGACGGTACGCTCTGGGTGGGTACCCTCGGCGGGTTGAATAAGTTTGATCACAAAACTCAGAGTTTTACCCATTATCAACGTGAACAAGGAAATCTAAATAGTTTAAGTCATAACTCGGTTAATGCGATTGCTCAGGACGCCAAAGGCATTCTTTGGCTTGCAACTAGTGGCGGCATTAATAAATTTAATCCAAAGACAAAAAACTTTAAACACTATCGTATAAAAGAGGGAATGGTGAGTGATCGAGTTTTTGCGGTTTTAATCGATGATAACGGCAAACTCTGGATCGCTGAGAATGGGATCTCTCGTTTTGATCCAGAAACAGAGATTTTCAAAAATCATATCGGTGAAGAAGCCGGTTGCGTGGGAGTTAATCAAGGCGCTTTTTTCAAATCAAAAGATGGACAAATGTTTTTTGGTAATCATGGTTATTGTGCTTTTTATCCACAAAATATTATGCGAGAAAGTATTCCTCCTAAAATCGTTTTAAGTGATTTTCGTTTACTCAATAAAAGCGTGTCAATCAAGGATGAAAATCCACTCTCTCCTCTGACTAAGGTGGTCGACCAAACGGATTCTATTACGCTTAACTATAGCGATAATGTACTATCTTTCGAATTTGCGGCGTTGCATTATGTTGCACCAAAAAACAATAAATTCCGCTACAAATTAGAAAATTTTAATTCGAACTGGATTACAACCGCCTCAGATAACCGGCGCGCAACGTTTACTAACTTGTCTCCCGGAGACTACATATTTCGGGTGAATGCGAGTAATAATGAAGGCCTATGGAAGACGCACGGTCGTTCCATCAACCTCACTATTTTACCACCACCCTGGCTAACGTGGTGGGCCTATAGCCTCTATATTTTATTGTTGGTTAGTGGACTAATATTGTTTATTCGTTCACAGCGGCGAAAAGTTACTCATGCTCGATTGCTACTTAAACAAGAAAATGAACTTGTTCAACGACTAAAGAGATTAGACAAACTCAAAGACGATATACTTACAAATACCTCACATGAGTTAAGAACACCACTTAATGGTATTTTAGGGCTTTCTGAATCAATGTTACATGGAGACCCAGGTGATTTACCTGAAGAGATTGAAGGTAACCTGGGGCTCATCGTTGAATGTAGTTTGCGCTTATCTGATTTAATTAATGATATTTTGGATTTTCATAAAGTAAAATCAAATGCTATTCATTTACACACCCAAGCAATCGATATTCGCTTCGCCGTTGACAAGACACTAGCCATGTCAAAACCACTGGCCAAAAATAAACAAATTGAATTGCTCAATCAGGTACCATTAAATTTACCGCCGGTCGAAGCAGACGATGCACGTTTGCAGCAAATATTATTTAATCTGATTGGTAATGCGATTAAATTTACACCGTCTGGATGTGTAAAAGTAACGGCCAAATTAGATAAGTCATTTGTTAAAATAAACGTCATTGATAGTGGGATAGGCATACCGCCGAATAGACAAACAGCTATATTTGAATCCTTTCGACAACTCGACAGTTCAACTACTAGAGAGTATGAAGGTTTGGGATTGGGGTTATCCATTTCAAAAAAGTTAATCGAAAAACATTCTGGTACAATTAGTGTCACATCAGAAATTAATCAAGGCGCGACTTTTACTTTTTCACTGCCGGTTAGTTTGAAAAGTTTGGAATAAAACAAATAGCATTATTTTTTCCATAATCCCCAATTAAAAGCGGCCTCTTTGGTTGCTCTAAAAATGGTTCTATGTTGTTCTTTTGGTTGGGGTAAATAGGACCAATGCAAATTCTCTGGGTTAGTATTTTCAAGTATACTTGCTAATTTTTCGGTATGTTGATAAATGTCGATGGCATCTGACCCCGCAAACCAGAATTTTA
>JQIA01001565.1_pt1 | contig 12284 bp, 13 predicted proteins | sample 811431 | NCBI WGS metagenome assembly JQIA01 (sample SAMN02998118, study PRJNA258478) | marine sediment metagenome | biome: marine; feature: seafloor; material: sediment; isolation source: oil-polluted sediment collected from 3 locations (0.5 km, 0.7 km and 0.9 km)... | place: USA: Gulf of Mexico ... | reverse complement strand
GATCATAAAATGCCGATAGCATCTTATACTTTAATTCATAGAAATGCCAAGTTATCTAAAGTAGAAAAACAACAAATTATGAAATGGTCTACCAACTTAAGAGATAGTTTATAACATAAAAAATAATTTAAATAAGTGATAAAAGAAGAGGCTCATTTTTTGTTAAAAATGAGCCTCTTCTTTTATACAGTAAATCGATTATATATTCTCAACTAACCAATCTCCTACTTCACTAGTTTTATACGCTTTATTATCACCCGATAAGTCTTCGGTTACAATCCCTTCAGCTAGTGATTTATTTACAACATCTTTAATTGCTTCAGCTTCTTCCGTTAAATTAAAAGCATCTTCAAACATCATAGCTGCAGATAAAATAGTTGCTAATGGATTTGCGATATCTTTCCCAGTAGCTTGAGGATAAGAGCCATGAATTGGTTCATATAATGAAGTCTTTTCACCAACAGAGGCACTTGGCATTAATCCCATAGAACCTGAAATTACTGAAGCCTCGTCAGTTAAAATATCTCCAAATAAGTTTTCGGTAATTAATACATCGTACGAATTTGGCCATTGAACTAAACGCATTGCTACTGCATCAACAAATTCATAAGAAACTTCAACTTCTGGATAGTCTTTCTCCATTGCTTGAACTGTTTCTCTCCATAATCGAGATGTTTCCAATACGTTTGCTTTGTCTACACAACATAATTTTTTACTACGAGTCATCGCCAATTCAAATCCTTTTTTTGCTAAACGTTGAACTTCTGCACGTGTATACACACAGTTATCAAAGGCTGTCTCTCCATCGTCTCTTCTTCCTTTCTCTCCAAAGTAAATTCCTCCTGTTAGTTCTCTTAAAAACACCAAATCAGTTCCTTCAATTCGCTCTCTTTTCAAAGGGGAGTTATCTATTAATGAAGGAAAAGTAAATGTTGGGCGTACATTAGCAAATAACCCTAATTTTTTACGCATTTTTAATAGGCCTTGTTCTGGACGAACTTTTGCAGATGGATCATTATCATATCTTGGATGCCCTATAGCTCCAAACAAAACTGCATCAGCATTTACACAAATTTCGTGTGTTTCATCTGGGTATGGTTCACCAACAGCATCAATCGCTGCGGCACCAGTTAAGGCAGGTGTCCAATTTATATTGTGTCCATATTTTGTAGCAACAGCATCACAAACTTTTACTGCCTGATCTACTACTTCAGGTCCTATACCATCACCAGCTAATAACGCTATATTTAATTTCATACTTATTATTTTATATTTTAATTTAAATGTTTAACATTTTTTGAGTGGCTTTTATTGCAGATACAGTTTGATCTGAATCCAACCCTCTTGTAATAAACCTTTTCTCTTCTGTTTCCCATGAAATAATAGTTTCACATAACGCAGCTGAAGTACTTCCTGGAGGAATTCTAACAGCATAATCAACCAACATTGGTAAACTTAACCCTTTGCCTTCATATATTTTTTTCAAAGCATTCATAAAAGCATCAAATTGTCCATCTCCTTGTGCATGCTCTTGAAAGTAATCTCCATCTATTTTTAAAGCAACAGTAGTAGATGGTTTCAATCCTTTAGAATGTGTTAATACGTACGATTCTATTGTTATCTTCTCCTCATATGAATTACTATCTAAAACATCAGAGATAATAAATGGTAAATCTTCTTTGGTTACCAATTCTTTTTTATCGCCTAATTCAATAATTCGTTGTGTTACTTTTTTTAAATCTTCATCATTTAATTCTAATCCCAACTCTTGCAAATTTTTCTCAATATTTGCCTTTCCTGAAGTTTTTCCTAATGCATATTTACGTTTTCTACCAAAACGCTCAGGCATTAAATCATTAAAATATAGATTATTTTTATTATCTCCATCAGCGTGTATTCCAGCTGTTTGGGTAAAAACATGATCTCCTACAACAGGTTTATTTGAAGGAATTCTCACTCCCGAAAAAGTTTCAATTAACTTACTAATAGAATACAATGAAGTTTCTTTTACCTGAATTTCTATCTCATCTTTAAAGAAATCATTAATAACAGCAACTACACTTGCTAAAGGAGCATTTCCTGCTCTTTCGCCCATTCCGTTAACCGTTAAATGAACACCTTTTGCACCTGCTTTAAGTGATTCCATAACATTTGCGACACTTAAATCGTAATCGTTATGCGCATGAAAATCAAAATGAATATCTGGATATTTTGCTGTTATTTTTGAGAAATAATCAAATGTTTCTTTAGGTGTTAAAACACCCAAAGTATCTGGTAATAAAATTCGTTCTAATGGAAGTGTTACTAAAAAATCTAAAAATTGAAACACATAATCTGGTGAATTATGCATTCCATTACTCCAATCTTCTAAATAAACATTGGTTTTGATTCCTGCATTTTGTGCTAATTCAACCACATGTTTTATATCCGAAAAATGTTGTTCGGGTGTTTTCTTTAGTTGAAATTTCAAATGGTTTATAGAACCTTTAGTCAATAAGTTTTGAACTTTTGCCCCTGAATTAATCATCCAATCAATGGATCTTCCTCCATCAACAAATGTGAGAATTTCAATCTTGTTAATACTACCAGCCTTACTTGCCCAATCTGTAATTGCTTTTACCGCTTTAAATTCCCCTTCTGAAACTCTTGCAGATGCTACTTCAATTCTATCTACATTTAAATCTTCCAACAACAATTTAGCAATGGTTAATTTTTCTGAAGAAGGAAATGAAACTCCCGAGGTTTGTTCACCATCACGAAGCGTAGTATCCATTATTTCAACTTTTCTTTTTGCCATCTTAAAACGGTCTTTTTGAAGCAAAATCTTTTATTTCGCCTTCCATTTTTGTTAAATAGTCTATATCATCAAAACCATTTAACATGTTATCTTTTTTGTATCCGTTTAATTCAAATAATTCAAATTCACCTGAAGCCAATAACGTAATTTTTTGATTTGGTAAATCTATTTCAAGTTCTACATCTGGATCTACCTCAATTGCTTTGTAAATTTTATCTAAAAATGTAGCACTTACCTGAACCGGTAAAACACCAATATTCAAACAATTTCCTCTAAAAATATCAGCAAAAAAACTTGAAACTACACAACGAAAACCATAATCATATACTGCCCAGGCAGCGTGTTCTCTTGAAGAACCTGAACCAAAGTTTTTCCCTCCAACTAAAATTTCACCTTTATAAATTGGGTTGTTTAATACAAATTGTTCCTTTGGAGTATTATCTGGATTGTATCTCCAATCTCTAAATAAATTATCTCCAAATCCTTTACGTTCTATTGCTTTTAAAAAACGAGCAGGTATTATTTGATCTGTATCCACATTTTCAATTGGTAATGGTACAGCAGTACTTTTTAATATTTCGAATTTATCGTAAGCCATTTTCGTAGTTTTAAAATTATAAAAGTGTTCTTGGGTCAGTTACAACTCCTGTAACAGCAGTTGCTGCAGCAACTAGCGGACTTGCTAATAATGTTTTTGATCCTGGTCCTTGGCGACCTTCAAAGTTTCTGTTTGATGTACTAACCGAAATTTTCCCTGCAGGTACTTTATCATCATTCATTGCTAAACAAGCTGAACAGCCAGGTTCACGTAATACAAAACCAGCTTCATTAAAAATAGCTAACAACCCTTCTTCTTTTATTTTTGCTTCAACAATATGAGACCCTGGAACTAACCATGCCGTAATATTATCTGCCTTTTTTCTTCCTTTTACAATAGATGCAAAGGCTCTAAAATCTTCAATTCTACCATTAGTACAACTTCCTATAAATACATAATCTACAGGTTTACCTATCATAGCTTCGCCTTCTGCAAACCCCATATAATCTAAGGATTTTTTATAAGTCTCTGCTCCCCCTTCAACTTCATTAGCATTTGGTATATTTTGAGAGATTCCTGCTCCCATTCCTGGGTTTGTTCCATAGGTAATCATTGGTTCAATATCTGCTCCATGAAAAGTTAGTTCTTTATCAAAAAGAGCTTCTTCATCTGTACTTAATGTTTCCCAATATTTCATTGCCGTATCCCACGCTTCTCCTTTAGGAGCAAACGGACGACCTTTCACATATTCAAATGTTTTTTCATCAGGAGCAATAATTCCACCACGAGCACCCATTTCAATACTTAAATTACAGACAGTCATACGACCTTCCATAGACATTTGCTTGAATACATCTCCTGCATATTCAACAAAATATCCTGTTGCTCCAGATGTTGTTAATTTTGAAATGATAAACAAAGCCACATCTTTTGGAGTTACACCTTTACCTAATCCTCCCGTAATATTAATTCTCATTTTTTTTGGTTTTGGCTGCATAATACATTGTGCAGTCAGCACCATTTCTACTTCAGAAGTTCCAATACCAAAAGCAATAGCACCAAAAGCACCATGCGTAGATGTATGTGAATCTCCACAAACAATTGTTGCTCCTGGTAAAGTAATTCCGTGCTCAGGACCAACAACATGTACAATTCCATTATTTTGATGACCTAAACCCCAGTGAGAAATTCCCCATTCGGCAGAATTTTCTTCCAAAGCTTTAAGTTGATTCGCTGATAACGGATCTTCAACCGGTAAATGTTGGTTTATAGTTGGTGTATTATGGTCGGCGGTTGCAAATGTTCTGGCCGGATATAACACAGAATTATTTCTATCTTTTAAACCCAAAAATGCGACTGGGCTAGTAACTTCGTGAATTAAATGTCTGTCGATAAAAAACACATCTGGTCCGTCTTTAATTTTACGAACAACATGTGAATCCCAAACTTTATCAAATAATGTAGTACTCATTTCTAATCTCTTTTTTAAAGTGTCTTTAAATTATGTCAATCAACTTAACAAAACTTATGATTGAAACAACGAATGCAAAATTACTAAAAGTAATAAAATTGCTGTTTTGATTAATTATTATATACGATACCCAAGCTGTTTTTAAGAAGCTCTCCAACTTAGCCTTTAACTCCAATTATCTTTTTCACATCAAATAAAATTTATTTACATTTTTTGGTTTAATTATTCATTTTATAAATTTAAGCTACAAATAAAGATCAATCTTGAAAAGGCTTTATAAGAAATGGTGTTAAAATAAATAATTGATAGCATTTATCTCTTCTAATTTTTATGATATTTATCTATTTATTTAGATACTTATCTAAAAAGGGATGTGATTATATTCTGTGGGATTCTTTTTTTCTTATTGAATATTACGACATCCAAATAAACATGAAGTTCATTTTTAAATTTTGTGCCAGCCAATAGTACAATTTTATAAAAACGACAAAGTGATGTCTAAACAGCTTTTGTAACCAATATTATTATAAAAAAAAGAGAATATATCTCTATATTCTCTTTTTTTTATAATAGACTCAAATTAACTTATTTTGTTAACGAGGTTTATTTATGATTTTTCAAATAAGGTCTCCATTTCTTCTAATGTTTTTCCTTTAGTTTCAGGAATATATTTCCAAACGAAAATAATAATTATAACGATAAACCCTGAAAAAAGAAAGTATGGTAAAGAATTATTCCAAATACCTCCATCAATTTGTAATTTATTGGCATCACTTTCAACAATCATAGGGAACGTTTGTGAAACAAAATAGTTAGCCAACCATTGTCCTGCAACAGCTATAGACATGGCAATACTTCTAATTCTATTTGGAAACATTTCAGCTAAAAGCACCCATACTATAGGTCCCATCGACATTGCAAATGAACCTATAAAAATTAAAATCCCAATCAAACTAATAATTCCTTCTGAAGAAGAAAGTGCTGGAAGCCCTGCTGAATTCAATTGAGAATAATCGCTAAAATACAACGTGAATCCCATCATTAAGAATCCTAAAAGCATTCCAAATCCACCTATAATTAATAATGGCTTTCTTCCTAATTTATCAACTGTAAACATTGCTACAAACGTAAATACCAAATTGACCGTTGCTAACAATATTTGTTGCAATAAAACATCCTCTTTTCCAAAACCAAGAGCTTGTTCAAAAATATCTGCTCCATAATATAATACAGCATTTATCCCCGTAAACTGTTGTAAAACAGACAGAATGGTTCCGATAATAATAATTGTTAATAATGATTTTGTGAATATTGAAGTTTTTTTATTTTTCCCTTCATTTTGAAGGTTTTCCTTAATTTCAATTATTTCTTTACTTGCAACATCTTCTCCATGAATTCTAGTTAAAATATTCATTGCTTCTTCTTCTCTCCCCTTTAACATTAACCAACGTGGACTTTTTGGAACCATAAATAAAAATCCTAAAAACAACATTGCTGGTATTAATTCAGACCAAAACATATATCTCCAACCTGTAGAAATATTTTCACTATCTGACATTCCATTACCAATAAAATAGGTCACTAGAAATACTACAAAAAAACCAATAACTACTGCTAATTGATAATAAGTAACTAAAGTTCCTCTCTTTTCGGCTGGAGCAATTTCAGCAATATACATTGGTGCATTCATAGATGCCATACCAATAGCAATACCTCCTAAAATTCTAAAAAACACCATTAATGAAATAGATTCAGGTAGTATACTTGGCAATCCAGAACCCCAAGCTGAAATTGAAAATAAGATAGCGGCTATTATTAAAGAGTTTTTTCTCCCTATTGATTTACTTATCACACCTGAGAACGCGGCTCCTACAAGAGCTCCTAGCAGTGCACTACTTACAATAAACCCTTTTAAAGCTCCTGTTAATTCAAAGTATTTTGAAAAATAAAATTGAGTTCCATTAATGACTCCTGTATCATACCCAAATAGTAAACCTCCCAAAGTAATAACAATGGTAATAAAATAGATGTTAATTCTTTTATTTGATAAATTGCTCATAGTTAATTGTTTAATTGTTTTTTTTGAAATTGTTGAAATGAAACTGCATTTTTTTAAACCAAAACCAAAGATAAACTTATTTATCACTTTATATTTCAATAATTCTTTTTGTTTTTAAATTTTTTTTGGCGGCTTATAATATTTTCATTACAATTATATTATTTTCTAATAAAGAAAGAGCAAACAGCTTCAAAGTAGTTTCATTTTTAATTACTGAAGACAACAACAAAAATACGTGTATATAATACCAACCTGCGTTTAGCAGGTTTCAAGGATAATGAAATATCGGCTAATAACGTTAGTTGTTAAACTAATACTCTTAGCCTATATTTTAATTAATAGGGGAATTACAGCAGAAAAGTCCTTTTATATGAATTACTTCATTTCATTGCTTTCGAAAATTTCCTCAATAGATAATTGAAATAATTTTGACATTTTAAACGCTAATGGCAAGCTTGGATCAAACTTACCTTTCTCAATTGCATTTATCGTCTGTCTCGACACGCCTAGATTATTAGCAAGATCTGCCTGAGTTAGATCTCGTTCTGCTCTAAGTACTTTCAATCTATTTTTCATTTGTAACGCTTTTGTCCAATCAATAAACCAATCATATAAGTAACACTGATAAAAATTACTAAATAAGATATTTCAGCATCTTGAGTAATAAGGTTAGTTATATCAAGTATTGAATAACTTAACCCTCCTACTACTCCTACTCCTAGTGCTATTCCCATTGCATCTAATTGAATTTTCTTTTGAAGATCATCTAAGGAGTTAATGTGTTTGATATTCATCAAAATCATTCCTGCTCCAAAAAGTGCATTTATAATAACCGCTAGAACAGTAAGTGCTACATTTTCATCCCAAATAAATTTTGGGCCAAAAGTCGCAAGTGCCATAGAACCCGTCCATAAAAAGGTCCAGATTGCTAATTTTTTAGTATTTTTTTTAATTTGTGTATTCCAAGTATTTTCTTCCATTGTAAACTATATTTGATTTTTTGTAAAGTTTTATTGACACAAATATACTGTATTTTTTATAAATGACAAGTTTTATTGACATTTAGTCGTGTTAACCATTCTTTTAAGATTATTATCTATGTAAAATTCTTCAAGTATTAATACTTAGAAATAACCATTGTACAGCAATAGCTAAGAAAATCAGATAAATTATGAAGATCAATGAAATTGCTGTAATTTTAAACGGTATAATAATCACGACTTCCTATAGTCTAACCCATTGAAAATAATTCAATTTTTAAAATGACATACAATAAAACATATAAAAATACTGCACATGTTTTTGGAAGCGATCCAGAAAAAATATTAAAAAAGTACGCTTCTGAAATAGACAAATCAAGACCTATTTTAGATATTGGTGTAGGTCAGTAGAAATCATTTTACTTAGCTAAAATGGGATTCCATATAGATAGTATTGACCCTTCAAGTGTATCAATAGAGCATGTATTGAATATTTCCCAAAAGGAAAACTTAAAAATTAATGCTTATCAAAATGGTTTCCACGAATTTGTTCCGAATAATAAACCTTATTCAGCCATACTTCTCTTTGGATTAATACAAATATTAGATTAGATTAGATTGGGATTCCATTCATAAACTCATAAACAAAATTAATAAATGGACTCAAAAGGGGAGTTTGATATTTATTACTACATTCTCAATAAAGGATGCAACCTCTAAAAAGAGGTTGACTAAATGTCTTAAAATAATTTGCTATGAGTAAAAACCTACTTAAACAACAAAAGTGATATAGAATGCTAAATATTTTTAGTCTTATTTTAAACATTGGTTTTTTCTTTTTAAATTTATTTTTCCATAATATTTGATTTTAAAATTTATAGATTGTTTAATCTAACCACAGAATCTTTTTGAATTTTTCTTAAATCTTATTTAAAAGAGTTGCGTTGTTTCATTGATTGAAATTTTGTAATTTTGCTATTAATGATTGCTATAAAGCAAATAACAATGCGTATAGTCCATTACTAGTGCAATGAGGGCTTTAAAATAGTTTGTTTCTTATTTATACTAGGGCCATCGATCAAGCTCGTATTCCTACATTACATAAACAGCAATAAATCATGCATAAGGTCGTTACGCAGTAATTAAATAATAATATAAATATTGAAAACAATGAGATACAAAATACTTTTTATCCTGTTCATGCAGTTTTTAACCGTAAATGTTTACAGCCAAAATAATAAAGCTCCACTAAAGGTGGGAATAATTGGTTTGACACATACGCACGTTCATTGGATTTTTGGTAGTGAACCAAGGGGAGATATAGAAATTGTAGGAATTGTAGAGCCTAACAAGGAACTTGCCCAAAAGTATGCTGACCAACATAAATTCTCTATGGAGATAGTGTATGGTTCTATGGAAGAGATGTTTGAAAAAGCCAAGCCGGAAGCGGTAACTGCTTTCGGAACCATATTCGAGCATTTGGAAGTAGTAGAAATGGCTGCACCCAAAGGAGTTCACGTGATGGTTGAGAAACCGCTGGCCGTCAATATGGAACACGCCATAAAAATGAAAGCATTAGCCAATAAGCACAATATTCATCTACTAACAAATTTCGAAACCACTTGGTATCCAACCACGCATAAAGCATACGATTTAGCTAAAAAACAGAATGCTATTGGCAGTATCCGTAAAATAATGGTGCATGATGGGCACAAAGGGCCTAAAAAAATTGGCGTCAATGAAGAATTTTTAGATTGGTTGATAGACCCTATTCAAAATGGAGGTGGAGCCGAAGTAGATTTTGGGTGCTACGGAGTGAATATATTAACATGGTTTATGGATGGAAAGCGACCAAACAGTGTAACCGCTATCACACAACAGTTGCAACCCGAAAACAATCCCAAAGTTAATGATGAATCAATAATTCTATTGCAATATGATTCAACAGTGGCAGTGATACAAGGTTCTTGGAATTGGCCTATTGGTAGAAAAGATATGGAAATTTATGGCTTAAAAGGTGTAATATATGCCGATAATAGAAATGACCTTCGTATGCGAATTTCAAAAGGGTATGACGGTTTTGATGAGGAAGTGATGAAATTAGAAGAACGAAAAGCCCCTTTTGATGACCCTTTTGCACTCTTGACAGCAGTTGTAAGAGATGAAGTGCAACTCGAAGCCTACGACTTAAATTCATTGAAAAACAATATGCTTGTTGTTGAAATTCTAGATGCAGCAAAAAAAAGTGCAGAACTAAATAAAACTATTTACTTAAAAAAATAACATGAACTTAAAAAGTTTAGCAATTATTTTAACAATAATTACTAAACTTTTTAAGTTTTTTCTCAAGAACCCAAAGCCAATACTAATGCCATTATTACTTCTCGGTTAGAGAGGCTTTATAATATGCATATTAATTCTTTAAATACTTTTCTAATTCTTCTATTATAACATTATAGAACCCTCCAAATAGTCCCTTCATATCCTCTTGAACATCTGATGATGATTCAAACTCACATTTCCAAGTAATGTTACTACTTCCAGTATCTATTATTGTTACTTTCACATCGCTTACATAATTAGTAACAGGAAAAGGCCCATCTGTGATTATATATTGCATCTCCATTTTACTTTCTACAGCGAAATTTAATATTTCATTAATTTTTGCACCATCTGGCATAACGCAGGTTCTAGTTGCACCTTTTCCCTTACCCAAAGTAGTAGAACTCACGATTGGTGAATAATTTTCTATTCCTCTAAATGAAGATAATACATCCCACGCCTTTTTTGCTGGGACATTAATTTGCTTGCTTACTCGTACTTTAGTCATCATAACTTGAAATTTTAAAATTATAAAGCAAATCTAGCATCAAACTTAAATGAATAAAAAAATAGCGTTCAGTTATCTTGAACTAGACTATAAAAGAAATCTGTTCATCTATATACCGGCGCAATTTTGGAATATCATTTATTTTATATAAAATACTCATACTAAAAATGATGCCTAACAAAAACTCAGCGTAATCATCAATGCGTTCTTTTTTCTTAAATTGCCCTAATTCAAACGACTTATTAAGAACAACAATATAACTATCTTTTAAAACTCTCAAGTATGAATCATATCTATCAACAACTTCTTGGTTCTCATTTCTTAATTCAACAATGGTATTGACCATCAAACAACTTTTAGGGAATGTTTTATTCTTTAAAGCTTCAATCAGTTCATAAAAAAATAATTTTAATGATTCTAAACCATCGGTTGAGGCTCTTAGTTGACTTAAAAAAGGATCGGAATAAGTATTTGTATAATAATCAAGAGATCCTGTAAAAAGCATGTCTTTTGAATATTTGTTATACAAAACAGATTGGCTTACCTCTAGGTGTTTCGATAACTCACTTACAGAAAGACCTTTATATCCTTTTAACCAAAATATTTCTTGGGCTCTCTCAATTAACTCGTTATAGGATACTTTTAAAACTCTAGCCATTATTAGACAAAATTAATTGAATTCCATTTAACAAATATTTTCCCTGTTCTTCTTTAGAATGAATAAGACAAAAACTCATTGCTGTACAATATAATCCAAGAAGATGCTTTGATACAAAATCAGATGTAGATTCTGAAAAATCATGTTTTAGTAATAATTTATTGAATGCGTTTTTAACCATATTCAAATATTTTTCAAGATTTTCTTTTACTCTGACATCACTATCAGCCATTTCTGTACCAACATGTATAATATAGCATCCTGGTATTGGGTTATCATCCTCCAAAAAAGATCTATAAAAATCAAATAGAATGTTTAGTAATCTCCCTTCTTTTTCAAGAATCAAAAATTTGTCTTTACAAAAGCGACTGATGTACAAATCAAATGATGCATAAAGGATACCTTGTTTACTTTCAAATTCATTGTATAATGAAAACCGATTTACTCCTGTATATTCAACCAAATCATTAATCGAACAACCATTGACACCATTCTTCCAAAACAATTCAATAGCTTTTTCTAAAACTTTATTTGGATTGTACTCTTTATACCTCATTAAAACAAATATACAAAGTTAGCTTAATAACAAGAATGATTGATAAAATATACTGTTTACTTCAATTTATATCCAAAATTTCTGCATTTAGTAAAATTGAATAATTCTAAACGTTAAAAGGTTTAAATTTAACGATAAAAATTTTGAAAATCAAAACACAACTTTGCTTACACTTACGGGTTAATTAAAATATTTACGTAGTGTCTTCCTGAAATAGATTGATTAGAAAACTAAACTGACTGTTTTAAAAAAATTACGCTTTAATAGCGGGAAGCTTTCAATTATAGAACCTAAATGCGTTTGTAAGTGATTTTTTGAAAGTATCAGATTTTTCTAATTCATCTAAACAAACGTTCCTAACATATCTATGATTCTTCTAATTACAATTTGTTAAC